>CEUN01094309.1_pt1 | contig 99427 bp, 99 predicted proteins | sample 361501 | NCBI WGS metagenome assembly CEUN01 (sample SAMEA2622801, study PRJEB7988) | marine metagenome | biome: marine biome (ENVO:00000447); feature: marine epipelagic mixed layer (ENVO:xxxxxxxxx); material: "saline water (ENVO:00002010), including plankton (ENVO:xxxxxxxx)" | depth 120 m | reverse complement strand
CTCAGTCCCAGTGTGGCTGATCGTCCTCTCAGACCAGCTACCGATCGTAGCCTTGGTGAGCCATTACCTCACCAACTAGCTAATCGGGCGCGGGCTCATCCAATAGCGATAAATCTTTCCCCCGAAGGGCGTATACGGTATTAGCTGCAGTTTCCCGCAGTTATCCCATACTACTGGGTAGATTCCCACGTGTTACTCACCCGTCCGCCACTAAGGTTACCGGAGCAAGCTCCGGACCTTCGTTCGACTTGCATGTGTTAGGCCTGCCGCCAGCGTTCGTTCTGAGCCAGGATCAAACTCTCAAGTTTACGGTTTCCTCTTGATCGCCGAAGCGATCGCGAGTCGTAATCTCAAGACCCGTCCAAGCTATAAGCATGCGTAACTAAAGTTACTTACTTTAGATGCGCATGCGAACTTGAACGTGATCGTACACCAACACGTCGCCGCCTGCGCATCCCTTCCATCATTCACTTTTCAAACAGCCCGGACTCAAATCACTGCAATTTTCGCAGCAAAAAAGTCCGTCGCGCCCCGGTTTCCCTAGGCGGCGGAGAGCGGGGGTTATACGGCTAACCCTCCACCCTGTCAAACGCTTTTCGTAACAAAAACAACACATTTCCACATTTATGTGGATTTCTTGTTTTTACACTTGAAAAATCTACCGCCTATTGGAATGAAAATCAAGTCTTTCTGCGGGTTTCAGGACGAGACAGCCGGACGGCTTTAATAAACCAAATTACAAAAATTTCTCGTCAAAAATCAACGAATTCGAAAAAATCGGTCAATTCGAATCAGTGTGCGGTCTCGAAAAGAGCTTCGCATGTTATATTTCCGCCATCTTTTCTAAAATATTGGCTATGCATATGCGCGCTCTCAACTGGTCCGGAACGGAAAATTCATCTCTTAGGCTGTATGCCAAATCGACATTCTGCGCCGGCGTCTTAATCCTCAGTCTTGCGGGATGCCAAAGTACAACGCCACTTTCCGCAAGCAGAAGTGCGACAAGCGTGGGCGCAGCGGAGGCCAGCTTTGTGCAATTTAGTGATGTTCCCGTCCCTTCGGGTGCTTCGATGGATTTGGAGAGATCGTTGGTTCTGGGTGAGAAAGAAGTCTGGATTGGACGTCTTGTTATGGATGTTGGTCTCAACAGCAGTAAATCCTATGATTTCTTTTTTGCGGAGATGCCAAGATTTAACTGGGTGCCGGTAACGACCGTCCGCGCTGAAACCAGCGTTTTGAGCTATACACGCGGCGAGCGTGTCGCAACGATCCAGATCAAGAAAAAGACGTTGGGTGGCTCCAATATCTCATTAATAGTGTCGCCCAAGGGTTCACCGGTTAGAGCGGGCGGCATATCTCAGGCACCGCCGGAACAAGTGACTATTAGTCCTATCCGCTGATCAAGGTAGACTCTGCCAACCAGCAAACTAAATACCCAGTCATGCAGTGTCATGATCATGGTCAAGACGTAACTTTTACTGGTGACGATCCTGCATATAGACGAGCCCTTTGGGCAGTCATCTCGATTAACGGCATTATGTTTGCCGTGGAAATTGTTGCGGGTATTACCGCGAACTCCATGGCATTACAGGCAGATGCGTTGGATTTCCTTGGTGATTGCCTCACATACGCGCTAAGCCTGTTTGTACTAACGAAACCGCCCCTATGGCGTGCCAACGCCGCCCTTCTCAAAGCAATTTCGCTTGCGGTGCTCGGCGTCTGGGTTTTTGGCGCAACAATCTGGCGTGTCTTCGTTACTGGTATCCCGGAAGCCTTTATTATGGGTGGCGTTGGTTTGCTCGCACTCGTCGCCAATGTTGCAAGTGTTCTCATTCTCGTCCGCTTCCGATCAGGTGATGCCAATGTTCAGTCTGTCTGGCTTTGCAGCAGGAATGACGCGATTGGCAATGTTGCGGTTGTATTGGCCGCCACCGGTGTCTTCGCCACCGGAACCGCCTGGCCAGATTTGGTCGTAGCAGCGATTATGGCTGGCTTGTTTTTAACTTCGGCGGCAAAAATAGTCAGGCAGGCAGTACAGGAACGCGGGCAAATCGAATCTTAAGATGTTTTTCGTCAGCACCATATCAATTGACCCAACACAAAAAACTCAAATTGGAATCGCGGTTCCTTCGAACGGACTGACGAAAATGTTTCAAAAGCTCCTAGGAGGGCTGTTCTCAAAACAAGAAGAAAGCGAAACCTTCACCGCCGCCTCTATGATCGATCAAATTGGCAAAGCACTTCAGGCCGAGGGAATCAACGATATTGTCCGCCTGATTGAGGATGGAACCGACTATTACCTCGATCGACACGGGACATATAAGGATCTCGAATCAACTATAAACCGCTTCAACAACGAAAAGAGGCCTGCGAAGGACGGGTTATTTGAAACAGTCAGCCTTATAGTCGAACACCAGGACGAATTTTTTAAACTTTTGATTCAAATTGATATCAAAAGGCGGCACGAGGTCGGGGAACACCCGATTACCGTTACGGTGTGCGGTTTATTCAAAGAACTAACCAATGACGCCCCTACTGCGTACAACGTTAGATCTCTCATGGATCCGATATTCAATTCGCAAGAAGAATATTCTTCCTATGTCGAGAATTCCCAGCGGCGGTTTAACGACTTCAACTCAAATTTCGAAAAACAGCTTAGGAAATATATCGAGGTAGACGATATTAAGACCGACAACATGCAATACATCGTCCGTCCATTTGATGCGGTCAAAGACAAACCAAAATTAGGAGAGTGTTCCGAGGGACCACCAATATTTCATGGCTACTGGGGCTTTCTGGAATCAATGAATTACACATTGAATTGGTCGACTTTGGCTCATGAAAACGAAATTCACATAAGTGACTGCAATCTCGTTGACGAGACGGGCCGACCATTGGCAATCGTTGGATCAATTGGGTTTACTGCAGGAGTTTCTGACATATTCGACCCAGGCACTCCATTTGATATCGCAACAGGAACCTGGCCAGAAAGAACAGGTATGTCCGCGTATAGCTCGCTTGTTTATTGCAACTAGATTGAGCGGATACAGTATAAAATTTAGTCCCGAATATCCTGAAGGAACCACTCCTGCGGAATTTCACGCCCCAGTCCCTTTTCCCTGCAAATTTTTAGGACGTGACCACCAACGGCTGAGAATTGTAACCCTTGCATGCCACTGTTTTGGTAAAAGGAAATCTGCTGGTCGTTTGTGCGGCCCTCGACCTTTCCCGAAATTACATCACCATAGCTCGGGAAAACGTTGACGATGTCTCTCGATTTATTTCTTTCAGGCAAACGTTGTCGTTCCTCTTCAGTCCCTGCGATAAAGGCGACGGGGCTGTGGCCATATGAAGCCTTTACGGTAATACCGTCGCTGCCATCGACGTCATCAAATGCGTCTTCGAGAATTTTGAGACCCTGAATGCCTTGGCGGATTTTAACATCGCAGGCGTCTAAGCCATCCTGTGCCATTTCAAACGCGTTTACGATGGTGACGTGCTGACCGGGCTGGAGCCAATCGCCGACGATTGTCGGCGTCATCGTATCGGTACAGCTTGATACAATATCGACATCCTCATAAACCTGTTGCGGATCGTCAACGGGTATTACTTCCAGGTTATGCTTCAGGCGCATTTCTTCAGCATAGGATTCTCGATTGGCCTTTGTCGGACTAAAGACTTTGACCTTGCGAATATTTCGAACACAGCAAAATGCAGACAAAAACGTACGCGCCATACCGCCTGAACCGAGCATGCCTACGGTTTCAGAATCTTTGCGCGACAATACCTTTGCACCCAGCCCTGCCCCGGCGCCAACGCGTACATGCTGAATGATCCCGTCATTGATGAAGGCCAAGGGCTCACCAGTATCTGCGCTAAACAGCAACACCAGACCACAATAAGTCCCCGGTTCCCGGCAGTATTTTTCCTCGGTGCGGTTGCCTTCTCCATCGGTTGGCCAGGTCACTATGTCGGATTTCATACGGATAGCAAAAATGCCGTCGTTATAACCTTCCATCGTGCCCCACCGATAATATCCTTCTTGATTCTCATTCGATGGAGCATATAGATCACAACGAGGCCGGTGCGTCGCCGTCCCTTCAACCAACTGTCCGAAAGCGCGTTCAAGACAAATAATCGCATCGTCCATCGTCAGAACGTCATCAACGACATCATTGTGAATAAAAAGCATAAGGTTCCTCTTTCCGTCATATATTTGCGGGCGCCCTTTGCTCAGCGTTTGGCATAGGATTATGATGCGCCATCAAACAATAGTCGTCTCAGAGGGAGAGATTTTCAATGGCACCACATGACGGACCCGACGGCCATACCCACGAATGGTCAGCACCAACTGACAAATTAACCCGTGCGGGGCTTGGTACCTTCAAGGCACCCAAGTCACCCTACGATTTATGGATGGAGGCCCAGGACATTCCGATATATCGCGACATCGGCGTCAGCAAAGTCCAGAACCTGCCGATGACAAATTGGGACCTGATGGGCGGCAATGCTTCTTTCATTCAGTTGTACGGAACGGAGGGCATGTGGGGTTGTCATATCCTTGAGGTGCCCGGTGCCGGCGCTTTAAAGCCTGTAAAACATATTTACGAACAGCAGTATTTTGTTGTCGAAGGCCGAGGATCGACTGAGGTATGGGAAGAAGGTCAGGAAGATAAGGTCCATGTCTTCGAATGGCAGAAAGGGTCACTTTGGTCGGTTCCGCTGAATGCCATGTACAGAGTGGTCAACGCATCTTCGAGCCCTGCTCTGCTGCTCGGTGGGAACACCGCGCCCAACGTCATGAACATTTATGAAAACCCCGATTTCATATTCAATTGCCCGTATAATTTCCGGGATCGTTTTGACCCAGATCGTGAAGATTATTACAAGCCGAGTGACGAAATTCTGGCCGACCCAATACGTGGGCTCGCGATGACGCAGACAAACATCGTACCGGATATTGTCGATTGCGAGCTTCCTCTCGATAACCGTCGCTCGCCGGGCTATCGCAGGATCGAACCGCATATGACGGATAACAATTTTTATCTTTGGATTGGCCAGCACGAGACCGGCAGATATTCCAAAGGCCACGCCCATGGTTCTGCAGCTGTCCTCATTTGCATAAAAGGCAAGGGTTACACCTACACCTGGCCCGCAGTGCATGGGCAAACTCCTTGGAAGGACGGCAAAGAAGAATTTGTTATGCGGCAGGATTACGAACCGGTGGGCCTGGTATCCGCCGCGCCGATGAGCGGCGACTGGTACCATCAGCACTTTGGCATCAGTGCAGGGCCGCTTCGTTTGACGGCCTGGTTCGGACCACATCATCCCGGACGCAAGGTTAAACGTCCTGGTGAAAAAGCCATCGACTACGGTGCCATAGATGTCCGTGATGGCGGAACCGCTATTGGCTATGACATGGAAGACCCGTATCTCCGAAACGAGTTTGAGGACTACCTAAAGGAAGTCGGTGCCGAAACCCAAATGGAAAATGAGCTCTATGAAAGCAAGGCTAATTAAGGGTGGCCGAAGATAATAGCAGCGGACGGTTTTCCAGCTCCGACCGGCATATTGCCGAAGAAGAAGAAATTGAACTAACCAGTGTCGGCGTCGATATCGGCTCTTCGACGTCGCATCTGGTTTTCTCTCGGGTGTTAATGGAGCGTGTCGGCGCCCGCTATATCGTTGCCCAGCGTGAAACCATACATGAACCACCCATACAGCTAACGCCGTATGCGGATGGCGAGGATATAGATGCCGAGGTGCTCGGCGAGTTTATCGAGAATAGTTTCAGAAGCGCCGGTATTGCGCGTTCCGAAGTTGATACGGGAGCCTTGATCCTTACGGGGGTCGCTGTCCGCCGCAAAAATGCCCGAGCAATTGGCGATCTATTTTCCGCTGAAGCCGGAAAGTTCGTAGCGGTCAGTGCCGGTGATGGGCTGGAAGCAACAATGGCGGCCCACGGATCCGGTGCTGTCATTCGGTCATCAAAAAGCGATGGTCTCACGATCAATGTCGATATCGGCGGCGGCACCACTAAGATCGCCCATTGCCGTGGTGGCAAGGTCGAACACGTTACGGCTGTCGATTGCGGCGCACGACTGATCGTTCTGGACGATGATGGTAAGGTTACCCGTCTGGAACCAACCGGCAAAGCCCATGCTGATGATGTCGGTATTGCTTTAGAGATCGGTTCCCAGCCAAGCGAAGACGAGAAAACAAAAATTGCTGATCGCATGGCAATGCGTATCGTTGAAGCAACAGGCCTGACGCCACTGTCGCCCGAAACCGAGGCCATGCTGTTGCTCCCGCCTCTTCCGCAAATTGATAAGATCGATGCGCTAACGTTTTCCGGCGGCGTTTCAGAATATGTATACGGCAATGTATCGACTGCGTTTGGTGACCTCGGTCCGCAACTCGCCAATCTCGCGCGCGAAAAATTTGAAGCGACTGGTGCAACAATCGAACAACCCGTGGCCACCATTCGGGCAACCGTCGTTGGAGCGTCCCAATACACCGTTCAACTGTCAGGGACGACAATTTACATTGAACCCCGTGATACCGTCCCCCTCAGGAATGTACCGGTTATTGTTCCCGAATTTGACTTTTCTGGTCTCGACGTTGACGCCGAACAAATCAAATCTGCCATAGATACCGCACTGACACGGCTAGACCTGGTTGATACAGAAACACCGGTGGCACTCGGATTTCGCTGGAAAGGATCCGCAAGCTTCATTCGGCTGGATCAGTTCGGCAAAGGCGTAGAAGCGGCACTTTCCGCCCAACTCAAAAACAACCAACCACTCGTCTTGGTCAGCGACGGCGATATAGGCGGTCTCGTTGGAATACATCTTCGCGAAGAAATGAAGCTCACCGCACCGGTGATCTCTATCGATGGCGTTACCTTAAGCGAGTTCGACTATATCGATATCGGCGAGATCATTCCGTCATCCGGTGCCGTGCCGGTGGTGATCAAGTCGCTGGTATTTCCCGCATCGGTCACCGAAAAATAGATGCACAAAACTCTAGCCTTCCAGGCTATTTTAAGTGATTAATTATCCAGAGTTTTGTCGCTGATAACGACAAAGGTACCGTCCCTGTCGGTGAACTGATACTGACAGACCGGATTGGAATCAGCGACCATTTGCGCTCTTATCTGATTTTCTTCCGTTGTGCGGTTGACGGTCGTCAGCAGCCACATTGGTGCATTACCCGGTGCGAAGTGAGTGGAGTAGCCTTCAATTTCAGCCTGAACTTTTGCGCCATCCTCAACCTTAAAAGCGATATGATCGGGACCGCGCCCGGTGACGCTAATCCCGCCATAATCATTGATACTCCACTGGATGAGTATCAACGTCACCCGGCCATCGGATAGATAGTGATTTGGGTCTTCTGGGAAAGGACTTCGATGATCAAAACCAAATACGTCCTCATAAAAATCAGCGCATTCTTCGAGTTTCCGTGTACGGATCGCATAATGCTGCACATAACGCTCTGAGGGATTTCCATCTGACCAGCGCGCAAAGTTCGCCGATACCGGACGATCCGCAGGCCGTGCCTCGCTCGGAAAGTCGCTCGCTTGCGAAAGGGCGAAAATACTACCTGCGGGATCATGTGCGAAATACTCGCCGTTCGCGCCGTCTTCCGGCTGTTTGACCCAGCCAATTTTCGGATAGTCGGTTTTTAATTTCTCGAAAGTTGATTCAATATCGTCAACCTCTATGCCGAAATGGTCGAGGCCGACCCGATGCCCAGCAATCCGCGGACGAATGTTTAAAAGAATATTGCCATCGGAAAGCACCTCACCCAGCTCGGGTGATTGCAGCCGTGTGTCCAGCTCCAGCCCAAACACCGTTTCATACATCGTCGCCACAGGCGTCGGTGTATTTGAATTCAGAGCAACATGACTAATTCTAGCCGCCATAGATTTTGCTCCGCGCCTTAATCTATCGTGACGAAGCAAACACCGTTGCTGTCGCTATATTGATACTTGCTATCGGGCGCAGCTTTTTTCAGCATTTCCGCGCGGCGAATGTCTTTTTCCCGTGTATCCAGCAACCAGCACGGTGCAATCGAGTCAGGGAATTTACCCACATAATCCGTGATCTCTTCATGAACCTTTTCGGCGTCCTCGACTCGAAAACCAATATGATCGAGCATGGGCCGGTTGGGATCAACACCGTTATAATCGGCGATTTTCCACGGCATCAGTTTCAGCGTCACCTTGCCATCAGAAAGGCTGTAATTCTCGTCGTCTTCCTGCCGATTAAGTGGCGTCATCTGAAAAACGTCATGATAAAACTCCGCGCATTGCTCGACATCCGGTGTGCGCAGAGCCAGATATTCAATGTGCCGTTCCTGCTCGCGATCTTCCTCAAGATACAGGCCATCGGTCTTAACTTCGCTGATGCCCTTTTTAATATCCTTCTGATTTATATCGACAACCTGCCCGTCCGGATCATGGATGCCGACCTGCGCATAAGGCCTGGTGCCAGATCGCTTCACCCATTCAACGGTCGGATATTTCTTTGTCGCCATGGCAAAGGACTCTTCAATGTCCTCGACTTCAATACCAAAGTGATCGAGCCCTGCTGGCCCGGGACGACCAGGCAGAATGGGGTTAAAGTTGAGACCAACATAACCTTCACGGGCGGTTGCAGACATCCCGATTGAAGATGCTTTTCGCTCCAAAGACATGTGAAATATTGTCGCGTAAAACTTGGCAACTGTTTGCGGATCCTGCGCGATGCAAGCGATGTGATTGAGTTTTGGCACTAAGAGACCTTAACAGCCGTCCCATTGGCGCTAACCATCAGCATCGTGTTCTTGTCTCCACCGATGACCGCATCGGCACCAAGTTCGGCTGCCTCTTCCTGAAGAGCTTCAAGCGCTGCCGCCTTAGCTTTTCTCAACTCTTTTTCATATGACCCGGAACGGCCGCCGACAATATCGCGAATACCGGCAAACATATCGCGAAAGATATTCGTACCCATGACGGCATCGCCCGACACGATGCCGAGATATTCGGTAATCTGATTGCCTTCGATAGAATCCGTGGTGGAAATAATCATTCATATTTCTCCTGTACTAAGGCACAACATGAAAATACCCTGACAGAAGGCACAAAAAAAGGGGCCCGGATCGCTCCGGGCCCAGATGCCTCCTCATCCACCTCAACCTTTAAACACTACAATTTCTCATCACGCTGCATCCTGATCGCCGTCATTCGAAGATTCAGAATTGCCAGACCCACCGCTATTCGACTGAGTTGTGGCAGCCCGATTGCTACCAGAATCCGAACCGTCATTCGCAGAAGCGGGTCGGTCGATCGCCGTTTTCACAAAACTATTGTTCAAATCGAGAACCAGCTTGCGCATCGTCGCGATATCGCCGCCATCAAGATCAACGCCATTTTCATCTGTAATTCGGCCAGCAGTAACCTGCGCCAAATCGATAACGACCGTCGGCGCAACCTGCGCAGCACGGGCCTGTTCATGATGGCCAGCTACCGACGCGTTGTTTTCGGCGGCGGATGCAAAACTCTGGAATTTTCCAGTCACCGCACCCTGAATTTCAGCTAACGCTGCCTGCGCCGTTGCGACGGCCGTTCTGGCCGTCGTGGCGTTAGAAACTGATTGAATATCCGCGACAGCCAACGTCGAAGACAGGGCTGAAACCGATGCCGCATTAATCGAAACTGTGACTTCGTCACCTGTGTCGTTTCCGGTTCCAACTTTAAAATTTATTTCCAGGGTATTGCCGCCATTACCGTTTCCTTGAAGGATTTTTGTTCCATTGAATTCGGTATCGGCAGCAATGGCATCGATTTCTGAAATCAATGTCTGAAATTCGCTATCATATTGCGCGCGCTCAAATTCCGAGCGGGACTCGGATTTTGCATCCGCCGCTAACGTCACCATCCGTTCCAACTTTGTTTCGATGTCCGACAAAGCGGCTTCTGCCGTCTGCAAAAGCGAAACACCTTCAGCGGAATTTGCCGCAGCTGCGCTCAATGCTTGAACCTTGGCACCCAATCCTGTGCTGGTTGCCGCGCTCATCCGGTCCACAGCCACACCCGCGCCATTAAGTCGGGCCTGGACGCTTTGGCCACCCTTTAACCCTTTGATAGATGCAGCAAATCTGTCGGCCTTGGAGGCGTTTTCGTCAAACGCAAAGAATGTACTTCCTGTAACAAACGATAATTGCGCCATGTTCTTGCCCTTACATCCTGTATGGCGCTTCCCACCCAAGGTCCACGGAGTATGCATTGCGGATGTAAAGAATTCGTAAACTATAAAAAGCAATTAATTATTAATTATACTAAAAATGAGGATAAATTTTTTTCGAATTCCCGGAGATTTTTCGGAAAATTTTTATGGAAATTTCGTCAAAATCTTCTCGAATTTTCAGGACTCAAGAATCAACCGCTAGCGCATCGGCCGATAATCATGGATGATTGGTTCTGACAGCGGAGACTGAAAGATGGCCACTCAACGCGCATCAACGCTGGCGGACCCTAGCTTACCGCCCGACGTGCTGGCAGAAATGGAACGTCTCAATGAAGAGGCGGCGCCACTGCATATCTGGCTGCGGACCCGCGCCAATGCGCCGCAAAAAACGCCATGGCATCGTGGTGATGATGAAACACCTTCGCCAGCGCCCGAAGAAGCAAGCACAGTACGCACGCCACCACCCGTCTTTCGGCCTGCACCGCATCTGTGGAAATGGGCGGAAATTGAGCCCTATCTGCACCGCATCGCCGAGATTGCACCGCTAGAGTTTACCGAGCGTCAGCAATTCCTGCTATTGAACCCCGGTCTAGGCGGCGCGCTCCGCGTGACAAATACGATCAGGGTTGCGGTGTCCATTTATAAGCCCGGCGATAAAGCCGTAAACCACATGCACACCCCGAACGCCAGCCGAACAATCCTGTCGAATGGTGGCGGTTACACAACAGTCGATGGCGAAATATGCGATGCAAACCGTGGTGATCTCATCCTGACGCCAAACGGTACCTGGCATGGACATGGTAATGACAGTTCAGACCCGGTGATCTGGATGGATGTTCTGGACTGGCCGTTGATGGAACAGCTCGATTGTATTTGGATCGAGGAAGAGGACGCGACCAAAGCATCAAATGCCCCGGCACCATCGCTGGATTACTCCAAACGGCATTATGGCTCCGGCGGCATGGTACCAGCGTTTACACCCGACAATCGCGGCATCGGCGAAGGCACTTCGCCGCTGATGCACTATCAAGGCGCAGAAGTACGAAAAACCCTCGAAGGGCTCGCCAACGAAGAGGGTGACCCCTATGAGGGAATCCAGATTAACTTCACAAACCCTGTCGATGGATCGTCCGTATTCACCACGCTGGGTTACAATGCACAATTGCTTCGCCCCGGCCAAACAACCCTCCCCTGTCGCCAGACAGCCTGCACGCTTTACTGCTGCATCGAGGGCAAGGGATATACGGAAATCGCAGGCACAAAATACCAATGGAAGAAAAACGACATTTTCGTCGTGCCCAATCATCTCTGGCGCCATCACGTCAATCTCAGCGCTAGCGAAAACGCTATTCTCTATGGCGTAACCGATTCCCCGCTGCTTCAGAAAATTGGCCACTTCCGATCACAGGGTAAGACCAGCGCCGGCGCCGTAGTCGAACTTCCAAACTAGGACACCTTGGATCGGTTGGTTGCCATGCCCGAACGAACCATGCGTCTCAACTTCCACGGCAACTATGCCGGAAGCCATCCGCAGGCCTGGAAAGCGGGTACGAATACGCCTGGTGAATTAGATCTCGACTTTTATGTGAAATACGCTCAGATCGCCGAGCGCGGCCTGTTCGATGGGATTTTCTATGCCGCCGATCTCGCAGCACAGGGACCAAACCGCAAAACATGCCCTGGCCTCGATCCGGTTGTCCTGTCAGCAGCACTTGCGACAAATACCGAACATATCGGTCTGGCGGCGACGATTTCGACTACCTTTAGCGAGCCATATAACGTCGCCAAATCAATGGCGACACTCGATCACATCAGCGGCGGCCGCGCGGCGTGGAATATCGTTACATCATATGATCCGATGGCGGCACCGAATTTCGGCATGACTGAATTACCGCCTAAAGAAGAACGCTATGACCGCGCAAAGGAATTTGTCGAGATCGTACTCAGCCTGTGGGACAGCTGGGACACAGATGCCATCGATAGCGGGAACGGGAACGGTGGTACATTTGTCGATTCTGCGATCCACCCTATCGATCATACGGGACGCTACTATTCGGTAAGAGGGCCGGCGCAGACACCGCGTTCGCCACAGCGCCGGCCTGTCCTGTTTCAAGCAGGTGCCTCAGAGGAAGGAAAGTCGTTTGCCGCACAGGTGGCGGACGGGATTTTCTGCGTTGCCCTGGACCTGTCTGTCGCAAAAGAATTCTATGCGGAAATGAAGACACGCGTGAAAAAGGCAAACCGCAACCCCGATGACGCCTACATATTGCCCGGTATTTATATGTATCTCGGCAGCACCGAAGAAGAAGCCAAACGCGCTCTTGAGGAACAGGCTGATCCCGCCGAAGCCATGAAGCATCTCGCCGTAAAACTCAGTACGTCGGAGGAGTCGCTCAATCTTGATGAAACCGTGCCGGATGAAATCCTTGAACAGGCATTGATAAACGCACAATCCGACGGTCACACCCGATCGCTCGTCGAGTTTCTTCAAAGTGAGCGTCTTACCGTCCGGGAATTTTTGGAACGCCAGCCATTACGGGGCCCACACCGCGTGCTTGTGGGTGTACCGGAAACAATTGCCGGCTGGCTTGAAACCTGGTTCGTCGAAAAGGCTGCGGACGGTTTTAATATCGGCAATCTTACGCACGAGACGCTCACCATCTTTGTCGATGAAGTCGTGCCTCGCCTTCAGGCGCGCGGCCTGTTCCGGCACGAATATCAAGGCAAAACGCTGCGCGAGAACTTTTGTGGCAGTGCCTGAAACTCGAGTTCGTCTTAGATAAAGTTTCTTACTTTTTTAAGGGTGGTTGCGGTCGTGAAAAGACAAGCTCAGTGTCGGTAGAGGCAGCCGCATCCAGGCTATAACCATCGGCGTCAAAGTCTTTCAGACCTTCAGCCCGATCCACCCGGTTTTCCATGATCCAACGCGCCATGGTCCCGCGCGCATGCTTGGCGTAATACATGAGAGAGCGCGCTTTACCATCTTTAACGTTCAGGAATTTCGCGCCAATCACCGTCTTTCCAAGTGCTTTGGTGTCCACAGCCTTGAAATATTCATTTGAGGCGAGGTTCACGACAGTTTTGTCGCTATGACCGCGAAGGTCCGAATTCAGCCGGTCCGATATACGCGCACCCCAGAACTCATAGAGCGATTTTCCACGGTCATTTGCCATTTTGGTCCCCATCTCAAGACGATAGGGCTGAATCGCATCCATCGGTCTCAAAACCCCGTAAAGGCCTGAGAGGATACGCAAATGATCCTGGGCATAGGTGAGCGTATCGTCGGCCAGACTGTCAGCCTCCAGCCCCCAATATACGTCGCCGTCAAATGCGAGCCCTGCGGGCTTCGCACTATTGCTCCTGTTGTTGAGATTGAACGCCTGAAAGCGCTCGAAGTTCATGGTCGCAAGATTATCGCTGATATGCATCAGACGTTTCAGGTCATCGGCGCTCTGCGACTTGGCGATGGTCACGAGCTCCCGGGTGTCTTTTGTCAGGCGCGGTTGCGTAACCGGAACACCTGTTGCGACAGGATCCATATTCAATTTTTTTGCAGGGGAGAGCAGTGTCAGCATGGTCTATCCTTTCCTCCTAACATCAACCCGGCCAATCCGGGTTCGTATGCGTGGGTCAGTGACCAGAGCAGACTAAATCCTCACGACAGAATTTCAAGCCACGCGATTCGAAATAGATCAGAATTTGCCGTTATCGTTTTTCCACGCGCTGCGTGGCGGAATAGCTTCGGTTGTTTCCCAATGTTCGACGATCTTGCCGTCTTGCAACCGGAACAAATCGTAAAAGGACGAGTGTTCCCCGCTCAAATTTCCTTCGCACACTGATAATGCGGAATCTCCTTCGCAAAGTATGCGATGCACATGTTCATATTGGATTGTGAAACCAGCCCCTGACTTTTCCTCAAGAACCGAGCAAAGTGCGGACAGACCATCGCCTATTCGCGGGCTGTGCTGTTTAAAGCGCAGGTCATCGACATAGTCACCGAGCTTTGCGAGTTCCCGACCAACAAATACCTCACGTACGAGGTCATTTACGATGTGCCGATTGTCTTCTGTAAGCGCCTGATCTTTAGCCTCCGTTGGTCCATCGATCATTGCGGTATCCGACCCGTTACGTTCTTGTCGTCGCTGGATATTGTCCCAATGCTCGACGACCTGATCACCTTCAAACCGGAAAACCTCGAAACCGATATTGGAATTCGCAAAATTATATTCCGTGTGGGCGAATACATAATCACCGTCCTCAAAGGCCCGCACGATATTCACCCGCGGCAACGTTTTTGACAGCCGTTTGAACAATTCCTCCAGCCCCTCGCTGCCTTCGTGGGTCTGAGGGTTGTGCTGGATATATTTGTCCTGATTGACGACAGCGATAGGCTCCGGATCGCCTGTTTCAATACTTTTTAAAAGCGACTCAATCTGTGTCTTTCTATCCATCCTCGCTGCCTTCCGGCACGAGCTTGTTCCCGGTGAGTTCCAGCGGTTTCGACGTTGCCGTCGCACCGCCTGTAACAATCAAACAGACCATCGCGGCTATTATCAAACCGTATAGACGCAAGGATTCCACCTTTCCGTATTTTAAATTATACAATCGATCTTAGCAGGCGGTGATCGCCGCAGTAACCGACTTGGTGAAAACGTTACCCCATAGTCAGAAGGAAACGGCACATGGCAGCCTTCACTGCCTGTCATCGCCGACAACCTCCACCGTCGGCCTTCTACAATGCCTTCAGACATCAATGAGCGGTGTAATCAGAGACCACCTCAATCTTTCCTCCCCGTTAGATCGTTGTTAGGATATTCCCCAAACTAGCGGAAAAAGAACCGCAAGATCTTGATTTGTAGTCCTGTCTTTGAGGTTAGCAGTTTGTTCGCGAATAGTAGGCTAGTAATCTTGAAAAAATTCGTTTTGGGCTTTTTCCTGCTGGCCTTGGTCAACGTGCATGGCCCTGCACATTCAACGACAATATTCGAAGTAAACGCTTTCTCTGGCTTTGGCTCGACAGGCTCGGCAATTGTAGGGCAACCATTCAGTGTAGAAGTAGATGACAACGATACTGCCTGGACCGTCGACTCGGTTACGTTCCCCTGGGTCGAATATACACTGAACGACACCATCTCGTTTGATGCGCCGATTATTGGTTTGCAAGACCCGGTTTCGATAAACATGCGCGTCATCACCGGCGCTTCTCCTCTCTTTTCGCTATTTATTATTGGTCCGGATATTTTTATTGAGAGTGAGATGCATGATGTCTCTTTGCTCGGATCGCTCGATCCCGTACCACTGGTTTCCGATATCTTCGCGACATTACGCATCGATAGCGCAAGTGGTTTCCTCCCGCGTGGAACAGCTACCTTTTCTGGCGGTGGTGGAGGTGCGGTACTTGACGTGGTCGCTTCCGCCGTCTCTGAACCCGGTACACTAGCTATCTTTCTCGGTTTTGCGGGCTTCATGATCTCCACACGGCGCAAACGGGCTGCCTAACCAAACCGGATAATCGAACCCTCAAAGCAGGCTTAACCCTTGTTAACCCCCCCCCGCGGTTAAATCGTATCTTCCTCAGATTAAAAAGACCCGTTATCCCGCATCACGATGATCGCGACTGCACAGCCTAAAAATATCAAGCCTTTGTGCTCCGATAATATCTATCGGCTGGCAACGCCCGACGATGCGGCGAGAATTTGTGAGCTGCAAATCAGCCTGGGGGAAGACGAAAACTATCTGATGACCACGCAGATGGACCCGATCACCGGAACGGAGCTTCTCAAAGCGTCACTGAAAAAGGATAAAATCCGGTGTTGATCTGGCGTGATCGTCGCGGAACAGAATGGCAAAATTGTCGGCCTCGCCCGGTGCCGCGACCACGTTCACCCGTCTTTGAGCGGCATGGTCCAGTGGTTATCACGGACAACCTCCCGGCTATTGCCACATACCAAAAGCTAGACTTTGTGATTGAGGGAACGCTCAAAAATGCCGCCGTCATTGCGAGGCGAATTCGCGATATTCACGTGATGTCCAGATAAACGTGTCTAACCATCGCTACAGAGTTACCTTGGTCGCCGTCGATATCCACACGCATTTCTGTTGGTGATATTCCTTGATCATCTCCCGCCTGCTTTCGTGGCCAAGGCCGGACATTCCACAAATGAAAACGGCGGTCCAAAAGAACCGCCGCATTCTAATTTGATGAGCAACAAAGCCCTTTAGCCGGCCCGTTTGCGCCGAGCATACCCCAGGCCTGCAAGCCCGAGACCAAAAAGCGCCAGAGAGCCAGGTTCAGGGATTCCTACGCTGTCCCCCTGCACCTCGAGGCTTGCCAGATCAACCATGAAAAAATCGCCGGCGCTTCCACCGGTGATTCCGGTTCCATCCAGGGAAAAGGTAAGAGTGCTGCTGACGCCTGCCGATACAAACGCCGTTACATCGAAGGTAAACTCCTGAATCACCTCCGCACTGCCGACCAGCCCGCCTGGGCGCAATTTCCCCAGCGAATTGCCATCAAAGGAAACATCAGCATCGCCAAACCCGTTATCAGTGCCGAGCCCGACACTCGCCATCCGTATAAGGACCTGCGCCGAGCTGATCGAGGTTAGTCCACTAGTATCGAGGGCAAATCCGTAATTGAGGGTCAGCAGGGCATTCGGGGAAAGGCGGTTGGTTTCATCCGTTGCGACGGGTGTGGAGAAGGCGGGACCGCTTACGACAACTGACGTTCCCACCGGATCACCGGGGCTAGTGCCCGTGAAGCCGCCAAACCCGTCATCGGCTCCAATCGTTACCGTGATCGTGGTCGCCGACACCGTGTGGGCACCAAGCACCAATCCAAAAAGGGCGATAAAGAGATAGGTGAATTTTGTACGATTTTGCATTTTCACGACCTAATTCTCACCAAGCAATGATACGATTCTAGCGTGATAGCGCGCATAGCAGGGTGAGCCACCGTTACAGGCAGACAAGTCGCGACCACTACAAAATTGTCTTTGGGATTTAAAATCCATAGTTAGCTCCGCAAACAAGAAAACGTGTTTCACCTCTCTCGAGGTTTCCTTAACGAGCCAACCACAACTTAACTAGCTACCAACCTTGGGAAAGGGTCCCATGTCGCGCCCTGGTAAACAATAAAAAAAGCCCTTGCGTCACTGGGATTTCAAAAATTTCATCCGACGTCCGCTTATGGCAACTAACGGACCAAGCCACCGGCGATAAGGAAAGTCTGCTTATGGCGTATTAGCTGACTCGGTACGCCGGCCCAGTAAAAGCAAGACCTGCCCCCTAACGCAGCACAAACGGGTTGGGCACATCGGTTGCGGTGGAAATCCACACACATTTTTGCTGCAGATATTCCTTGATCATCTCCTGCCCGCTTTCGCGGCCGAGACCAGATCGTTTGTATCCGCCAAACGGCGACATATAGCTTACTGCGCGATAGGTGTTTACCCAGACGGTTCCCGCCTCAAGCCGTTCCGCCATCACCATGGCGCGGCGAATGTTTTGCGTCCAAACGCCGGCCGCCAGCCCAAAGACGACATCGTTGCCGATCTCGATGGCTTCTTCTTCGTCCTTAAACGGTATGACGGAAAGGACCGGGCCAAACACCTCTTCCTGCGCGATTCGCATGGAGTTGTTTACGCCAGTATAAATTGTCGGTTCGACAAACCAGCCATCGCCACATTCCGGACCCGACGCCTTACCGCCACCGAGAACGGTTTCCACGCCTTCACCTTTGGCAATTTCCATATAGCTAAGGATTTTTTCGTATTGCGGAATATTGGTTACCGGTCCTACCTGGGTATCCATGTTCATGGGATCGCCCATCTTCGCGGTCTCCGCCATGGCTACGAGCTTGTCGACAAACTCGTTATGGATGTTCTCCTGAACCAGCAGACGGGACCCTGCAATACAGGTCTGTCCGGTCGCAGCGAAGATGCCAGAGATCGCCCCTTTTACGGCATTATCAATCTCAGCGTCGTCAAAGACGATATTGGGAGATTTTCCGCCAAGCTCCATCGTCACATGTTTCATTTCCTTGGCCGCCGCCTGATAGATGTGCGAGCCGGTCGTATCCGATCCGGTAAAGGCTACTTTCGCGACCTTTGGATGTTCAACAAGCGGCGCACCAACGTCACCGCCGAAACCTGTCACGACATTAATCACGCCGGGCGGAAATCCGACCTCTTCAATGACCTTCATAAACTCAAGCGTCGAAGCAGAAGTATATTCGGATGGCTTAACAACCGTCGTGTTGCCCGCTGCCAGGAGCGGTGCGAGCTTCCAGGTCAGTAGCAATAAAGGCGAGTTCCAGGGCGTAATACAGGCAACGACCCCGAGCGGCTCCCAGACGGTGTAATTAAAGGTCGATGGCTTATCGATAGGAATAACCGTGCCTTCGACCTTGTCACAAAGCCCGCCATAATAATGAAACCACTGGGTGAGATATTTACACTGCACGCCCATTTCGGCGATCAGCTTGCCGTTATCTCTGGTTTCCATTTGACCCAGGTGATCGGAGGCTTCCATCAGGGCATCGCCCAACTTTCGTAGCAACGCACCGCGCGCTGATTGCGTCATTGACCGCCATTCGCTACCGGGACGACCCGCCTGATAGGCAGCTTCAACTGCTGCATCGACATCCGACTGACCACCTTTCGGTATTTCTGCCCAGGGTTGCGCCGTATAAGGGTTAAAACTTTCAAATGTTTCGCCGCTCGCGGCATCGACCCATTCGCCATTAATAACCATTTGAAATTTTTCCAGATCGGCCATCCCGGCTACTCCTTTTCGATAGAATTCTGATTAACGTTTAGACGTGTCCCAATAAGTTCTCTCGGAACCGGTGTTTCAACATAGGCCCGTCGCGCGGTGGCAATGTCATGGGCTGGGGCGCATCGGTTACTTTGACGTCGACAAACACGGGTCCCTGCTCGCTATATAGTACAGGGATCGCTTCAGCCAACTCCCTGTTGTTGTAGACGGTCGAATATTTTTGAAAACCCGCGCCAGCGGCCATTGCAGCCAGATCAACCCCATGTTCGGTATGCGTTTCCTGCATCCCGGTTTCTCCGTAACGTTGATTGTCCATGATACAAATCGCCAGATTTGAGGGTTTCTGGACGGCGACAGTCGCCAGTCCACCAACACCCATCAGCATTTCGCCATCGCCGGTGATTACCAGAACCCGCCGCTTCGGTTGCGCCAGCGCCAACCCAAGCCCAGTAAGTACGGCACCGCCCATGCCACCCCAGAGGTAAAAATTGTTGGGATGATCGCCAACTGCAGCGGCATCCCAGGTCGGCGCGCCAAGCCCGGTAACCAGCAAAATATCGCCACGATCTTTTAGAATTTTCTCGACTACCTTACGGCGGTCCAATGTGATTTTTCTGCGGGATGCCACTATTTCGTCCAATCCTTAAAGCCAACAACACGTTGCCCGATCAGCACCGCCACCATGCGGCCGCTATCAAAAGCGATCTTCGCCGCCGCCTCGACGGTCTCTGCGATCTCTGCCGGATCGTCTGCGCGGTGGATAATAACCCCGGCGGCATCGAGTACTGTCTCGGTCGCCTGACCCATCGGCACCTGCCAGGGGTTGAACTCGCCCCACTCGCCCCGCATCGTCACCAGCATTAGGAGCGGAAAGCGGCATTCGTTGGCCATACCGAGCATGTTGATGACGTTGCCAACGCCTGAAGACTGCATAAGAAGCGCACCCGCTTCACCCCCGAGCCACGCCCCAGAAAGTACGGCGATACCCTCCTGTTCCGAAGTAAGAGAAACAGGTTTAATCGCATTGTCGGCAACAGCCATTTTTATAAGCGAGGTATGACCGGCATCAGGGACATAGGCGATCTGCCTGATATCAGCCTTCTTCAAGACTTTGAAAACTTCTTTGGACCAATCGGTCTTCTTTTTCTTTTTTGTTGCCATCGCCTACATGCTCTCTCCCGTAACTGCGGCCCGGAATCTTCTAGCAACATAGGTCCCATCTCTCGGTGCGTCGATCCTCGGCGAAGATTTATTCGTTACTTTAACGACAGCGAAATAAGGACCGGGTTCTGAATGAATTTTTGGAAGCTCGGATTCCAGTTCCGCCTGCGTCGTAATCAGTGCAGTTTTCTTAAACCCTGACGCTGCAGCTATCCCAACCAAATCGACACCGCTTCCCGTATGGGTATGCTGATTTCCGGTTGCACCGTAGGCCTGATTATCGATAACAATAATCGACATATTCTTTGGTTGCTCAACGCCAATTGTTGCAAGACTGCCTACTCCCGCAAGCAGTTCTCCATCGCCCGTAATGACCAGAACCCGCCGTTTTGGCTGTGCCAGCGCAATCCCAAATGCCACCATCGACGCGCCACCCATAACACCCGCGAGATACATGTTCTTCGGATCATCGTTGAAAGACGCCACATCATGAACAGCGTTCCCGATCCCCGTAATGACAGCTGCATCCCCTCTCTCTTTAAGAATCTGATGCACTACTTTGCGGCGCTGAAGCTTATAGGAAATTGCCATTATCCCCTGCTCCCGCTGCCGGAAATTCTTTGGGAAATGACAACCGCCACAGCGCGATATGAATCAAATGCCAGCCGCGCTGCCGCATGGACTGTTTCGGGCACCTTCTCGGCTTGATCGACATGGTGGACGATCACCTTGGCGGCCTCGAGTGCTGGGATGGTGCTCTGACCCATTGGAACCTGCCATGGAAAGCATTCTCCCCATTCGCCCCGCATCGATACGAGCGCCAATAGCGGGATTCGGCATTCCTGCATCATTGAAAGCATATTGATGCAATTCCCCACGCCACCGGACTGAGTGAGCAAGACACCCTTTTGACCGCCAAGCCAGGCACCGGCCATCTGCGCCACGCCTTCTTCTTCTGTTGTCAGCACTACTGATCGTATCGACGCATCTGCCTGACAACGGTTTATCAATTTCGCCAGACCACCATCAGGCACGTAAGCTACCTGCTCGATGCCAAGTTTTTTGAACAACGCATGCACATCTTGCGACCAATGCCAGTTTTTGGATTTTTTGTTCCCCATAGGCGCCCTCTATGCTCCACCGGATTTCTTCAGTACCTCGTTGAGCCAAACAACATTTTTCCGAGCTTCTGCCAGGGCTTCTTCTTCAGCGCTAAAGATTGCTTTTTCAAACCCGCCAGTCCGATACCAACCGGTTCGTGTTTCAGGGTCACGCCGAAATTCGTCGAAACCAAAGGTGCCGTCATCGCGTTGGAAAATATCAACACAACGATCCCCTTCGAAGGTTTCGATTGACGATAAAACAACTAAAGGCATTGATTGCTGAAAAGATCTTTATCCAATTTTGGCCAGAGTGAAACAAGCAGGCCTGGCAAGCAAGGATAGATATAATTTTAGACATGGCGACGGGATTTGTATCTTGGAACCGTGTCATGTGTGGACGGGGTCGCCAACACATCACATATTTATGGGATGGAGCTGGTGAGATCGATTTTAAAGACCTTTGAAGCGGAGAATTATGATGCCCAAGAAAGTTATCCTTATTTCCTCAATTTCAGCGATAGCGATGCTGTTTGCGATCCCTGTCGTCACCTCAGCAAATGATCGTCACGATTGGAAAGGCGATCAGCTCGCGCAAACGCCTGCGAAAGCAAAGGCGGAAAAAGCCAAGAAGCCCAAGCGTCTTACGAGAAGCGCCCGTCGATTCATGAATCTCTATGATCTCAATGGAGATGGAAAGGTTACAACCAAGGAAATCTCGACTGATCAGTCCAAAATTCTGGGTGCCATGGATATCGACAACGACAAAGGGTTGTCAGTCGATGAAATGCGCCGCCGGGGACGCAGTCTTCAAATCTGGCGTTCTGTGACCTTGTTTGACCTGTTGGACGCGAATGGTGATCAAAAGGTAACTGCGGAAGAATTATCAGCCCCGATGAAACGCTGGTTTAAGCGCTACGACGAGAATGGTGATGGTGTCATGGAAGCGAGTGAAGTTCCTGACAAACGCCGTGGCAAACGCGGAAAGCGTCGCGGTCGCCGGTAAGACCATTAAGACCATTAGAAGGTGATTGGAGTGACGATTGTTGGACGGTAGTTCTTCCAGGAATTGGCCCCTCACCCGTCCTGGGCCCATTGCGGGCGAGGCCAGTACGTCAGATGACGTGCTCCTCCCCCAAATTGGTGCCGGAAACTCTGCGGCGTGGGAAGTGATCGTTGACCGCCACTTGCCAGCAGTCGCTCGTTACGCTGCCTATTTTCTTGGCGACACTGCTCAGGGCGAAGATGTTGCCCAGGAAACCTTTGTTCGGCTCATGAAAAAAAACGCCCACCTGGGAGTCGGGTGCGGCGACCCTTAAAGGCTGGTTATTCCGTGTCGCCCGGAACCTCTGTATCGATTACAAACGCAAGAAACGACCTGAGCCGATAGAAATGGCGGAGAATATCTCTGACCCGGTTGATGGAAATGTTACGGACCGGCGGATCGATATTGCTGCCAGCGTAAAGCACGCCCTTGGCGCATTACCAGAGCGCCAACAGACAGCAATCATACTGGTTCACTATGAAGGGTATTCGGGTGTGGAGACGGCAGAGTTTTTGGATATCTCGGTTGAAGCCGTGGAATCTCTTTTGGCGCGGGCACGACGTAGCCTGCGGCAAACGCTGAAGCCCCAGGCAATAGAATTACTAGGAGAACGATGATGTCAGATGAAATCAAACCTATGACATTTGACCGCTTTCGGGAATTGATCGCAGCCTATGGCGCCTCGCCCGAAAAGTGGCCAGATCAGGAACGCGCACTTGCCGAGGCATTGATCGCCACATCGCCGGAAGCGGAGGAAATCATTCGCGATGCCGCTGCGCTGGATACCGCGCTTGATTCTTTGCCAACACCAGAAATTTCTTCGGAACTCAGAGAAGGCGTTTTGGAAATTGCGGACGGACTAAAACCTACCGCGGCGAATGAAAACCGGAATGTTATCATTGCGATTGCAAAGTGGTATCCACGATCGAATGGAACCTGGTTGCGCGCCGCTGCCGCTGCCGTTGTCTTTGGCGTATTGTGCGGAGTCGGCGTTTCTCAGGTCTTCGTGCCGCCAAACACTGTCATTATTGCGCAACCGGCGGTACCGCAGATAATTGATCCTGTTGCGGAGCAGGAGGTGCAAAATGAATTGACGTCTTTCTCACCGACGGAAGAGCTATCCGCTGCCCTTGTCGATACCGGACTGCAAAATGGCGGGGTTTCGGAAGAATCGACCGAAGAAGATTCCGAAATTCCGATTATCTGAAGATTACCTTAGACCGGATCAATTGCCAGTGTAATTCGGTTTACGTTTTTCCGCGAAGGCGTCAATACCTTCCTTGTAATCCTGTGTCGACCTGAGTTTCTCGTATGAATGACCCTCGATATCCAAGGCGACTTTAAGGCTCGTGTCGTAAACCGAATTCAGCACCCGTTTCAATGCCCGCAACGCCAATGGCGCTTTAGCATTCAAGTCAGCAGCATATTGCTCGATCAAGGCGGTCAGTGCGTCAGAATCCTCTGCGACTTCTGTAATCAACCCCCATTCCTTTGCTTGAGGAGCAGGAATTCTTTTGCCGAGCATCACCATATCTTTGGCGCGTGTCAGACCGGCAATTTTGACGACGCGAACGCTTCCGCCTGAACCCGGCATTTCACCGAGATTGATCTCCGGAAGCGCAACCAGCGTGTCTTTTGTGGCCAACCGGAAATCGCATGCCATTGCCAACTCAAACCCGACACCAAAGGCGTATTTTTCGAGCGCGGCGATCACGGGTTTGGTGCAACGTTCGGGTGCTCCAATATTCCAGGCAAGATCAGACATGCCATCAAAGGGAATGTCGGGAAAACTCTTTACGTCACCGCCCGAAGTGTACGTTCCCCCCTCGCCTCGTATGACAATTACACCGACATCATCGTCTTCATCCATGGCTTCGATAATGGCCCGGATTTGGGATCGGCCAGTATAGGAAACGATATTCAGCGGCGGCCGATCCAGGATCAGATAACCTATATTTTTGTCAGCATCGACTTCAACGCGGAGTCCATCCAGATTTTCTAATAAGGCGCCCCGTTCAGCGGCGTAGTTTTTGCTCATTCTTCTCTTTCCTTTGAATCCAACTCTTGAAGTGTACTATCAAACTTTGGCGATACGACATAATCACCATCCCGCAAATGTCGCCTTAGCAACTTGCCGGATGCCGATTTTGGCAAAGCTTCAACAAAGACATAGGCCTTCGGCCGCTTAAATCGCGCAAGCGCCGAATTCGTACAAAATTCGTCCAATGCCTTTGCTCCTGCTTTTTCGCTGGCCGCTTCGATAAAGGCAACCACCTTTTGTCCCCATCTTTCATCGGGTAACCCAACGACTGCAGCCGTAGAGACAAGGTCGCAATCTGACAATGTATCCTCCACTTCTTCGGGGTGAATGTTTTCACCTCCGGAAATGATCATGTCGTCTATACGACCGGCCAGAAAGAGCTCGCCGTCCTCGTCAAAATAGCCGAGATCGCCGGTAAAGTACCAACCATCGCGGATCGCCTTCTCATCAGCATCCGGTCGTTTCCAATAGCCTCGAAAGGCTTCCGGACTCTCCATTGTCGCAATGACCTCGCCTATTTCGTTCGGCGATAAAGTTTCGTTTGGCATTGCCCCGCCATCGGCATCCGCTCGAACAACACGAATTTTTTGATTGATCCCCGGCCAACCAGCGCTACCCGGTTTCCGGTCAAGGTGGTCACAAACGGAGAAGGTAAATATTTCGCTTGAACCGTAATAGTTCGCAAAAATTTCTGGCTGAAATCGTTCAACACAGCGCTGTTCGAGTTCGCTGGTCATAGACATCCCGGCATAGGCGATATTTTGAACCGAAGACATCGCATCGGTCGCGAATGTCTCCTGGGCCAGCATGTCGTGAAACATAGTCGGCACCAAAAACAGAGAATTTATGTTTTCATCTTCGATCAGCTTGAGTGCCGCTGCGCCGTTAAAGCCCCGCATATTGATAAGCGCACCGTTTATCATCATCGAGCACAGCAGAATACGGATACCCATCGTGTGAAACAGCGGCATAACGCCGAGAGCGCAATCGCCAAACCGATATCGAAGATGTGCGATGACAGATGCCGCCGCCGTCCGTTCGGCACGGTGCGACCGCGGCACTCCTTTTGGTTTCCCCGTTGTGCCAGAGGTATAGAGCATGAGACAGATATCTTCGTCTCGTGCTCCGACGGGACTATTGACGGGGTCTGATTTCAGAAGCTTGGCAAAGGCGATTCCAGGAAGATCGACTCCTGCAGTTACCAACGCGTCCTCAGAAAAGTTGAATCCGCCCAACGCTGACTGCACTGCTTCGTCGCAAGAATCATCGAACGCTACAATCTGAGGGTCGGCGTCCTCAAGTATGAATGCAATATCGTTTGTTGTTGCGCGCCAATTGAAGGGCGTGAAAACGGCGCCCAACATTTGGCAGGCCCAGTAAAGCGTCGCCATTTCATAGCGGTTCGCCATGATGCAAACCAAACGATCATCGGCTTGCAGCCCCATTGCAGACAGACCACCAGCGACACACCGGATTTCCTTCTGCCATGACGCAAAGTCACGCCGCAATTCGCCATCGACAAAAGCCAGTGCCCCGGGCTGCCGGGCGACGGACGCATCAAAGGCGGTACCGAGATCCATTTGATACGCTTTGCAATCGTGTTAGCTGGTCTGGGCGGAAGCGCTCACTTTAACGAAACGGTCAAGCATGCCATCGAGCAACTTTTCGATATCGGCATTTGCCAGTCCGCCATTATCATCAAACGCCTGATTGGCCTGGGCCAATGAAAAACTGTCGCCGGATAGCCACGCCCCCATCGGGGACAAAACCGGTCTCAGCGCAATAACTGCACGAGAGCCGCCTACCATGCTTGGCGCGGCTGACGCGAGGAAACAAATTTTCCCAGCCGTCGGGTAAGGCCGTATCCGGGAAATCCAATCGATCGCATTTTTGAGCGGCCCCGGAATGCTGTGATTGTATTCAGGTGTCACGATTACAAATGCATCTGATGCAGAAATTCGGTCGGCCAAACCCTGTGCACCCGCAGGCAGTCCATCGGATTGTTCGATGTCATTGTCGTAGAGCGGCATTTCAAACTCTCTGAAATCCGCAAAGTCGACCTCTGCGCCCAGCCCCTCAAGTTTTTGGGATATGAGTCCGGCGAGTTTTTTATTTACTGAATCCTTCCGCAGCGAGCCCGCGAACACGAAAATGCGCATCGTCAAATTCCTTCCTCTATCAAGATCGCTGCACCTTAATCATCCAAACCAAAGCGGTCTACGGTTGCACAGCTTTTGATATTTCAGACTGCGGGATACAATGCTGCGGCGATGATTGATATTGAAATCACTGAAATTTCTTCAGACGACGATATGGAGAAAGCCTTTGAGATTCGTCGCATTGTATTCTGCGACGAGCAAAAGGTGGATCCTGAAGAAGAGTTCGACGGCCAGGATCATGAATGCCGGCAGTATCTGGCTAAACGAGATGGGCATGCTGTTGGAACGGCGCGGTTGCGAAGAGACAGTCCAGAAAAAACCAAAATCGAACGGGTTGCTGTTCTCAAAGAGGAACGCGGCATCGGTATCGGACAACAGCTTATGTTTCGCACGATCAAAGATGCGAGAGAGGATGGCGCTGGAACAGTCGCGATCCATGCGCAATGCCACGCCGAAAAATTTTATTTGGGACTAGGGTTCGAGCGTATCGGAGACGTCTTCGAAGAAGCCGGAATTCCCCATATTTATATGGAATATCGAGACGTCAACGATAGAACGGAGCATCGCATTGATTGGGCAGACCCGAATGAACCGGCGACACGTATTTATGGAAAATTGATTGCGGTGTTGATTTCAATTTTTTTCTTTTTGATCATTGGTGGCATCGTTTCGTTGATTTCATGATTGTCATGCTCATCACTCGGTACAACGTATATCGCGTCATATAATGGTCCAAAGCGGAGACTATATTTCATGCGCATGGTCGAAGAATATCTAGCCCCGAAAAACACTGGTTGGGCGACGGAGATGAATGTGGGGCAGGTCCTCCGTCTAACAGCGCGTACGATTATCGATTTTGTGGCATTCGATCAGAGCGACTATGGCGAAGCCTTCGATCAGGCCCCCACCAAGGAAGCCAGCGGATGCATTTACCTTAAGAGAGGCCATCAGATGCTTTCCCGCCGCGGGGCGCCTTTGATGACGATGATTACTGACGAGTTTGACGGGTTAGGGACCCATGATATGCAATTTGGTATGTGTGGACGGGCGCGGCATAAACGCGCCGCGGAGGAAGGTCGGCTCGGCGAATATCTTCATGGCAGCAATATGGAACTGCCTGATCACGGCTGTTCGGAAAACCTCACCTGGGCACTTGAACCCTGGGGCATTCCTTACGAGAACATTCCGAGCCCGGTAAATTTTTTTCAGAATATGGCCATCGATCAACAATCCGGCGGCATGAAACGCACACAAATACGTCCAGAACGTCCTGTTCATCTGGAGCTCCGCGCAGAGCGCGATTTGCTTGTCGGATTCAGCGCCTGTCCTGATATGGCGTCAAAGACGCGTGGACTTGAAGTAGCAGCGACGGTATTCCAACCTTGAGCATAGATATTTTATCGGAACCAACATCATGAACGTCATAAGCGAAGAGACTGTATCCCCCCAAAATGGATGGACGGGCAATGTTAATAGTGGACAGGTTCTCAGGATTACGGGCCGCAGTGTTATCGACTTCAATGCCTTTAAACGAGAGGACATTCGGGAGTTCTTCGATACCGCCCGCACGAGAATTTATAACCTCAACCTGTACCCAACGAAGGGGCACAGGCTGTTCAGCAAACAAAACAACCCGATGATGCGAATTTTGGAAGACGGTTTTGCTGGTTTTGGCTTGCACGACCTCCAATCCGGTCACGGGTGCGCCGATGGCATGTTGTCCTTGCTTGCCCCACTCGAGATGACGTTTGAGAACCTCCCCGATCCGATGGGCCTGTTTCGCAATCTCGATATCAGTCAGGAAGGACGTATCCGACCAAAACCCAAGGGGCCGCCTGAACCGGTCTCGATTGATCTCGAGGCGGAAATAGATTTGATCTGCGCCATCATGAATTGCCCCGCATCTGAAACATCAGCCTCTGGTGCCTATGCCACAATTACAATTTTTCAGCCCTGAGCCGGTAAGGAGAAGAACATGAATGTTATCAGCGACGAATTTGTCCCGGCAAATAGCGGATGGGGCGCGCCAATGAAAAAAGGTCAGGTTCTGCGGCTCACGGCGAAAACCATAATCGATTTCGCCTGCCTCAATTTGCATAATCTTGACGAGCGGTTCGATCAGGCGCGCACCAAGGTTTATAATATGAAACTTTGGATCTCGACCGGAGACGTGCTTTTCAGCAAGCTCAATAACCCCATGATGACAATTGTCGAAGACCAGTTTGCCGGTCAGGGATATCACGACCTGCAATATGGAACTTGTTCGGGTCCGCGTTACGCCCGCGCGAAAGAAGAAGGCCGCTTAAACCAGTACAACCATGGCGATGACATCCCTATTCCCGATCGAGGCTGTTGGGAAAACCTGATCGATGGTTTCAGCGCCTGGAATGTGCCGCCGGAACTCATTCCGAGTCCTCTCAACATCTTTCAGCACGTCGATATCGACACAGCGACTGGCGAAATCAAACACACACCAAACAGACCGAAAGACCCGATTTATGTCGACTTCCGCGCAGAAATGGATTTGGCGGTTGCTGCCAGCGCCTGCCCTGATCTTGCTGCACCGGAATTCGGCCAACCTATTCAGGCGATGATTTACGAACCCTGATCGAAAGCTGCGGCGGCGCGCCGTGCAAAGGTTTCGAAATCGGTTGGGGATCGTCCCAGGATCCAGCCTAGAACTTTGTCGCTGCCCACCAACCCATGCTCATCGTAGTAGGGAAACATCTTTGCCATTGTCGCCAGCGTAAAATCACCAAATCCAATTGCCCTGCCGTGATCAAGGAACTCGTCGAGATTTTCCTTTTCCGCCACTATCTCTTTTCCAAGAACTTGCGACAAAATTGCAGCTTTCTCTGTCAGCGTGATGACCGGACCGGCAACCTCGAACATGCCATTGATATAACCGTCATCAGCCAGAACATGTACTGCCGCCTCAGCAACGTCACCGAGATCAACCAGGCTCATAGGGGCATCAATGTCATAGGCCATTCTATGAATGCCCGTTTCGACCATCTTTCCCCAAGCCGGAAGCATGTTTTGCATGTATGAACCAACCTGCAAGATGGTAAACGCCAGGTTTGAATTCATTATTTCCTGTTCAACAAAATGCCGCTCCCAATGATGAGGCAGAGCTTCGATTTGGGTATGAAGAACAGAGTGAAAGACCAGCCGGGACACACCGGCGGAATTGCAGGCTTTGATGATGTTTTCACCGTTTAAACGCTCATTCGGATCCATATTTGGCGCAATATAGTAGACGGCGTCGACACCGGTAACGGCCTCGAGGACATCTTCGTAATGAACGAGGTCACCAACAATCACATCGGTAATTCCCGATGTTTTTAATGCTTCTTCGGACTCCGTACTGCGAACCATTGCGCGTACCGGCTGATTGGCCGCTCTTAGCGCCTCTACAATCGCTTTACCGGTTTTTCCTGCAGCGCAGGTAACAAGGATCATTTGTCAAAACCCATTTACTTCGACTTCTCAAAGATTAGCGGAAAAACGGCTTTTAGGCACCAATTTAATGGATTTCTTGGATTATTCGATCTTTTAGTGTCACTACTTTATTTTATATTTCCGATTAAAGGAACCGTGCCCCCTTCAATCATTTTTCAACATATTTCCGCTAATCTTCAGCACCATATTTAGCGCATCCATTGGAGACACTAAGATTACGGTCGCAGCACAAAATACCATTTATTCTCAAACCGTTACCGTGAACACCAAACTTACGGAAGCGACGAACGCCCGCCTCGCTGGGAAGTTGAGAAAGGCCGAAAAACTCATCAGGTTAACCCTAAAAAAACAGCCGAGGGACCCTGAAACGCTCCATCTCGCAGGTCTGATCCTACGCGATCTGGGTAATGATCGCCGTGCATTGCGGTATTTAGAGAAAGCGGCGGAATATTCGCCGCAGTCCGCCCCAATCCTGTGCGATCTGGGTTTGCTGTACAAAAAATTGGGCGAACCTGATAAAGCGATCGCAAAACAACGCCGCGTATGCGGCTTTTTACCTCAATCCGCGCCCGCGTGGTCCAATCTTGGCTCAGCCCTGAATGCTGCCGGACAGTATGATGAGGCCATTCGTGCTCTAACGAGAGCGATAGACATCAACCCATCTGAACCAGAATTCCATTTCAATCTGGGCAACGCCTATTTCGGGAACGGAGACCTCAATCCAGCAATCTCTTCGTATGAGCGCACAATCGAGCTTTCGCCGACGCATTTGGGTGCTCATCTAAATCTTGCATCCGTTCAAAAATCTATCGGTCGCATAGGCGATGCCGAATTATCGCTTGCCGCAGCAGCGCAGATCGACCCGCCAAATCCCAACACATTGTGGAACGAGTCCCTTTTATTGCTTATGCGCCAGGATTTTCAGAGTGGCTGGGCCGCATATGAAGCAAGGTGTTCTATACCCGGTTCTGCAATGCACCATCAGGAAAGGAGGCGTTGGGATGGAAAATTCCGAACCGGACAAAGTCTCCTGATACATGCAGAGCAAGGACTCGGCGATACTATTCAATTCTGTCGATATCTGGACCAATTCGCCGAATCCCGGACGGACTATTTTGTTGAATTGCCTGAACGGCTTGTTCCGCTTTTATCGACATTGCCTACGTGTGACCAACACATCGCGGTCGGTGAAAAAGCCCGCTTCGATGTACAAATCCCTCTATTGTCGCTGCCGTATCAAACTGGACCAACAGAACCTTTCTGGCCTGACAGCGGTCCCTATCTCAGCGCTGAGCGATCTCGCGTTGATGAGTGGCGAACTCACCTTCCAACGAACAAAAAATATAGGATCGCAATATGCTGGCAGGGCAACGCCAGCTATCGCGCCGACGCGACGCGTTCCATTCCAATTCATGAATTCACGCCGGTTGCCGGTCTGCCCGACATTCAGCTTATCAGTCTGCAACAAGGCGAAGCCGCAAAACAGTTGGTAAGCCAATCCTGGGGCTCCGATGTTCTTTCTCTGGGCAATGAAATCGATGCGGAAGGGGCATTCCTGGATTCGGCCGCTATTCTCGAAAATGTCGACTTGCTCATTACTTCGGATACGGCGATAGCGCATCTTGGCGGTGCGCTTGGTGTTGAAACATGGGTCGTACTTTCCTTTGTCCCTGACTGGCGTTGGGGATTGGACGGAACGGAAACGCCTTGGTACCCGACGATGAAGCTATATCGGCAAACCCAGCATGGCGACTGAGCGGGTGTCTTTCAACGAATTGAAGAAGACCTTAAGGGACGATATTCATGAGCTCGCAACGAGACTTTAATTCAGACGTTGTGAAAACTGTTCAGGTTGACATATCGCCTGGTGAACTGATCGATAAAATTACGATTCTAGAGATCAAGAAACAGCAAATTTTCGACGAACAGAAGCTTAGTAACATTCAACGCGAGCTGGAAACATTACGCGCTGTGTGCGGCGCTGTTATTCCAAAGAGCTCTGAAATGGACCGCCTTACTGATGACCTGAAGGCCGTCAACCTGGAGCTATGGACTATCGAAGATGAAATTCGTGAACGCGAGCGCGATCTCGACTTTGGCAAACGGTTTATTGCCTGCGCGCGCTCAGTATACAAAACCAATGACAGGCGCGCCGCACTAAAGGCTGAGATTAACGACCTGCTAGGTGCCGCAATTAAAGAAGAAAAGTCATACACTCCGTACTAGCAGTCTATTCGTCTTGCCCCTCGTCTTTCTCCTGAAAATCCAGTGACACGGAGTTCATGCAGAAACGCTGGTTTGTGGGCGGTGGACCGTCAGGGAACACATGTCCTAAATGGGCATCGCATTTGGCACACTTTACTTCTGTGCGTTTCATAAACATCGACCAATCGTCGTGCAGATCGACGGCTTCTTTTGACAACGGTGCGAAAAAACTTGGCCAACCTGTTCCCGAGTTAAACTTGGTTTCGGAATCGAAAAGCGGGTTGCTGCAACAGGAGCAAACAAAAGTCCCGTTCCCTTTGAAGTCATTGTATTTCCCTGTAAACGGGCGTTCAGTGCCTGCCTGACGACATACGTGGAACTGTTCTGGCGAAAGCTCCGCGCGCCACTCGTCTTCAGTCTTTTTGATCTTGTCGGCCATTCTCTACTCCACAATTGATGGACATATGCTGCCGGATCGATCGCAGCATTGTCGAGTCCCAAATAGGCTATTCGTCGCCACGTACGCGACCCCTATTCTTTTTGATATTGCTATGGCGTCGCTTGCTATCAAGACGTCTCTTTTTTACGCCCTTGCTAATCCGTGTTGGTTTTCGTGCCTTTTGACGATGAGCCGCATCCCTTAGCATTCCGGTTAAACGATCAATAGCGTCTTCGCGGTTGCGTTCCTGTGATCTGAATCTTTGAGCGGTGATTACAATGACGCCGTCTTGGGTCATCCGCGATCCCGCAATTTGGCGCAATCTGTTGAATGTATATTTGTCGATTGAGGGACAGTTTTCGGCATCAAAGCGCAGCTGCGCCGCGGTCGAAACCTTATTGACGTTCTGCCCCCCCGGACCAGAGGCACGAATATAGCTGAACTCTAGCGATTCCGCCGGGACCTTAATTTGCCCGATATGGATATCTCGTCCTGACATAGCCAAAATCCAGTCTGCACTTTGCTTCAGTGCCTCGTCACCGAACCCAATAGCACGACATAGTATACTTGGCTTACGTAAAACGTCTTATCTTGGAACACCATGGTTTAATGCAGAAACAATTAAATCTGCTCAATCTAGTTTGACGATCCGATCAATTGACCAAAACATGTGCTGGGGTGGTATTATCCTATCGGTCAACACAGGCTATTTTCATAGCGAGTCAGATCACTAACTAATTCAAGAGAATTCGAATAGAAGACAAAGCGGTATTCACGAATGTGGCCAACAGCCAGTTACATATCAAGGAACTTAATACAACGATTCTTCGAATCAACGGGCGCCGCGTCCTTAATAATCATACCGTTTTGGCTTGGGGTTTTCACAGCGTTGAGAACACCCCTCGAACATCAATTTTTAGCGAATTTCTATTTTAGCACTCTCAAGGATTCGCATGTCGATTATCTTGCCTCCTTGCTGGTCACCATCTTGATAGGCATAGCTATTTTTGCTCTTGTCTCCTTTTTAAAACCAGCTGCACCATATCTTGAATGGGTCATCCATTTCACATGTATTGCTCTGGGAATAAATGCCGTTCGCATGTATTTTTTTTCCTGGTTTGATTTAAGTTGGTGCATTGAGAACCCCATAAAAAGCATCTTAACTGTTATATTAGTGCTCACGATTTTATGGCGATGGCGAAGAGGTTGGCACACGTTACCGAGGCTATCAATAGTGCTTGGAATTCCTCTTTTGATTATCTATTCAATCAATACTATTGGTGCGATCGTCAAATTTAACCCACTGAATTTATTTACGTATGAAAAACATCTGACGCCCAAAAAAGAGCACTTAAGATTAAGTAGACCCCCAATAATTTGGGTCATCTTCGACGAGCTAGACGAGCGGGTTGGATTTCGCGATAGACCGTCGGATATTGAAATGCCTGCGCTGGACAGGTTTCGAGGCGAAGCAATCGTAGCGACAGAGGCGACCCCTCCTGGCGATGTAACGCTTTATTCGATTCCTAGTTTAATGCTGGGCAAAAGGATCAACGCAACGAAGCATGAAAGTAGATTTGATCTTCGCCTAATTCCAAAAGATGGAAGTGCATCGCTTTCTTGGAAAAAGAATCCTGGAATTCTAAACGACGTGCACGAAATGGGCCTCAATGTAGCGCTCTTGGCACAAGGCGGTCATCCTTATTGTCGGCTTTTTGGTTCCTTGATCAGCTATTGTTGGGAAAACGACGCGCCATGGCACAGAGAAACATGGACAGTTGTAAATCGTATTGATGATCTACTTTTCAAAGTAGTGGAGCACATTCCATTTGTATCGCGGATACTAGACAATGCCGGGCTTCCCGATCCCAAACAGTTAAAACCAGACAGCGAAAACCAATTCGAAGCATTTGTGACTGGGACCGAAATTGCTTTAAAAGATAGAGATTTCGACTTTATCTTTATTCATTGGAATTTGCCCCACCGACCCTTTGTCTATGATCGAAAAACAAATTCATTTCTGCCGCAGTCAAGAGTAGATGAAAAACCCGTGCTCGGTTATTTGGACAATTTGGAGGCTACGGATCGTGCCTTCTCGGCCATGCGAAAAGCACTTGAGGCCGCAGGTCGATGGGATGAAGCAACCGTAATTGTAAGCGCAGATCACCGCTGGCGAAAAGCTGAAAAGCATGACGGAATCAAAAGTAAATTTGTCCCATTTATGGTCAAACTCCCCGGTCAACGAAATCAATTTTTGATCAAGCAACCTATAGACACCATCCGCACAAGAAATCTAATCCACCAATTTTTCAAAGGCGCAATAAAGTCAAAACAAGATGTCCGAAATGTAATGGCGACCAAATGATTGCCATCGTCCCCAAATAAAATTCTTTCGCTGATCGTAGTTGGAATTAGCGGGACGATTTCAAAAGTTTTTTCGTTCAGTTCCCTAGCGCACACCAAAACCGCCACCTATAACGAACTATGAGTTTCTTCCAACCCTTGGGCGAATGGTTCGACACCTTGCCGGGCGCCATCCGTGCCGGATTCTGGATTACATGCGCGGGCGCTTGCTTTACCGGTATGATGACCATCGCCCGCACATTATCCCCAGAACTTTCGATTCTGGTCGTGGTCTTTTTTCGCGCGACCTTCGGATTAATGTTTCTGCTTCCGACCGCATTTTCGAACGGTGGCCGCCGACTTCGCACCAAGAAATACCCGCTCTTCGCCTTGCGCGGTATATCCGCTTATCTCAGCGTCACATTTTTCTTCTTGGCCGCAACCTATATTCCGCTGGGAGACATCGCAGCGATTGGATTTACGCGCCCGGTCTTCGCTTGCATTGCTGCAATCCTGATACTTGGTGAACTTGCACGAACCAGACGTTGGGCGGCAATAGCCATTGGTATGCTTGGTGCCTTGATTGTTGTGCGCCCCGGGTTTCAGGAAATTAATCCCGGCATACTTTATGCCTTCGCCGCAGTCATGCTCAGCGTCTGCAACTCGATTATGATCAAGTACCTGTCCCGAACAGAGCATCCAGATACCATCGCCATATATCAGGCGGTATTTGTTGCGCCATACGCGCTAATTGTAGCGTTATTCGTCTGGAAGACACCGACACTTGAGCAATTTGGCTGGCTTCTCCTGATTGGTGCCTTCGGCGCCCTTACGCAGCGGGCACTTGCTCGATCATTCCATGCCGCAGACGCTACCGTGGTCATCACTCTCGATTTTATCCGTTTGCCAATAGCCGCAATTATTGGCCTGGTGGTCTTTAGCGAGTGGCCGGTGATCTGGGTATGGATTGGCAGTGTCGTGATTGTCGCCTCCTCCTTCCTTCTGACGAAGAAGGAAGTTGAAGACAAAGACGTCAACAAGCCGTCGTCGGACGCACCAACTTAGGCAGACTTTTTTCGTTTTTCGTAATGGCTTTCGATGTAATCGTCGACAATTGTCTGAAACTCTTCAGCGATGCCGGGGCCACGCAATGTCATGGCTTTCTTACCGTCAATAAAGACTGGCGCTGAAGGCGCCTCACCGGTTCCGGGAAGGCTGATGCCAATATTGGCGTGTTTGCTTTCACCGGGACCATTAACGATGCAACCCATTACAGCCACGGCCATATCTTCGACGCCATCATAGTTCTCACGCCATACGGGCATCTGCTCCCGGATATAGGTTTGAATTTTGTCCGCCAGCTCCTGAAACACCGTGCTCGTCGTACGGCCGCATCCTGGACAGGAGGTCACCAGCGGCAGGAACGACCGTAATCCCATTGTCTGCAGCATTTCCTGCGCGACGATAACTTCGCGGGTCCGGTCACCACCGGGTTCCGGCGTCAGCGAAACGCGAATGGTATCACCGATGCCTTGCTGTAATAAAACGGCCATGCCCGCCGTCGACGCAACGATACCTTTCGAACCCATACCTGCTTCGGTCAGCCCCAGATGGAGCGCGTAATTGCATCGTTTGGAAATTGCGCTATAGACCCCGATCAAATCCTGCACTTCGGATACTTTGCAGGAAATTACGATCTTCTCGGGTCCCATTCCAATTTCATGAGCGCGTTCTGCGGAATGCAGTGCTGATTGAATCATTGTTTCCCGCATGATTCCGGTCGCATCAAGGGGTGATTCCGCCTCTGCATTTTCATTCATCAAATGGGTAAGCAGTTCTTGATCGATACTGCCCCAATTCACACCGATCCTTACCGGCCGGTCATATTTCAGTGCCACTTCTATCATTGTGGAGAACTGAAGATCGCGTTTTTCACGGAAACCGACATTTCCCGGATTGATACGGTATTTAGCGAGCGCCTCTGCGCAATCGGGGTAACTTGTCAGCAATTGGTGACCGATATAATGGAAATCGCCTACCAGCGGTACATCAATATCCTGCTTCGCCAACGCATCTCGGATATAGGGCACAGCAGCGGCAGACTCTTTGCGGTCTACGGTGATTCGTACGATTTCCGAACCGGCACGGGCAAGCTGCGCAACCTGTTCCGTCGTCGATTCAACGTCAGCGGTATCGGTGTTGGTCATCGACTGCACGACTACAGGCGCACCGCCACCGACAGTGACGTTGCCAACCTTCACAGCCACACTTTCGCGCCGTTCTATCCCGTTTCCGCTATTCGCCATAATTCAATCCACTTGCCCAAGATAGCGTACCCATCTTGTCATTTCGAGGAAACCGATCTGTACCCTTTACATAGCGGGAATCAAATAAAAAACGACCTTTTGGACTCATTCTGCCGCAGCGTGTGCCTTGTCTTGGGATTCTATATCTACAAGGTCCGTCGCGACAGCTGTTTCCGCAAGCATACCCCAGCTGCGTATCCACTCTTAGGAACGTTTGAGCTCATCCTCTGGAATGGGTCCGGGTTTCTGTACAATCAACCGGCTAGGCCGCAAATCATTAACTGTCAGAACTGAAGCAACCTCCGGGTCCCGTTCTTTGTAGTAGTCGATGAAATAGTGCATATAGCTTTCTTTATCGGCATTGATCCGGTCGACCGCTTCGGTCACAGCTTTATTGAAAGCCGCATAAGTCTCGACATCAACCTTATCGGACACAACCTCGGTGCCATGGAAAGACGCCGCTGAAAGAACCCGGCACCCCTGCTTTTCTGCCAGCGAAATATACGGCTCTGTCAAACACGCGCCGTCATACTCACCCCGCAGCAATGCATCATATTGCCGACGCGAACCATTCGGCGTTTTACAAGTCTTGATTTGATCGCGCGGCAGAAAACCTTCGAGCATCAACAAAGCCAGGAAATGCGTGCCAAAATAATATGGTAAACCCACCACTTTCCCGGCCATCTGTTGCAGCGTGTACGCCGTTGAGTCCGGTGGCACAACCAGTGCGCCAAAAGCAACGATTGCTCGTCTTCCAACCTGGCGTCCACCGCTGTCGGAATCCTGGACACGACAATAATTGCCCCACTCGCAGGCGTTATACATATCCGCCTTGCCTTGTTCGAAAAGTTTGCCATGGCTGGAAAATCGATCGTTCCCGACGGGGCTGTTCACATCTTTTTGTGTACCGGGTTTCGGGCCAGCATCACGATCAGCCCAGGTGACCTCTATGCCTTCAGCCTCAAACAACCCTTCATCGTAGGCAACGAGTTCGGGCAGCCCCTGGAAAGGGGCTGTTGTCTCAAGGGTAAGCTTCTTCATACAGCTCTCCCAACATCAATCTGAAATTACTCAGCGGCCGCGTGCGCGCCTTCCTGAACCTCCATATTGATAAGTTCCGATGCCTCTCCGGTATCCGCTAACATACCCCAGCTCTTGATCCAGGCTGCAGTTCGATCTGCTTCCTCTTGCGGGATAGGTGCTGGGTCGACCACCACGACGCGGGATTCCATCAAATCGCTGGTATCCATTGCGGCGACCCGTGGGTCCTTATCCTTGTAGTAGTCGATGAAGTAATGCATGTAGGCTGACCGATCGGCATTAACGCGTTTAACCGCCTCTTTTACTGCCCGGTTAAACTTTGTGTAGGTCTCAGTGTCCACTTTGTCAGACGCCACTTCGGTGCCGTGAAGGAACGAAGACGTGACCAGACGGCAACCTTCTTTTTCGGCCAATGAGGCATATGGTTCCGTTAGGCAAGTCGCTTCATATTCACCAGCTAATAATGCATCGTAGCGGAAGCGGGAACCATTCGGCGCCCGAACCAGCTTGATCTGATCACGATTCATAAAGCCTTCAAGCATATGAAGAATGAGGTAATGCGTACCGAAGTAAAACGGCGCACCAACATCCTTGTTCACCAGTTGCTGCGCGGTGTAGACCTCGGAATCTGGTCTTACATATAGCCCGGCAAAGCACACGATTGCCCGACGGCCAAGCTGACGGCCAGACTGGACACCCGAATCCTGAACGCGGCAGTAGTTGCCCCATTCGCAGGCGTTGTACATGTCGGCTTTGCCTTGCTCGAAGAGCTTACCGTGACTGGCAAAGGGATTGACACCTTCGGGGCTGTTGACGTCTTTCTGAACCGATTTGTCGACGCCTTTGTCGCGATCCACCCACTCGATCTGAATACCTTCTTTTTCGAATAACCCTTCTCGGTCCGCAACGAGTTCAGCCAAACCCTGAAATGGTGCGGTTGTTTCCAATACCAACTTCTTCATAACGACCTCTCTAATAAGGCGAATGGGTGGAGACCGCGCCTCCACCCTTTGCTCGAAGTAGTGTGCCGGCGTTACTCAGCTGCCGCGTGAGCACCTTCCTGAACTTCCATATTGACCAAATCCATATGGTCGTCAGTCTCAGCCAACATACCCCAGCTCTTAATCCATTCGGCAGTCCGCGCCAATTCATCGGCAGGGATCGGTGCCGGATCAACAACCACGATGCGGCTGGCCCGCAGATCATCGACGGTTAGCGTACCGATTTCAGGATCTTTTTCTTTGTGGCAATCGATGAAATAGGAAAGATATTTTTCCTTATCGGCATTGATGCGAATGACCGCTTCTTTCACAGCGCGATTGAACTTGGCGTAGGTTTCAGTGTCGACCTTATCCGAAGCTACTTCCGTACCATGATAGAATGCCGTCGCAACGACGCGGCAACCATTTTTCTCAGCGAGGGACAGATAGGGCTCAGTCAGTGTCGTGGCTTCGATTTCACCAGACATCATTGAATCGTAACGCATGCGCGATCCGTTAGGCGCGCTGCAAACATTGATGTCCTCGCGCGGCAGGAAACCCTCCAGCATATGAAGAGCAAGATAATGCGTTCCAAAGTAGAAAGGCACGCCAACAAGCTTTCCGGCGAGCTGCTGTGGGGTATACACCTCGGATTCGGGGCGAACGACAAGACCGGCAAATGTCACGATGGCGCGACGACCAATCTGGCGGCCAGACTGCACACTTGAATCCTGAACGCGGCAGTAATTGCCCCATTCGCAAGCGTTATACATATCAGCCTTGCCTTGCTCGAAGAGCTTGCCGTGACTTGAATGCGGATCCAGCTCATCGGGCCGTGTGATATCGGTCCGTACTTCCTTTTTTACTCCCTTATCGCGATCGACCCACTCGATAACGATGCCTTCTTTCTCAAAGAGGCCTTCTTTGTCGGCGACGAGCTCTGCAAGTCCTTGGAAGGGTGCGGTATTTTCAAGTCTTAATGTAATCATTGTAGTTCCCCTGATTAAGTCAAACTTCTAAGATTTCAGCGTTTTTTCGAATGTTGATGGGCTTATTTTGACGGACTCGTGTAATAATAGCGAATTCTATTATCTTCACTTTCCATAATTAAATGTTATGGTTTGGCTATGCGAATTAATTTACGTCAGATTGAGGCTTTTCGGGCGGCAATGGAGTTTGGCTCCGCAACCGCAGCCAGCGAAGTCCTGCATGTGACACAGCCCGCAGTGAGTCGACTTCTTGCGGATCTTGAAGCAAATGTTGGGTTTCAGCTCTTTGAAAGACGTGCGCGCGGCCTTGTGCCAACTCAAGATGCCCATTCGCTCTATGAAGAGGTCAAAAGATCCTTCATCGGTCTCGACAGAATTGGTCAGGTTGCAACCGGAATTCGTGAAAAAGCCACAGGCACTGTACGGGTCATAGCGCTTTCCAAATACGCCGACGGTTTCGTCGCCAGCATTATCGGTCAGTTTATCAAAGACAATCCTGGAATCATGGTTGAACTCGAAAGCTCAGGTACAGCAGGGGTTGTCGAGGGCATTGTATCGCAAAGCTACGATGTCGGCATAGCCTCTGCGACAGTGTCTGACTCTTTAGTTCAGGCTGAACCTCTTTTTGAAACAAGTGTCCTGCTGGCGATGGATGCGAATGATGCACTCGCTACGCTAAAAGTTGTTCCTCTGAAAGAACTCAACGGTCGGCGGATGGTCGTCTTGCCGGAAGATAGCGAATACGGCTCGGTTATATGGAAAGCATTGCGAAAACAAAAAGTGGAGCCCGACGTTGTTGGAGAAGCGCGAACACATGCGTCACTTTGTAAAATGGTTGAAGCTGGAGCCGGAATTACTTTGGTTGACCGCACAACAGCGTCAGATTTTCCATCAGAAAATATAGTTTTCCGACCAACTGACCCGCCTATTACCCGAAAGGTCGCCACGATCGTCAACACGCGGATCGCCCAATCGATCGCCACCAAGTCGTTTCTCGACACACTCCGCAACGACGTCCACGATGCTGTCAACGGGTGAGTTAGTCCGTTAGGAAATATCCTCCTGTTACAGCGTCATGCCAAAGTTGTGCTACCGACGGCGCAATCCCGATAGGCAATTCATCTTCTTCTGTCCAATAAGAATGGACACCCGCTTGAAAATGCACCAGAGCCGTCTTCGGTGCAGGATCCATATCCGCATACATCGGCATTACAAGAGATTTGTAGCTTTCCACCCCATGATCGCGGCTATCCTTTGCGACACAAAACAGCACAGGCGGTACCGGTTTCGCGTCCGCACCCTTTAGTTCACGTCCATAACCGAGGAACTGTTTGACCAGAGCTTCGGTATCTTCCTCGTTCAACTTCATGCGTTCAGCGCAAACGCGGGCGCCTTCCTCAAGAGATGCCTCGATATTGGTACTTACCGTGTATTCGCACTTAAATTGCGGCTGCATTTTCGCAGCCTCCCAGCGTTCCATGACCTCTTCGATCACCAGCGGAAGGCGCATCAAAGCAACCGGACCATCCTGACCGAGTTTCTCCGGGCCCACATAGCGTGCCTTGTCACGCCAGGTGCGTATGTAGAGTTCATAAAACGGATCGGTACGCTGGGTTTCGGTAACAACTTTTTCAAAATCACCGATCGCACCTAGCGAGCCAATTTTCGCTAGTTTTGCCTCATTAATATAACCAAACGCGGAATTCTCTATTGCCATTACCCCAGCAACATTTGGAACGCGTTGCGACAACATGAAAACGAAGGGGCCGCCCGTTGAATGGCCATGAACAAAAATTGAATATTCATCTTCCGGCATATTGCGCGCCATCGCCTCTATGCCGCCACGTTCGAACGCCGCTGGCCATCCTGCCATCCTGTTCCAAAACGTCGTACCTGGTTTCGCATGTAAAACCGTCCGGGTGCCGTAACGCTCGCGTATCGAGGTGTCGGTGACAACTTCATACTGGTCGGGTGTTATATGCTCACCCGTCAACCATTGCGGTGTTCTGATCGTACCGTCAGGGTTAATAGTATCGCCGGGCCAGTGCCGCGAAGGATCATCAAGAAACAGGCGACCGGGATAGGTCATTGTCGTGACTTTGAAACCGAATTTTCCGCACAGCAATTTTGCTACCGGCGCCATGGTTTTGAAATCGCCGTCGCCGCCGGACAGCAGATAAACACCAATCTTTTTTCCGTCTGCGCCAATAGCAATTTGTGAGGAATCTTCCGGCTCATAAATCTGCGCACCAATATCCCATTCCAGACCAACTGTTTCGATACGGAACAGGTCTTCGTGTTCGGTAAATGGAATGTCGGGTCGCGCCAAAATATCATTCGATTCCGAAATACACTGCGCTCGTTCAATTTCTTCTGGTGGTGTCCAGTTACCGTTCATTGCGTCCCCCTATTTCCGGTTTTAAAACCCAACGCGGGTAAACCCGCCATCGACGATTATTTCCTGCCCGCTGATCATATCGCCCCCCTCGCCAGCTAGAAACGCTACTGTTTCAACGATATCGTCAATTTTCACGGGGCGGCCAAGCGGGGTTTCGCTACCGCCGTCTTCCGCCGCTGTCCCCGTCGTTACATCGGCTGCGACAAGATTGACACGTATATTGTCAGGAGCAAGTTCTTGCGCCCAACTGCGGGTGAACGAATAAAGAGATCCTTTTGCAGCCGTGAAATGCGCCCCACCTGCCATGCCACGCACTGGCGCGGACGATGCAATATTGATGATTTTTCCCCCACCATTTTTTGTCATAACCGGATGAACAGCCTGTACGGCAAAAAAAGCCATTCGAGCGACGCCGTTCATCATATTTGCAAAAGTAATCTCATCAATTTCTTCAAAAACAAGCCTCTCAAAAACTGGTTCGGCGTTGTTGATGAGCAGCGCAATCGCCCCGGCAGTCTTTATCGCTTCCTTTAGGCTTGCCGCATCGCCATTCGCGGGATGGGTGAACACCTCATACCCCTCTGATTGAAGTCTTTTCGCTATTGCCTTGCCCATAGGTTTGTCGGCGTCGGTGATAAAGACTGATGTCATACCACCTCTGCCTTTCGGGGTTGCTGCATATTGAGCACCCGTCCGGTAACAATGGCCGCTTCTTCCGCGAGAAAGAACATGACCCCAGAGGTAATTTCTTCAGGCGTTGGCAGTCGATCGGAAACCAGTTGTTTGGCGCGTGCCGCAAGTCCATCTTCGCCGAGCCTCGCCCGTGTCATGCCGCTTGGTGTTACACCTGGCGCGATAGCGTTCACCGTAATACCGAACGGTGCAAACTCAGTTGCCAGCGCTCGTGTTAATCCGACGATTGCGCCTTTGGCGCCGTTATAGTGCGAACCAGACACGGCGCCAGAATGTGCTCGTCCGGAGATCGTATTAACGATACGTCCGCGGCCTACCGACTTCATACCACCGATTACCGACTGGATTGCGAAGAAAGCGCCTTTGACATGGATATCAAACATTCGGTCAAAAAACGCTTCATCGATATCTTTCAGCAACGCGTTATTGCCGGTTATCCCTGCATTATTGATTAAAATTGTGATTTCGCCATGATCGTTCACCGCTTTCGAAACTTCTGCCTTCACAGCCGAACCATTGGTGATATCGCAAACCATGGGTGATGCTGAACCCTGCGCGCCCTCCAATATGTTTTCGACAACAGATTGCGCAGCCCCTTCGTCGATATCATGCACAATGACATGCGCACCCTTTGCGGCGATAGCACGAGCGTGCGAACGGCCAAGTGTTCCCCCTGCCCCCGTTATCAGCGCTATTTGGCCGCCTAAGTCGGACATCAAATTTTAAAGTCCGATCTGCGCTAGCAAGGCTTTGGTACATGGCTCCTCGGGATACATCAGATCAGGCATCGAAGCGAAATGATGTTTGCCTGCAAATTCCATTGTCTGACACGGCCAACCACGCGACTGCCAAGCCACCCGGTATAGATCTGACTGCCGTTTGAACTCGTCGGTTTCGTTCTCTCCCCAGGCGATGATAATAGGGCACGCAACTTTGGGCAGATGATGCACCGGACTATTCCGATAGGCGGATTCCTTGTCGAGTTTTGCCCACTCGTTGACGTTAGAAAGACGGACCGGTTCTAAATCGAACAATCCCGACAACGCACATGCGCTCTTGATCAAATCATCCGGCAGGCCAAACTCCTCGCGCCAGCCATCGGCTAACATCATGCCAGTCAAATGCCCGCCGGCGGAACGCCCGACAACATGAATGTTTTTCGCGTCGCCATTAAAACTCTCTGCGTTATTGTATGCCCAGGCGAGCCCTGCGCGGCACTGACGGACTATTTCGTCAATCGAGGCTTCGGGTGCCAAGAGATAGTTCACTGTTACGTACGCACAGCCCGCCGGTACAAGTGCCTCCGCGTAAAGATCGACATCCTTTTGGCTTGATGAACGCCAGTAGCCGCCATGTATAAAATAAACGATGGGTGACCCGGGGTTTTCCGCCGGGAAAACATTCACGACCTCAGCATCTGTTGGCCCGTAAGAAACATCTATTCTGCACTCCATTTCTTCGCGGACACGGGCACTGTTTTCAGAGATGAAGTTTCTGTACTTGTCCCCATCCGGTGCTGTTCCACGCGCATCATATTGAACATCCAGTTCGCCCTGCGTGAAATTGCGATAAACGCATCTGGACTTGAAGTATCTATCGTCAGTGGATTCCGCCACGGCACTACGCTCCCAGAGATTAAACTTTTCCCAGTGTAACAGGCCGAAATGCGATGTGCGATGGCACGGCTACCAAAATCGGACGCGGCCTGTATCCAGATGAATGAAATTAGAGCGCCGATAATAACCAACGCCGCCAGCTTTCATTGACAGTGCCGCGTTTCGCAAATCCTGCAATCGCGTACCGGGTAACCTGACATCAATCGCCATTCCAAACTGATGGTAACTGCGCCGGGCAACGCCCCCACTACGGCGGGCCAGCATGGCGTTGGTTCTGGCGGACCGGTACCCCGATATCACATGGAATGGCCGATCATTTCCAACCAGCAATCGAAGTCGGTATAGCTGATCCAATATCCCTCTATCTATTTCTCGAACCTCATTCGTCCGGTGATCCCGCAACAAATAATCAAGCGTACGTGTTGCCTCAGAAATATATTGGCCGTTTTCCCAATAGGTAGCGGTGGCGCTTTCTCCGGTATGGAGGTTTAGGAATGATAACGATCTTGAAACTGAAACAGCACCAAAAGCGGTGCCGCTAAACAGTGACAGCGTACCGGCCAACCCAAACTTTAATGCGCTTCTCCGATCCATGGGCGATGTTTGGCTCACCGTCTTCCTTTAGCGATGTGACTAGGTCCCTAAATCATATAATCAAAATTAGGAAATTGTTAACCTCTGTGCGCTGTCGCACAGCCTCACTTTTAGAATTGATCTAAATTGATGCGTTTTTATTTTTGGGGGTTTGGGCAATTGCCCAAAATGGCGTGCGAAGACGTTTCCATGTCCGATGATTTAATCGAAGAATACCGGAAAAATGGATATGCCGTGGTACGCGGCGTATTTGACCGGTACGAAATTGACGAACTGACAAACGCTTTTGAACGGGTCCACGATGAAGCGAAGATGTTGGGTCGCAGCTACCGCCTGCACAATACTCTTTTTAAAATTAGCAATGACGATAATCTCGGCCCGGTAGTCAGATATGTCCAATGGCCGAGTTATTTCAACCGGACACTTGACCGCTATCGTCGGAATCCGCGCGTGTTAAAGATTATCGCACCTATGTTGGGTGTCAATCTCAAGCAAATAATCAATCAAATGCACTGGAAACAACCGGGCGCTGCAAGTTCCGAAATAGGTTTACATCAGGCCGTCCAGGTACGACGACCACGCAATGCATTTCGTGATTTTTCTGTGTCGTTTATTCAAACCGGCATCGCGATTGACGCCCACACGAACGATAGTGGCGCAATGGTCGTTTACCCTGGTAGCCAGGATCTCGGAGAAATTACCGTTGATGTCGATAGTCACCGGAATGATCAGTCATTAAGTGAAGATGATCTTGAAAAATTCGGCCTCGATCCCTGTAACGCGGTTACTCTGGAAATGGCACCAGGCGACGTAGCGATTTGGTCTGCCCATACTGTACATGGTTCGCCCCCAAACCGTTCCAACGCAGATTGTCGTTTTTACACAAACGGGTACGTCATCGCCGACAATAGTGATCGTGGTGAATGGGCCTTCCGCAACGGGGTTTCTCAGCCGCTATCTGGCCGTCCGGCACTCATTGATTATGAGGATTTATATGACAATCCAGGTCCGATGTTCGTGGATTAGTTTTTCTGTGGAAAGAAAATTGGTAGCGGGGGAGGGACTCGAACCCCCGACACGCGGATTATGATTCCGCTGCTCTAACCAGCTGAGCTACCCCGCCGCAATTAACGGTTTGCGCGGACGCTACCAAGAGCGAGCCGTATAAGGCTTCCCGCCCCTATTCGTCAAGTATTACGCGGCCTCTGTTGCGGAATTTTCACGCTGTATCCAGCCACCACCGAGGACACGATCACCATCATAGAAAACACATGCTTGCCCCGGTGCGACACCATGTTCGGCGGCAGCTAATTCGACACACACTCCACCATCATCTGTCTTGCGAACTGACGCAGCAACCGGCGGGCGCATAGAACGAACCTTGATATCACATTCGATAGGATCACAGCCAAGCGTGTCATCGCCCAGCCAGTTCACATCCGACAAAGTGATCGTTTTCGTTGCCAACGCAGCGCGCGGCCCAACGACTACGTGCTTCGCATCTGGATCAATTCGAATGACATAAAGGGCATCTTCCGCGGTATCGAGATGCAGCCCCCGGCGTTGGCCAATTGTATAATGGATAATACCGTCATGCTTGCCGAGCACGTTCCCCTCAAGATCAACAATATCGCCACCATCTGCGGCATCGGGTCGAACTTTCAGTACGACATCGGCATAGCGGCCTTGAGGTACGAAACAGATATCCTGGCTGTCGGGCTTGGCTGCCACAGGTAAATCAAATCGCGATGCCAGCCCGCGCGTTTCGTCCTTGGTTAATTCACCAAGTGGAAAACGCAAAAACTCGAGCTGTTCCGCAGTCGTTGCGAACAGAAAATAGCTTTGATCTTTTGTCTCATCGGCAGCGCGATGAAGTTCGGCACCGAGTTCGCCTTCTACACGGCGGATATAATGGCCGGTGGCCAATGCGTCAGCGCCAAGATCGCGCGCAACCTGCATCAGATCCCTGAATTTGACAGTCTGATTGCACAACACACAGGGGATAGGCGTTTCCCCTCGAACATATGAATCTGCGAAAACATCTATTACGTCTTCGCGGAACCGGCTTTCATAATTTAAAACGTAGTGTGGAATTCCGACTTTCTCGGCGACACGTCCTGCGTCCGCAATATCCTGCCCGGCGCAGCATGCTCCCTTTCGGCTTACTGCCGCTCCGTGATCGTAGAGTTGCAACGTTACACCAACGACGTCATACCCCTGCTCTGCCAATAGCGCAGCCGTCACCGATGAGTCGACACCGCCAGACATGGCGACCACGACCCGCGTATTGGCAGGATCCTTATTTGCAACCAGATTGATCATGCGGCGGAATATAGAGCGCCTAGGGCAGAGTGAAAGGGATTTTTTTTAATTTTAACGTCAGTCGAGTAAATTTCGCGTCTCGGTCGGCAGACTGACAACCAACCCATCGAGCGCCTCGGTTACCTTAATCTGGCACCCAAGTCTGGATGTTTTGGTTACTCCCCAGGCCAGATCAAGCATCTCATCTTCTTCCTGGCCTGGCGTTTCCAACCGACTGGCCCAGGCCGCATCGACTATCATATGACATGTCGAACAAGCCATTACGCCACCACAAGCTCCTTCGACATTGAGCTGATTATCCCAGGCAATGTCGAGGAGCGTTTTGCCCACAGCGACTTCGAATTCCCGCTGCGTACCGTCAGGCAGGTTGAAAATCACCTTCGGCATGACACTAGTCAGGTTTCAGCGATCTTACGGTCATAAAGTTTTTGCCACGCTTCGATGTAGCGATCGACATCCTCCCCCGTTGTGGTCCAGCCCAAACTAACCCGCACTGCACAAAGACCCAACTCTTCAGGTACACCCATTGCAGCCAGAACATATGGCATTTCAACTCTGCCAGCGGAGCAGGCTGATCCAGCGCTGATTGAAACGCCATCTAAATCGAGCCCCATAACCTGCACCTCACTGGTCAGCCCCTTAGTCAAAATCTTGGAGGTATTGGGAAGGCGATCTAGATTTTTCCCAATAATCTGCACGTTTGGCTCTAGTTCCTGAATGCGGAGTTCTAAATCATCCCGCAAATTCGCGAGACCGCCAAAATTGTCCAGACCCACGAGTGCGCACTCCGCCGCGACGCCATAGCCAACGATACCAGGTACATTCTCGGTCCCGGCACGCAATCCACTCTCCTGACCGCCTCCATGGACAAATCGCGCCATCAAAGATGGGTCGCGACAAATGAGCACCCCGATACCCTGGGGACCACCGATCTTATGAGCTGAAAGCGCCAGGCTATCGACGCCCAAAGCCATCATATCGACGGGAATTTTTCCAGCCGCCTGAACCGCGTCACAATGAAAGAAGGCACCGGCGTCATGCGCTATCTGAACGGCCTCGACCACCGGCTGAATTATGCCGGTCTCATTATTAGCCAGCATTATCGAAACCACTGTTGACGAACTATTCTCTGCTAGAAGCGCCTGAAGAGCTTCCAAATCTACCAATCCGTCGGGCGTAACCGGACAGATCACGGCGTCGTCGCGAGCCTGCAGCACAGACTCATGTTCAATTGCAGAAACAATCAAGCGTTCGCATTTCGTTGCACGCAACGCCTGATTATTGGCCTCGGTACCACTCCCTGTAAAAATCACGCCTGCCGGATCAGCCCCAACCAGCGCAGCCACCTGTTGCCGTGCCCTTTCCACTCGAGCTCTCGCTGCCCGACCATCGGCATGGACAGATGAGGCGTTTCCACCTTCTTGCATTGCTTTTGTAACTGCATCGATAACTTCCGACCGCGTTGGCGCGGTTGCGTTGAAATCCAAATAGCTTCTGGGGGACACGCCTATCCGTTGATGCTAGCTGGCAGCGGCGTGCGACCGCGTAACCTGTTGATCTGATTGCCCCGCAGGTTCGATACGGCGCTCACAAACATCAGCCACAGAAATTGAACTAAGAAATCCAAAAACCTGGTTTCCCAGAGCGTCCCACAATGCAAGTGTTTCAGACCCGTCCATAGCACTTCTCGAAGCCGATTTAAGCTCCCGTGAAGTCGGTTCTTCAACTGCGGCTACAATATCCGAGATCAATATTTTATCGGCCGGTCTATCGAGTAGATATCCACCGCCAGGGCCTCGAACACTTTTGACCAGTCCCGCACGTCTCAGTTTTGAAAATATTTGTTCCAAATAAGATAAAGAAATTTCATGCAATTTCGCGATTTCTGCTAATGGCATGGGCATTCTGTTATCCTGCTGCACTAAATAAATGATCGCCGTTACGGCATATCGCCCCTTACTACCAACTCTCATAACGCTCTAATTTCCTTACAAATGTTCAAAATTCGACCAAAATCGTCTTGATATAGGGACCCTGTTACCGAGAAGCTTGTATTTTTATACGTCAATTCACTATATTCGCGCGCTAGTTTCTAATTGGTTGCCTGATTTTTATCAGCGCCGGGAATGTAGGTGGAGCGACTGGGTGCGTCAACAACTGGGTTTAACGCCAGCTTACTTCATAATCAGGAGAGAAATTCCTCATGCCCGAGGTCATATTTAACGGTCCCGATGGTCGGCTTGAAGGCCGATATCATCATTCACGTGTCGAAAACGCGCCTATCGCTTTAATTCTTCACCCGCACCCGCAACAGGGTGGCACGATGAATAACCGGGTGGTTTTTGAGGTGTATCAAACATTTGCACGGCGCGGCTTTTCGACCCTTCGATTCAATTTTCGAGGCGTTGGACGCTCTCAGGGCGAATATGACGAAGGTATGGGTGAATTGAGCGACGCGGCAGCCGCACTAGACTGGCTACAATCAGCCAACTCCGATGCTGCACAGTGTTGGGTTGGTGGTTTCTCCTTCGGCGCCTGGATATGCATGCAACTTCTGATGCGCCGTCCTGAGATCGACAGTTTTGTTGCGCTTGCGCCACCAGCGAACAAATATGATTTCGCGTTCCTCGCGCCCTGCCCCGCTTCAGGTCTGTTTGTCCATGGAGCAGAGGACACAATGGTTCCAGAAGACTCTGTTGACGCCTTAGCGAAAAAGCTTCAGGCGCAAAAGCGAATTACGATCGATTACCGGATTATCGATGGTGCGAACCATTTCTTCCACGACAAGGTCGATGAATTAACGACGCACGTCGATGCCTATCTGGAAACCCAGATTCCGGCGATTGATGCTGCCGCATCAGGAAACTAGTCAGGAACTTGAAAAGTAAACACCGCCGGTCGTGGGGCCCTTTGCACCGGTAGTGCCCGGATACGTCAATGGCAAGCCTTTCCGGCTTTGTACCGCCAAATAGGCGAAGGCTTGAGCTTCAAGCGCATCGCCGTTCCACCCAACGGCTTCTACTGGCTCCACATCTACACCCAATTCCCTACTAAGATTCGCCATAAGAAATTTATTATGTCTGCCGCCACCTGTTACGAGCCACCTAAGTGGTTTTTCAGGAAAATGCGGGAGAGCTCGCGTAATGGAAACACTGGTAAACGCCGTCAATGTTGCGGCACCGTCTTCCATAGAAAGGCTTTGAACTAGGCTGACATCAAATTGATTACGGTCGAGCGACTTTGGCGGCGCAGTGTCAAAATAGGGTGAGTCCAACAATTGATCTAGAACGCCATTTGCGACTTCGCCACTGGCAGCGATTTGACCATCCCTGTCAAAGGGAATCCCGCACTTTTGAGAGACCCAATCGTCGATCAGCGCGCCACCGGGACCGGTGTCAAAAGCGATCAGAGAACTTTCATCACCGTTGACATAAGTCACATTAGACACACCACCAATGTTAAGCACGACCAGCGGTTGTTCCATTTCGCTGGCCAGAGCGTGATGAAATAGGGGTGCAAGAGGTGCCCCCTGCCCGCCTTCATCTACGTCTCGGCTCCGCATATCGCAGACTACATCGATTCCGGTCTCGGAAGCCAAAAGTGCACCGTCACCTATTTGCCAGGTCTGTGCCTTGTCCGGATTGTGCAAAATAGTATGGCCATGAAACCCGATTACATCGATGTCCGCGGCCTGTCGTCCCGAGTATTCAATTAGTTTTTGTGCAGCGTCGACGTGCAATAATGTGAGCTCGCGTTCGACGACCTTCACATCCCCAATACCTCCCAAAATTGACCTTAGTTTCTCGCGAAACTTATCTGTGTAAGGCAAGCTGAGGAACTCACCTGTTTTTACGATCTTACTGCCATCAGTTCTCACCAGTGCAGCGTCAATTCCGTCGAGCGATGTCCCGCTCATAAGACCTAATGCCAGAACTGTGTTTTCCATGGAGTTAACAGGCGATTGCATTCAATCGCATTGGACCCGATACTGACTGTTAGTTCAAATCGAAAACGCGAAACTGGTGATGTCTATGGCCACCACTGTCCTGGATCGTCCCTATGAGTCCCCAGCCGCCTGGGTTGGGCCTGAACTCGCCCCTTCGAGCGACTGGATTTACGTTTTAACGGATGCCGACATTGCCGAGCTCGATACGGCGCTTAGACAGGTAAACGACGCCGGGCTGGAAGTTCCAAATATTAACAGGGTCGATTTCCCGCTTCCCAATTTCTCGAAAACGCTGGCAAATATTCTGCAAGAAATCGAATATGGACGTGGGTTCAAACTTATTCGCGGCCTGCCGGTTGAACGTCTTGGCGAGAAAGATGCCACCAAAATTTATTGGGGCATTGGAACCCATTTTGGTGAAGCCGTCGCTCAGAACATGATGGGTGAATTGCTCGGCCACGTAAAAGCAGTGGGCAGCAATTGGGACCAGAATTTTAACCTCCGCGGATATCAAACCCCTGTTCATCTCCCCTATCACTGCGATAAATCCGATACCGTTGGTTTGCTGTGCATGCAAACCGCCAAATCTGGTGGACTCAGTTCGATTGCAAGTTCAATTGCCATACACAATGAAATTTTGAGAAGTCGTCCGGATCTCTTGCCGGAACTCTATAAACCATTCTACGTAGACCATCGCGGCGAGGAATTTGACGGTGAAGCCCCCTACTATATAGCGCAGGTATTTTCGGTGCATAATGGCCGTTTTTTTGCTCGGTTTGGTCAAAAATATGTTGAAAGCGCGCAGCGATTTCCCGAGGTGCCGCGTCTCTCCAAAAAACAAACCGAAGCAATGAACCTATTCAGCGAGCTCGCTCTAAGTGAAGAGATACGCCTTGATATGGAATTTGAACGCGGCGATATGCAGTTCTTAAATAACCATTACATCGTTCACAGCCGCACGGAATACGAAGATTTTGAAGAGGAAGAGCGGCGGCGCCACCTCATCCGCATGTTGCTATTTACCCCTTCCTATGAGGACGTACCGAAATACACTGCAGATCTAAATGCCTTCATTCGACGTTGGGGTGACGAACCACGCGCCAGTGTGCTTTCTGCAGAAAATGGTTGAAAGCGTTTCGCACCCTCGCCAGATGCCATGAGGCTATGTTAAACACCGCCGCGACGACGGACAGCAGCGTTCAATAACAAGCTAAATCAACATGACCAGTTATAAATCAGAATTTCTTCAGACCATTTCCGAACGCGGGTTCATTCATCAATGCACAGATGACGAGGCCCTTGACGAAATCCTCAGCAAAAAAGCGGGCGCTGTCGCCTATGCAGGTTTTGATTGCACTGCCGACTCTCTTCACATTGGTCATTTAATGCCGATTATGACTCTCCGGTGGTACCAACGTTGTGGCCATAAGCCAATTGCCCTGATGGGCGGCGGTACTACAAAAGTTGGCGACCCGTCTGGGAAAGATGAGTCCCGTCAGATACTCGATGAAGAGACGATTGCAGCAAATATTGAAGGTATCAAAGGAACTTTCGAAAAGTTTTTGAGCTTTGGCGACGGTCCTACCGATACATTGATGGTCAATAACGCTGACTGGCTCGACTCGCTTGAATACATTCCTTTCCTACGGGAGTTCGGTAAGCATTTTTCCGTTAATCGCATGTTGTCGTTCGATTCGGTCAGACTTCGCCTTGATCGCGAACAACCATTGAGCTTCCTCGAATTCAATTACATGATTTTGCAGGCATATGATTTTTTAGAGTTGTCTCGGCGCGATGACTGTATCCTGCAGATTGGCGGCTCTGATCAATGGGGCAACATCGTAAATGGCGTAGAATTGGGACGCCGTGTCGATGGCACCGCCCTCTATGGATTGACCTCACCACTAATCATGACGTCCGCAGGCGAGAAGATGGGAAAAACCGCCGGCGGGGCAGTATGGCTGAATGGCGACCGGCTTTCGCCCTATGAATATTACCAGTTTTGGCGCAATACAGCGGACGAAGATGTTAGTCGCTTCCTGAAACTCTTTACCGAAATTCCACTTGGCGAAATTGGCAAGCTCGAGAAACTGAAGGATGCGGAAATAAACGAAGCGAAAAAAGTGCTTGCTTATGAAGCAACGAAACTTTGCCACGGCGAAACTGCGGCAGCCGAAGCGGGCGAAACCGCTAAGGCAACATTTGAAGAGGGCACGCAGGGAGCAGCGCTACCAACGGTCGAGATAGCTGAAACTGACCTTGCCGAGGGAATGCCAGCTTTCGAAGCATTCGTAAGAGCTGGATTAGCTAACAGTAATGGTGAAGCTCGACGCCTCATTCGCGGCGGTGGCGGTCGCGTTAATGACACCGTTATAGGAGACGAAAGCCAAACCATCAGTACATCCGATCTTAATGAAGATGGCGCAATCAAGTTCTCCGCGGGAAAGAAGCGTCACGCACTCGTCAAACCGTTCTAATTGAAACTATTTCTTTTTAAGTTTGCCAGCGGAAGGTTCTTTGCGCTTTGTGCCACCACCAAGAATTCCGATCAAATCCCGTAGGAACCCAGGGGCCAGCGCGGCAAGTGGATTTACAGTAATTTTGGGTTTTGCGAGTTCACCGGAAATTCCGTAGGTCGCCGCGAAAACACCGCTTCCTTTTTTCCCGGTAAAAATTTGCCCGATTATTGGAATGTTCCCCAGAGCACTATTAATCGAATAGGCTGGCACAATTGTCCCATTTAACGCGGCCGATTTCTTATCAAGGTCTAAAGCGCCGTCAGCGGTAATTCCCAATTCAGATCCAACAGCGCGTGCGTTACGAATGTTCGCGTTTCCATCTGAATAAGAAAACGGAATATTCAGTCTGGCAAACCGAATACCTTTTCCGGTTAACGTATTTACGATGCCCGATAGGGACGCAAGCGTTAAAACACGGGCCAAAATTGATGCTCGAACAACCGTAAAATCCGAAATGGCAACGCGGCCGTTCCAGGCATTTTTGGTACCTTTTTTTTGAGTAGCTTTAACATCCAAGACGCCGCCGCGTATATCGTCCACTAAGTCTAGCCCAGCCAAAATTTTTCCCGCATTTCCGGCACGAACATTAAACTGCTTGCCGTTCGGCGTCGTCTCTAGATCAAAAGCAAAGGGCTGATTTTCGCCAACCAGACCGGTGATCGAGATTTGATCCCAATCGATACCGTCATGTGTCATCGACGATTCAACAGCAGTTATGGGCACGTCTTTATCGAACCAAACGGTGTCAATTTTGGCCTTCAAAGTCATCCTGGGAAGATTCGTATCATGTTCCGAAACTTCTCGACTGAACAAATGTACAGCATCCAATGATTTCCCATTTAGAACGACATCCAAACTTCCATCCGACAATGTTGTGACCGAGCCATCAAATTCAGACCTGCCTAGGCTGAATTTTTGGACAGCTGCCTGAACGAAATTTCCTTCTGCATCGAATTGCGCATTTCCCATTCCGCGCAACTCGCCTGTCTGAACATCGAAATTCTGAATCCTAGTTGCGCCACTGGGTTCAACAAATATCGACAGCCACGCGACTCCGTCGACACCGGGCTTTTTGGTCCAATTTAGGCTGGAAAGACCTAAGGTAGCATCTTTCAACGAAACCTTAGCCGCAATTTCCTTTCGTCCCGTGTTTCGCTCAACCAGTGCAAGTTCGAGGCCAAGCGGACCCGAAACAAAGGGAGAAAGGTCGGGCAATTTCAGAATTTCCACCTGTGCTTTTTCATCAAGGTGGCCTGCGACGTGATACCGCCTGACAAATTTTCGATCTTGATCAAACCTTTCTTCCCAATTGAGTTTTAAAGGTGTTCCTGTGACCGTGGCACTACCATCGAGAACCAATCCATTCGTGTCCAATTTCAAGCTGAAGTTTCCGGACTCGATTGGTTTGCCCAGCGGATTTTTTGGCAAAACGGCGTTTATGACCCTTGAATCTGCCGTAACGTCGACATCTGAAAGCCGCAATAAGGCAGAGAGTGGAAAACGAAATTGGAGGGTGGAACTTGACCAACCCCGAACCGTTTTCGCATCAATTCCAAACTTTGAAACCAGTTTAAGGGGTTCGTTGTCGACAATTGAAAGCGCTGTACGAAGCGGACCGGAAACCTTGGTTGTAATGTCAGCAAATTCTTTATCACTATCCAGGTCCAGAAGTTTAACCCGCCCCGACACGAGATTCAGGCCGCTTAGAAGGCCGGATGAAATCGATGCAACAAACCGGCCTTTTGAAAACACAGCCGTTGCTTCGACTTTTTCGAGGTTCGGAAAATTCTCGTTAAAGCGAATGACCGAGTTGCGGAGACGTAACTTTCCAGAAAACGAATCCACGACTGTTGCAGTGTGTTTCAAGTCGGGCATCCGAAGGGAAAATGACGCGGCAACGTTTTCCACTACTCCCCGCAGCATATTCTCGGTAACCCACTTCCGAGCAACTTTTCCAATTCCGATTGGCCAATAATTTTTGAGTTTAGATATCGGAACTGTTGTCGCGGCGACACGGGCATCTATCGACATTCCATCATCGACCGCGATGATTGAACCGTTGAGTGATATTGTCGGCCCGCCAACATTGACGCTGAAACTTTCAATCTCGAGCGATGCGGGAACGTTTTCGAGTTTAGCTCGCAGCTTTAAATTCTTTACGGGGATGTTTGATGGCCACAACTTACCTTTTTCGATGTGGCCAACTCCCCCAGAAATTTCAAATTTTGCATCCTGAATTATGCCGTCGAGAGAAACGCGCGCCGCGATATCGCCATTCAGCGCAATCTGCGCCGATTTCAAAACTTTGAGCTGCGGCAACGCGGTCGAAAGCCGGTCGAGCGGAAAATTCTCAATAGAGAAATCTATTAATGCTTCTTCAGCACCAGATTCCAGACTGGCCTTCGCTATGAGTCGGGAAGCCCGTCCAGCAGCATCAAGATCTGCAAACAACGACGCGCGGATTTGCTTTTCTTCCCGAATGACCACTAAATCAGCCTGCGGCACTCCCCATTTTAATCCTGTGACTCTGTCATCGACTTCGAGTTTGGCGTCCAAAATGCTGAATTGGCGCAAATATCTCAAAACACCCTTTTTCTGTTTCGGTGCACTTAAGGCCGCGATCACTCCTCCGATGGTGTCGGCGGGCAAATCGTTGGTTTCTTCAAGGGTCATGGCGAGTTTGCCAGAAGCGTTTCGCACGAGCTTCAGTCTTGGCTCAATGAGATCAAGGTTTGTAGGTGCGACTGTACCGCGCAGAAGTGCCGGCAGGCTGAAACTGACGGACATTTCAGGTATTCTCGCAATGACCGTACCGTCCGCGCCAGAGACCTTTACTCCCAAAACACGAATATCGAGAGTACGATCCCAGCCTGCCCACGCCAAATTCGTTCCATCAACGGCGACCCGTACCGGGCTGGCGGGGTCGTTCAAAGCATTTTCAATATGACTGGACAGAAAATTGAGCGGCACGGGTCCTTGCGAAAGCCGCCAACTGGCGACGCCTGCCAGCAAAAATAAGGCGAGCGCTGTGAGTGCAACAACCTCGCAACAAATTCGAGTTATTCGTCCCAGCATTCCAATCTACAGTTTTCTACGGCCCATCTTCTTGACCGATAAATGACCTTGCCGCAGTGTGCGGCAAAACGTGGTCAGATGGAACGTACCAATTGACATCAGAAGTCAAAATAGGACTCAACGTTAGTGGACCGATTCCCTTGCCGGGCAATCCTGAACAAGTTGATTCCGGCTGGGAGCGCTGGCGGGAGATAGGACGCCGTACCGAAGATAACAACGTCCTGCAATTTATCGAGACCTGCTTTAAAAGTGCTCATATAAAGCCACTGATCGATTGTATTTTTGGAAACAGTTCTTTTCTCACGAACACCCTGGTTAACCATACGGATTGGGTCCGACAAATTTTTGAGTCCGGGCCTGAAACGGCATTTGAATCGATTTTTGTCGAGTTGGATAGACCGGAGCTTTTGGAAGAAAACCAGGAATCAATTATACGCGAGCTCCGAATCGCTCGCCGTCACTGCGCATTCATTGTTGCCGTCGCTGACATATTTGGACATTGGAGTTTATCAGACGTCATAGGAGCTTTGAGTTCGTTTGCAGACAAAGCCACGAACGTCGCCGTTTCTCATTTGCTCCTAAAGGGGCACCTCGCGGAAGAACTGGCACTACCCAATCCTGCCACCCCTTCGCTTGATTCCGGATTCATCGTTCTCGGAATGGGCAAGCTCGGTGCGGGTGAACTCAACTATTCCAGCGACGTCGATTTGATTCTGCTCTTCGATAATGAAAAAACGCCTTACATTGGAAAGCGTACCGCACAGGAATTTTTTGTTCGTCTCGCCCGAGATCTCGTCAAAATCCTCGAGGAACGGACGCCTGACGGATATGTGTTTAGAACTGACCTTCGATTGCGTCCTGATCCTGGCTCGACCCCAATTGTTCTCTCTACATTGGCAGCGGAAACCTATTACGAGACGACCGGCCAGAATTGGGAACGCGCCGCAATGATTAAGGCGAGACCCATAGCGGGCGACATTGAATCCGGAAATGCTTTCCTGAGATATCTTGGTCCATTCGTTTGGAGACGCAGTCTCGATTTTGCTGCCATAGATGATATTCATTCGATTAAACGGCAAATAAATGCTCACCGGGGTGGCAGCGAAATTGCGGTGGCAGGACACAACGTAAAGCTCGGTCGCGGCGGCATCCGGGAAATAGAATTTTATGCGCAGACGCAGCAATTGATCTGGGGCGGTCGAGACGCTGCATTGCGCGAAAAGAAAACCAGAAAGGCGTTACTGCTACTTGCCGCTGCCGGTCATTTTGTTCCGAAGATCGCAAATGAATTGGATGCAGCCTATGAATTCTTGAGATGTGTAGAACATCGATTGCAAATGATCGACGATCAACAAACCCACGAGATTCCTAAAACACCGGAGAAACTCGAAGCATTTGCACTTTTTATGGGGTTTCAGAACTCCGACAGTTTTGCCAGTGCGCTCTCTGCGCAGTTGGAGATTGTCGAACGTCATTACGCTGCCCTGTTTGAGGAGGCGCCAGATCTAAGTGGACCGGGTTCACTGGTTTTTACAGGTGGGGAAGATCATCCAGATACACTTCAGACACTTCTGTCCCTAGGATTTGAAGACCCATCGTCGGTTTCATCGGTCATTCGAACCTGGCACCACGGCAGATATCGCGCAACACGCAGTACTCGATCAAAGGAACTGCTCACTGAACTCATGCCCGGTCTGCTTACGGCTTTCTCCAAAACGGGCAACCCTGACACCGCATTGCACGGCTTTGACGAATTTTTGCAGGGCTTACCTGCTGGCGTCCAACTATTCTCTTTGTTTTATAGCAATCCAGGTCTTCTCGAACTCCTGGCGGAAATTATGGGGAGCGCTCCAAGAATTGCCGATACATTGCGGCGTCACCCAATTCTGTTTGATGCCGTTTTAACAGCCGACTTTTTCGAAAAAGTGCCCGATTCTGTGGCGCTGGTTTCGGAAATTGACGGACAGATCCAACGAAAAGCGCACGATTTTCAAGATGTTCTAGATATCGTTCGCCGACAGGTGAACGACCGTTTGTTTCAGGTCGGCGTTCAAATTATTCGTCGCCATATGACGGCAGATCAGAGCGGTCGCGCAATTGCCAATATCGCTGACGCAGCCGTCAACATACTTTGTCCGGCGGTACGCAACGAATTCACGGCCCAGCACGGCAATTTCGCTACCGGAGATATGGCAGTCGTTGCGCTCGGCAAGCTAGGCGGTCAGGACATGACCATCGGTTCGGACCTCGACCTTCTGTTTATATATAGCGCAGAAGGAGAGTCCTCCGATGGTGAAAAATCTCTCTCGCCAATTCCCTATTTCACACGGCTGGGACAGCGATATCTCAGCGCTCTTACGGCGCCAACAGCGGAGGGACCGCTTTATGAAGTTGATATGCGTTTGCGTCCCTCTGGAAATGCCGGCCCTCTAGCAACGGCGCTACAATCATTTATTCGGTACCACCAACAAGATGCGTGGACATGGGAACGCATGGCTTTGACACGCGCCCGCGTGATATTTGCGGGCGACAACCTGCGAACGAATATTGAAAGTGCAATTAGGGAAATTCTGATATCACCCCAAAACAAAGACAAACTTCTTAAAGATGTAGCGGAAATGCGCATCCGGCTCTCAGACGGGCGGGCGCCATCGGGACCATGGGATGTCAAAAACATTCGAGGTGGCCTGGTGGATATAGAGTTTATTACTCAGTATTTACAATTGCTTCATGCTGAAAATTCACCTTCGGTTTTGTCGCCAGATACCGAACAGGCGCTGGAGAACTTACGAAGCAGCGGCGTGCTTTCAGATGAACTAACCGAACAGCTGACCGATGCTCTAAATCTTTGGCGAAACGTTCAGAGTATCGTTCGATTAACAGCCGGAGATAATTTTGACGATGAAACTGCAACCAGCGGAAACTGCAGTATGCTTCTCGCTGCCTGCGATGCAGTTGACATCGAAACACTCAAAGGCCGCGTTTCTGACACAGCTGACACTGTGTATCGAATCTTCAAGGAGATCATCGAAGTGCCGGCGGCAAATGAGAGCTCGAATTAGTCACTCCTGAACGACTTGTTCGGCAAAAATCATGAATTGATTTGTCTTGTGGACGATGATCATGGCCTTCATATTCTCGAACGAATTTGATTTAAGCATATTGTAGAAAAAGGATTATTTAGATGGCACTTACCGCCAAACAGATTCACGCTCTCCATGACAAAATGTTGCACAAGCGGCTCTACGTCATATTTTCCGACCCCACGGATAAGCCCGGCGACCGCTCGAAAGTTTTCCCTAAACACATAGCCTATCAGCTTGAAATTGAACGCAAGGGAATTTTGTTTGCAGCTGGCCCGTTTGTAGATGGCAAGGGAAAGCCGCAGGGACCTGGTATGATAATAATCCGTGCCAAATCAATGGCAGAGGCGAAACGTGTTGCGGAAGCTGACCCATTCCACAAGCAGGGTTTCAGAAGCTTCCGAATCCAGGCGTGGGAGGTCAACGAGGGTGGCTTCAATCTAAACGTAAAATTCTCCACCGGTACCTACACGATAGAGTAATTCCAATGACAATTGATGTTGGCGATAAAGCACCAGATTTCTCTGCTTCCACGGATGGCGGCGGTACTGTCTCTTTGAAAACGTTCAAGGGACAACGCGTTGTTCTGTATTTTTACCCTAAAGATATGACGCCAGGGTGCACTACCGAAGCCTGCGCCTTCCGTGATGCACATCCAGATTTTGCAAAACTCGACGCTAAGATTGTTGGCGTTTCCAAAGACAGTGTCGCACGGCATGACAAATTTAAAGAAAAGTATGATCTACCCTTCTCGCTCATTGCGGACGAGGATGGAACGATCTGTGAAGCGTATGATGTTTGGCAGGAAAAAAAGAACTACGGCAAAACCTATATGGGGATCGTTCGTTCGACCTTTTTGATAGACGAAAAAGGAAAAATCGCAGCGGTATGGCGGAATTTACGCGTTAAGGGTCATGTCGAAAAGGTTCTCGAAGAGGTACAAAAGCTCTGAAAAAATCTCAAGACCAGAAGCTCGACATTACAACACTATGTGCCGCTGCCGTTTCTATCCTTAATTGTGCAGACGCCGATCAAAAATCCGCGCTCGCTCAGAAACTCGCCATCAGCTGGAAGAACGGAGCACTCCCTGAGATCGGCCACGCTGTACCTCCCCAACGGCCGGCACGGCCATCGAAACCAGAGCTGTTGGCACCGCGCGAAATGCCAAAACGCGGGAAAGCAGGCAGCCAGTCTGGTCGTATCGCCCTCCTTCATGCACTGGCCCATATCGAGCTAAACGCCATAGACCTCGCTTGCGATATCATCGTCCGATTTTCACAAGACGGTCTGCCTGAGGCGTTTTTTCATGATTGGGCTAAGGTGGCGTCAGAAGAAGGCCTGCATTTTGCGATGCTTGCCGAACGGCTTCGAGAAATGAATTCAGCGTATGGCGAACTGCCCGGACATGATGGTCTGTGGGAAGCCGCACAGGAAACCGCACATGATATTCTGGCGAGGCTTGCGATTGTTCCCCTTGTATTAGAGGCGCGCGGTCTCGACGTTACCCCAACAATGATGAAAAACCTCAAGAAATCGGGCGATCATAGGAGCGCCAATGTACTCCAACGAATTTATAATGATGAAATTGGCCACGTTGCAATTGGCCAGAAATGGTTCCACTACATTTGCTTGCAACGAGAACTGGAACCGGAAAACACCTGGCAGACCCTGGTGAAAAAACATTTTAAGGGAGTTCTTAAACCGCCATTTAATGACGAAGCACGAGAAAAAGCCGGCTTTTCTCCTCAATTCTACCGCTTTTCGTCATAAAGGGTCATCACTTTACTTATTAATTGTGATTCGGGTATGCTAAGTTATGTCTCGCCCGCTACGATTAGAGTTTTCCGGGGCTGTTTATCACATAACGGCCCGAGCGAACGCGCGGCAACAACTCTTTACCAATATTGCTGATGGCAACCAGTTTCTGAACTTTTTAGCCCGGGAAATTCAACAACACAGGTGGATTTGCCACGCTTATTGTCTGTTGGAAGATCATTATCATCTCGTTCTGGAGACGCCCGAACCAAACCTTGGGCGCGGAATGGGCCGTCTAAATATGGCGTATTCTCAATGGTTTGGGCGCCAGTATGACCAACGCGGACATTTATTTTATGGCCGCTATAAGTCGATCATCCTGCAAAAAGAGCGGCATCTTCTAGAGGTGTGTCGCCATGTCGTTTTGAAACCGGTAAGATTGCAAGCCGTGAACCGGGTCGATCATTGGCGTTGGTCCAGCTATCAGGGTTTCGACAGTGAGCAACCGGCGTGGCTTCACCGAGAGTGGCTCCGCAACCAAATAGGGTCTGGGAAAGCCTGGCATGAGTATGTGGAGAAAGGACTTGGCGCCCCTTCCCCATGGGAGAACTTGCGCGCCGGTCATTATCTTGGGGACGAGACATTTTTGGAAGATATTGCCGAACGCATTCGCGGCCTGCCACTCGATCAAGTTGCCGCCAAAGTCGCTGACCCAACGCGACCGACGCCTGACAAAGTTATGCAATCCGTGGCGCACGCAAGCGGAACTTTAATGGAAGTTTTGCTGGACCGAAAAGCAGATCCAGCTGCTTTTAAGGCAACTGTCTATTTATTGCGACGCGCGAGCAATCTGCCATTAAAAGAAGTTGCTACGATGGCCGGCGTTTCGCAGGGCCGTATATCGCAAATCCAACGATCAATTGAAAACCAGGGAGGTATTGGCAGCGCTTTTCCGTGGGGCAGCGGCCTTACTTATTTGCTTTAGCTAAGCGCTCGCTTTGTTCGCACTCGCGCAATCGGGGGAGTCTAAAACGGCGCCTTCCCTTTCCTGCCATTCAGCACCAGTGTGCGCCTGTATTGAGAGTGCGTGGACGGGGCCCGCTATTTCATCTGCCAGAATACCGTTGACCAATTGATGCCTGGCCACACGCGTCTTTCCGGCAAAGGCTTCGGAAACGACAATTACTTTGAAATGCGTTTCGGAATTTGGCGGCACACTATGCATATGGCTTTCATTGAGCACCTGACTAAATGACGGATCGAGCTGTCTCTGAAGTTTGTCTTCGATAGACCTTTGTACAATCATCCTTCAATCTCCGTATCGTTGTCCGCATTTGCGCCCACGCGTTGCGCTAACGATGCTGCCATAAAATCATCAAGATCGCCGTCAAGAACGGCCTGCGTATTACTTGTTTCGATTTCGGTCCTAAGATCCTTTACCATCTGATAGGGCTGCAACACATAAGAGCGTATTTGATGTCCCCAGCCAATCTCCGTTTTAGCATCATGTTCAGCTTGTGCCTGCTCTTCTCTAATCTGTAATTCCCGCTCATAAAGTCGAGCCCGCAACATGTCCATGGCAGCAGCGCGGTTGCGATGTTGTGAACGATCATTCTGACACTGCACAACGATGCCGGTTGGAATATGGGTAATTCGGATAGCGCTATCGGTTTTGTTGACGTGCTGTCCCCCAGCACCAGACGCACGGTAGGTATCAACGCGAAGGTCCTTATCCTCGACATCAACTTCAATCGAGTCATCGATAACCGGATAAACCCACGCGCTTGAAAAGCTGGTATGACGACGAGCATTGGAATCGTAAGGCGAAATTCGGACAAGTCGGTGCACACCACTCTCTGTCTTTAGCCAGCCATATGCGTTGTGCCCGGCAATCTTGATCGTCGCGGATTTTATCCCTGCTTCTTCGCCCGGGCTTTCCTCAAGCCATTCCACTTTATACCCATGCGCTTCCGCCCAACGAACATACATTCGCGTCAGCATTTGCGCCCAATCCTGGGACTCCGTTCCACCTGCACCAGCATGGATTTCCAGAAAACAATCATTGCTGTCTGCTTCACCCGAGAGCAAAGTCTCAAGCTCGCGCTTTGCAGCGCGTACCCTCAAAGGTTCCAAAATCGCATCTGCTTCATCCAAAACGCTATCGTCGCCCTCTGCCTCTCCGAGCTCGATAAGCGTAATGCTATCTTCGAGCTCCTGCTCGATGGCTGTTACTTCTTCGATTGATTGTTCAAGGTGAGTTCTCTCACGCATGACGGCCTGCGCTTTGGCCTGATCGGACCAGAGTTCAGGGTCTTCGGCTTCTGCATTGAGTTCGTCTAGGCGTCTGAGAGCGTTGTCCCAGTCAAAGATGCCTCCTTAGCAGTACAACAGACTGCCTGATTTCATCAATTAATGTTTGGGTTTCCGCACGCATCAACTCATACCTAAGATTTCTGCCAAATTGACTGAATCTGGTCAGCCGCGGCGCAAGCTAATACAAACCTCTTACATCGCCAAGCGGAGACGAAGAATTACTTGGTATCGTTGTCGGGTTTGACGTGGAAACACCAGACGCCGCAGTTTCAGCCTTCGGTTCCGTCCCCGCCTTGAAGGCTTCCAAAATAACTTTTCTATCACCCGGCCGCGCAAGCTTGCCGGATGTAGCATCGACACGAACCAGCCGTACCCCCTTTGGTATCCGGAAAGGTATTGGCGGTTTGTCCTTTAGTGCCGCAGCCATAAAGTCTCGAAATATGGGTACGGCGACAGATGACCCCGTTTCTCGCTTGCCGAGGGGACGAGGTTGATCAAACCCGGCAAATACGCCGACGGCTAAATCAGGTGAGAATCCGATAAACCAGGTATCAACACTTTTATTCGTTGTGCCCGTCTTACCGCCCAGCGGCTTTCCGACGGCTCTAATACGTATACCCGTTCCGCGCTGAACAACCCCTTCCAGCATCGACACAACCTGGTAGGCACTGCGGGGATCAGCCACTTCCTGACGATTATCAGGAACGAGCGGAACCGGCTGTCCGTCCCACTGAATATTGCTGCAATACGAACACAAACGCTTTTCGTGCCGAAATACCGTTCGGCCATTGCGGTCCTGAACACGGTCAATCAGTGTCGGTATGATCCTTTTTCCGCCATTCACCAGCATTGCGTAGGCGGTGGTTAAATCAAGTAATGTGGTCTCTGCTGCCCCCAAAGACATGGACAACATTTCCGGCATTTCACGGGATATGCCAAAGCGTTCTGCATACTCGGCGACCGTCTCCATACCGATCACCTGCGCGAGACGGACCGTCATTAAGTTGCGTGATTTTTCTATGCCTAACCGAAGGGGGCTCGGACCATAGAACTTTTTGGTGTAGTTCGCAGGTTTCCACAAACCGATGCCCGGCCCCTGATCAACAACAAAAGGCGCATCGAGAACGATGCTAGACGGTGTATACCCGTTATCCATCGCTGCCAGATACACAAACGGTTTAAAGGCAGATCCAGGTTGCCGTTTGGCCTGAGTGGCCCGATTGTACTCACTCCGTGCGTAGGTGAATCCTCCACTCATCGCCAAAATTCGGCCGGTGTGGGGATCGGCAGCTACAATTGCACCTTCGATATCGGGAATTTGCCGCAACCCAAATGCACCACTAGGCGGTTCTTTACCGTCCTTATCGGCTTTAAGTCTTTCAACTAAAACAACATCCAGTACCTGAAGAACGTCTGCGGGGCTTTTTATGGACGGCCCACGTTTTTGATCTTTTTGCCAGGCACGCGCCCATTTCAGATGTTTGAGTTCAATCTGACCACGCGTACCATCAGACAAACCAATCTTTGCCATTGTCTTCTCCACAGAAAGAACGAGCGCCTTTCTCCAATCTGGCCGCGCCTCGGCAAGTCCCTCCGGTAGCGGAACCTTGTCTAACGTTCGCCGCCAATCGTTTGCCGTATCGAGCCGAGTCAACGGACCGCGCCATCCATGTCTCCGATCATAGGCAACCAGCCCGTCCCGCAATGCTTTTTCGGCAATACGCTGCAAACGCGGATCAAGGGTGGTTCTTACGGACAGCCCGCCGCCGTACAGATTTCTGTCGCCATAACGATCTGTAAGTTCACGGCGAACCTCCTCCACAAAGTAATCAGCTTGCGCAACAGCGGCCCCGGTCCGTTGTCTGACCACGAGAGACGCTGTCCTCGCAGCTTCTGCCATTTCCGCCGTTATGTATCCGTCATCCAACATGCGGCCTATTACATAGTTGCGCCGAATTTTCGCCGCATCGGGACGGCGTGTTGGATGGTAATTGTTTGGGGCTTTCGGAAGACCGGCAATGTAAGCGATCTCGGGGAGCGTCAGCTCGTCCAGTGATCGATCAAAATAATTCAGCGCCGCCGCTGCAACACCGTAGGAACCGAGCCCCAGATAAATTTCGTTAAGGTAGAGCTCCAGTATTCGATCTTTGGTCAGTGCCCGCTCAATGCGAAATGCGAGAATGGCTTCTTTTATTTTTCGGTCAATTGACACTTCGTTCGTCAGAAGAAAGTTCTTGGCCACTTGCTGCGTAATCGTGGAAGCGCCCACCGGGCGCTGATTGGTCCCCAGACGTTTAAGGTTGGTAATTACAGCGCGGACAATTCCGACGAAATCTATGCCTGCATGTTCGTAAAACTTTTTGTCTTCCGCCGATAGAAATGCCTTCACAACCATTTTGGGAATAGCGCCAATGGGGACAAATGCACGCTTTTCCCGTGCAAATTCGGCAAGAAGACTTCCGTCTCCAGCGTGAATGCGCGTTACCGTGGGCGGCTCGTAACTCGCGAGCTGTTTGTAGTCTGGCAAACCTCTGCCGTAGTGCCAGAACACACCAACAACCGCGATGGCCCCAATTACCCCCAATAGGAGACATATAGCGGTGACTGCCGCAAAAAATTTCAAAACCTTCTTCATTTGCGAATACTACCGTCCACCCGACAAAGCTGTCGACACGACTATAATACACTATCAGATAGTGGCGGATTTATGGCTGTTTATATGCCTGCTGGCGGGCGAAATAACGATCAATGGCGCGAACGATTGCCCCGGCAATCTTGCGCCGATGCGATGACCTGCGAAGCAATACTTCTTCTTTTGCGTTCGAAAGATAACCCATCTCAATGAGTACGGATGGAATTTCCGGCGCTTTGAGGACTGCAAAGCCAGCAAACCGATGTTTGCGTCGCAACATTCGAGTTTGTTTACTCAGTTGCCCGACCAAAAGCTTTGCTAATGTGACAGAATTATTCTTGGTCAACCTTTGACTTAGATCAATCAGAATCTTGGCAACTGTTTGACTCTGGTCGTTCAAATCAACGCCGCCGATGATGTCTGACTTGTTCTCCCGACGCGCCAACGCTTCAGCTTCTTTGTCTGAGGCCCGTTCGGATAAAGTATAAACGGAGCCACCGCGCACGTGCCGATTGCCGATGGAATCGGCATGGATCGAGATAAAGAGGTCTGCACCCGCTTTCTGCGCAATTGCAATTCTCTTGCGTAAACGAATGTAGACGTCTTTTTCACGGGTCATAATTACGCGATATCGCCTGGTCAACAAAAGCTGTCTCTTGAGCTCAAAGGATTGCTCCAACACAAGCCATTTTTCTTGCGTTCCCCGGCGCCCCCGAGCACCAGGGTCGGCACCACCGTGACCAGGGTCGATAACAATTACTCTCGGTAGTTTTGGACGACGCGGCTGTATCTTTTTTGTAGGTTTTTTCGGCTTCGCAAAAATTTTCGCCACTTTCGCTTTAGGTACCGGTTTAGCTGCTAATTTTTTTGATACCGGTTTCTTGGTGACTGCTTGCGGCTTGCTTGACTTTCCAGCAGATACTGATTGCACAGAAACAATATCAAGAACCACCCGATGACCACGTTTTCCATTGGGGCCCAATGCAAATGATTTCGAAATTTTGACCGGCGATTTCAAGTTTAAAACGACCCGTGTCTGGCCAGAACGATACCGACCAAACCTATATCCTTTTATTCTTTTGCCACGCCTGACATCTCTTGGCTTAATACGCCAACTCACTTCCGGAAGCTCAATTACCACCCGATTTGGGTTTGAAAGAGTAAATGCTTTGAATTTTACCGGTTTATCGAGTTCCAAAACGAACCGGGTTTTTTGCGGGTAATCTCCAATTCGAACTGAATCTACGGAAGGCATAGCGCCCGCACTACGGGCCTGCGTTCCACAAAGCAGCATTGCAAAAAGGAGATACGCTAAAAGCGTACGAAATGAGAAGATATTGTGGCTTGTTGCCATGACGCCGCCAGATATAGGGTTATTTAGGCAAATCATCAACGAAATTACGATATCACAACACTTTAAAAATTAGCCAAAAATTCGATAGTCGCGAAATTCGGACAATATACTGATTGTAGAAAGTCGCGTGTGCGCGTATCCTATGGATGTTGCGAACGACTGTGAGCATCCGACCTGCGGACCTCCGTTTTGTTGGGAGCGCGACAATCGGGCGAGACAACATCACGTTGTTACGACCCGTGGGATTGCGCTTTGATTTCACAGTTTAATTGGAGAAACTTGAAGTTCGTAGCGGCCGCATAAATGCGTCCCTCTTTGGAAGAAGTTTGTATTCCAAAGGTATATTGGTTTGACGCAAGCGCCGCCGGCTTTGAAGAACAACGGTCTGATGCCGCCCGACGTTCGCACGGGCTGTCCGCGTCGACCGTGGAGATGCAGTTTCCATGACGAAACGTATGCTAATTGATGGCACGCATCCGGAGGAACTCCGGGTGGTGATTACCAGCGGCAACCGATTAGAAGAATATGACGTAGAAACGTCAACAAAGACCCAGCTCAAAGGGAATATATATCTCGCAAAAGTAACCCGCGTTGAGCCTTCTCTTCAGGCAGCTTTTGTGGACTTTGGCGGGAATCGGCACGGTTTCCTGGCTTTTAGCGAAATTCATCCAGACTACTACCAGATACCGGTAGAGGATCGAGAAGCGCTAAAGAGAGACGTCGCCCAGTTTGAAGCAAATGCTTCTGCAGCACAGGCACATATCGATGAGATTGATGGCGACGTCGATGAAACCAATGCCGATGGCGAAGATGACGCATCGATAGAAGATGACGACGCTTCTGAATCTGCAGAAACGGATGAAAGTGAAGAAAAAGGAGATGCTGAAGCCGGTGCTGTCGAAGCAGAGGAATCTCCTGCTGATCAAGAAACGGAGGAAGTAACCTCTACCGACCAGGACGAATCCGAAGAAGAGGCAGATTCAGAGGACAAGAAATCAGGCAACACAGAAGAATCACCTGAAACTGCAGACACCGGACAAACAGAGGAAGAGAGTGCCGCTGCGAATGACGCGGATGAGGCTGAAGAAGAAGCCACTGCGGCGAAGAAGACTAAAAGCGACAGTAAGAAATCTGAACGACGCGAAAATCCGATGCGTCGCTACAAAATTCAGGAAGTTATCAAACGCCGTCAGATTCTGCTGGTACAGGTCGTCAAGGAAGAGCGGGGAAATAAGGGCGCCGCGCTGACAACCTACATGTCTCTAGCAGGCCGCTATTGCGTTTTGATGCCGAATACGTCGAGGAGCGGCGGCGGAGTCTCACGTAAAATTACGAGTACGGCTGATCGACGTCGCCTTCGCGATTTGCTTAAGAATTTAGATGTTCCCGAAGGAATGGGCGTGATTATGCGCACCGCGGGCATGGAGCGGAACAAATCGGAAATTAAACGAGACTTCGATTATCTGACACGTCTCTGGGAAAATGTGCGCGAACTTACCCTTCAATCGGCAGCACCAGCACTCGTATATGAAGAAGGCGACCTGATAAAACGGGCTATTCGCGATCTGTATACACGCGAGATAGAAGAGATCCTTGTCGAAGGAAATGATGCATATTCCGCCGGTAAAAAGTTGATGCGGATGATGATGCCAAGTCACGCCAAGCGCGTGCAGCCTTATCGAGATGAGACTATTCCGCTGTTTCACAGGTATCAGGTCGAGACGCAACTCGAATCAATGCATAGTCCAGTTGTTCAGCTGAAGTCGGGTGGATACATCGTAATCAATCCAACGGAAGCCCTCGTGGCGATCGATGTAAACTCAGGACGATCGACCCGTGAGCGGAATATCGAAGAAACAGCCTATAAAACGAATTTGGAAGCGGCGAGCGAAGTCGCCCGGCAACTCCGCCTACGTGATTTGGCGGGTCTGATTGTTATCGACTTCATCGACATGGACGTCTCACGCAATCAACGTTCCGTGGAACGGCGCCTCAAGGAGGCTGTAAAAACAGACAGGGCCCGCATTCAGCTCGGAAGAATTAGCAATTTTGGATTGTTCGAGCTTTCACGGCAGCGCATGCGCCCAAGTATCGTCGAAAACAGTACCGAAACCTGCGTGCATTGCGCGGGATCAGGTTATGTCCGGTCAACTGAATCTACTGCAGTCCATGTTTTGCGTTCGGTAGAGGAGGAAGGAATCCGCAATCGAAGCAGCGAAGTCGCCGTTACAGTGCCAACACCTATCGCTCTCTACATTCTCAATCAGAAACGGGATTCTCTGACCCAGATCGAAACCCGGTATAATTTCAGAGTTCGTGTTCTTGGTGATGACAAACTATTACCACCAGACATGCGTCTTGAAAGGCTTCAGGGCCGGTCCGCTTCCGGAGAGGTTGAAGAAATAGTAAAAGATGCCGTTGTCATCGACTCAACTGTAGACAACGCGGAAACCGCGCCGGAGAACCCACCAAAAGAGAATACACGCAAGCGCCGCCCCAGAAGGCGCCGCAAGAACGATACGTCTAAATCAGCTAAAGACGATAGTGCGGCTGAAGAAAACAAGACGGACCAACCTGATGAAAATGTGTCCATTGAAGCGGACACAAATAAGGAAGAGACCTCCGAAGAACGGCCCGCGCGTCGCCGCAGACGCGGTCGCCGTGGCGGTAGACGCCGCAATCAGCGCTCAACCCGGTCAGGTACATCTAAAGAAAAAAATGAAGAAACATCCTCTGAAGAAAATGAGGATACCTCTCCACCTGAAAGCAACGACGACGCTGGTGATACGGGATCGTCACAACCGACGGAAAAAGTTCCAATGGCGGCGGACAGTCCCAGCGAGACAACTGCAGTGACGAGCGAAAATGAACCTGAGCCCGTTCGCGAGCCAAATGGTGGTGCTGCTGAGCCAGCGGATAATGCGGCCACGCCTGCAAAACGCGGCTGGTGGCAACGCATTACTGAGTGATCAAACCGGTTAACCGGTCTTTGTCATCCAGTGCTGCAATCTTTCTACGGCTTCTGTGATCTGATTGGTTGCGCCAGAAAAAGAAAACCTAATAAATGAGCTTCCGCGCCCTTGGTCAAAATCAGTACCAGGGGTTGTCGCTACACCGGTATCGTCGAGCACGCGGCGGCAAAATGACTCGCTATCATTCGTCAGATTCGAAATGTCAGCATAGATATAAAAAGCGCCATCGACCGGTGCCAGCTGATCGAACCCTGCTGTAGGCAAACCCTTTAAGAGTATTTCCCGGTTTTGGGCATAACGCTCAACATTTGCGTCAAGTTCTTCCGTACAATCGAATGCAGCGCCAGCTCCATATTGAGATAGCGTTGGCGCGGAAATAAACAGATTCTGCGCTAAACACTCAATACTTCGCGACAGTGCCGTTGGAACGACCATCCACCCTACCCGCCAACCAGTCATGGAAAAGTATTTGGAAAAACTATTGATCACGATTGCTTCGTCATCAAACCGAAGGGCAGATACACCAGGATTCTCATATGTAATCCCATGATATATTTCATCGGAAATCAGACGAACGCCACGATCACGACAATATTCACTTAGTGCCCCAAGTTCGGATTCGCCCAGCATTGTCCCGGTCGGGTTAGACGGACTCGCAACAATCAGGCCATCCAAAGGGCCGTCGATCTTGTCCAGCAACTCGGGTGTCGGTTGAAATCGGGTTTCCGGTCCGGTCGGAACAAGAACCGGCTCGATACCCAATCCGAGTAAAATATTTCTCGATCCTGGATACCCTGGATCTGCGATCGCAACTCTATCACCAACGTCAAAAGCCGCTGTAAAAGCCAGAACAAACCCGCCCGATGATCCTGTCGTGAGGACAATTTGTTCCGGGTCGACAGAAACACTTTGTTCCGCGGCATAATATTCGGAAATCCGTTGGCGAACCGACATGATGCCAAATGCTTCTGTGTAACCTAGTTGATCCGATTCCAGCTTTTTATGCGCTGTTTCTATGACGCCCGCCGGAGCTCCCGAAGCTGGTTGTCCAAGCTCCAGATGTAGTACGTCCTTACCTTCTGCCTGCCGGCGATTGGCAGCTCGAAGGACATCCATAACAATAAACGGCGGAATGACGCCCCGGCGCGAAACCTTGAGTGCCATTGATCAAAGCTCCGAATTTATACCATATGCCGGTGTTCTCGGATCGGTGCGCACCACGCAATTCGACGGATTATTAACGATCCCGCCTTTACAATACATTAGATTGACCTGGCCAATAGACTTTCGCAAATACGGAACCAAGCCCTTTTGAACGATGATACTGCGTGCACCCTGCTCCAAACGCTCCTCGATAAGTACGTCGGATGCACCGACTCCCGGCGCATAACGTGGTTGAGCAAGCGCCTCTTCCGCTTGGGTATTGCCATCGATCAACCGCATCAAGGTTGATGCGAGCGCGACCCCAGAATATCGGTCTCCCGCTGCTGTCGCGGCCAAGAAGGCCTGAGAAATGTTATGATTGGCCATAACGACAGGCGCAACATTCAGTCCTGATCCGACTACAGCAGGAGCCGCTTGAATAACGCCTGTCTCGCCTGCCGTAACACCGCTGCCAAAGGGCCGGTTCATTGTCACAACACAGGACGTGGCATTTCCCTTGAAATCCATGGCAAACAGACCGGCCGATCCGCCACTCCCAGCCCATTCTGCGCCAGCTGCACTACTGACATTGCGTGCGGCCGCGACCAGTAACGCTGCTTTACTCGGCTCATTGGACGATGAAAAACCACGCTTATTACCTATTTGGCCCCAAATTCCGACTGTCTGTCCTGAACCTAGGCCCTTCGTAACCGGAAAGTGCAAAACATGATTTCCAGTTTGTACTTGGACAGTTTTCTTCCATACCGGGCGATATGAACGGAGTTCTTCGATTGTCAGCCAGCCACCAGCTGCCTTTATTCCATCTATATAGCGCCGAGCAAGCCGTCCTGAATAAAAAACACCGGGGCCTAAACCGCGAATAATACCAAGTGTTCCAGCCAATCCCACTTGTTCTATGGTTTCTCCTGGCGCGATAAACTTTCCGCTCTTGCCAGAAAATACCCCGCGGGTTCGATCATCCTTGAGGGCTTTTGTGCCATAAACTGACAAAGCAGTGGATAATCCTTTTGCAATTGGCCAACCAAACCTCGCTGCCTGTTCCGCGGGCTGAACCAATTGTTCCCAACGAAGGTTTCCAAAACGAGCATGTAATGCAAACAATCCACGGAAACTGCCAGGTACGAGCGCCGGCCACCGCCCTTTAGGCGGTACTGCGATGGGTAATTTCGGGAAGAATTCCAGGGTCTCGGCCTTATTCGAGGCACTGTCGTAATGGACGCATACACCGCCACCACCTGGTCCTGCCGCATCAGGGCGACTCACCATTAAGGCAAATGCCATTGAAACGGCCGCATCTGCAGATGTGCCACCCGCCGACAAAGTATCGCGTCCGACAAGAGCAGCTCGTGCCTCGTCAGCAGCCACGCCACCAAAATAAGATTTCAAATGCCCAACAACCCCAACCGGTTGTGGATCCTTATCAGAACATCCGGCAACTAAAATTGCCAAGGCACCGCAGATGCATTGACGCAAGGTCTTGCCGTACCTACTTTTTCTATTCATCTTCGGGAATCTGACTGTGCATTTAAGCAAATTCATACTTCCAACTATAGGCGCATTATTTCTAACAAATGTGTGCCTGACAGAAGCCGGATTTTCAAGAGCGGAAGCGCTCCCTCTGGTCCGGGACACCGAAATCGAAAATACCATTCGTACATTTGCGGCGCCACTCTTGACGGTGGCTGGTCTCGAAGACGAACATTTAAATATCCATATCGTAAGAGATCCGGCACTCAATGCCTTTGTGGCGAGAGGGCAAAGACTATTTTTGACAACCGGACTTCTACGACACAGCAAAAATGCCGGCCAGGTTATCGGTGTTATTGCCCATGAAATCGGACATATCGCAGGTGGGCATCTTGCACGTCTGCATAGCGCGGTCGAAAGAGCGGGCAAGACAGCATTCGTTACACAAATTCTAGGTCTTGCGATCGGAGCATTGGCCCAGAACCCAGCAGGTGCCGCTGCAGTTGCGTCAGGCGGACAGCATGTCGCACAGCGATCATTCCTCAATTTTAGTCGTGGCCAGGAACAGGCGGCCGATCAGGCCGCCGCTTTATATCTGGACAAGGTTGGCATTTCAGGAAACGGCCTACTTGAGTTTCTGAATTTTCTGTCCGGGCAGGAATTTCTCCAGACCTCCAACCAGGATCCATATGTGCGAACTCATCCGCTGACCCGGTCGCGAATCAGTTTTATGGAACACCATGTCGCGAAATCACCTGCAACAAAGAATAAACTTCCTCCGAATATTGTTGAACGGCACCGGCGCATGGTGGCTAAACTGGACGGCTTTCTCGACCCGCCGGAAAAAACGCTTCGAAAATATAAAGCAACAGACAAGTCAGTCGTCGCACGGTACGCAAGGGCGATCGCAACATACAGGCTCGCTGACCTGGCCAAAGCACTTCCGATGATCAATGCCTTGATTTCTGAATTTCCCAAAAACCCGTATTTTGTAGAGCTGAAAGCGCAAATGCTGTTTGAAAACGGAAAACTGGAAAAAGCGATGAAGGCCTATCAAAAGGCTGTGAATCTTTTGCCAAGCGCCCCATTGATCAGAACCAGCCTAGCACATGTTATCTTGGAAATGAATCGGCCGGAGCTAAATGACCTGGCATTGAAACACGTCAATCACGCACTTCGGGTAGAGCGCTTTATGCCGCTGGCCTGGCGGCTTGCCGGAACTGCTTATGGCCGGAAGAATCAGATGGGTCAATCGGCGCTCGCACTTGCAGAGTACAACGTTCTAATAGGCCGCACGCGGCTCGCTAGCTCACAAGCGAAAAGAGCGATTAAAATTCTAAAAGAGGGTTCTCCGGCTTGGCTGCGAGCGCAGGATATTAAGAACGAAATCGACCGAAATAGAAATAAAAAGCGGCGCTGATTTCCGTTTAGTTCATGCGATATCTGCGGCTTCCGGTTGTTTAGAAGGTTGCGCAGCATCAAAGGCATCTAACGCCATACAATTGTTGAATATCCGGTCAATCGTTGGATATGGCGAGATGTCGCAATCAAATCTTTGAGCGTTAAAAACCTGCGGTACAAGACAGATATCTGCCAAACCGGGCGCATCTCCATGGCTAAAATCGCCGGTCGCTGAATCCTGCGCCAACAATGGCTCCACGGCATTAAATCCTTCAGAAACCCAGTGACGATACCAGGTCGTCTTTTGTTCATCGCTCGCTGATAGAGGACCACTCAGATAGTTTAAGACCGCAAGATTATTTAAAGGATGTATATCGCAGGCAATTATGTTTGCCAGAGCTCGAACTCTTGCCCTTGCTGTTGCCGACTCAGGTAGAAAAGCGGGCTCGGGATGCGTTTCCTCCAAGAACTCCATAATTGCCAGCGATTGTGTAAGGACAGTGTCATTGTGAATGAGCGCTGGGACACGACCCTGCGGATTTACACGCCTATAGTCGTCGGTCAGATGCTCTGCGGTCGTAAGGTTTATTAGTGCTGTCTCGTAATCCAAGCCCTTCAGGTTGAGCGCAATGCGTACCCTGAACGCTGCAGATGACCGAAAATACCCATAAAGTTTCATATCTTTTTCCTGAATGTTTCTCAGCGATTTCAGCAAACCTAGCAAAATGGCGGGTGACCGTCTGCGATCAAATATAATATTCCTTCAATGGCGGAAAACCATTAAACCCAACCGACGAATAGCTGGCGGTATAGGCGCCAGCGCTTAGGATTTCAACGCGATCACCGATGGCAAGGTTCAACGGCAATTCGTAGTCAGACTCCTCATAAATAACGTCTACTTCGTCACAGGTGGGGCCAGCTATAACTACCGGGCCGGTTTCCTCACCATCGTGCGGCGTACAAATCCTATATTTAATTGCTTCATCAAGGACCTCCGGTAAACCGCCAAATTTACCGATATCCAGGTATACCCACCTCTTCTCGGCATTTAGCGACTTCTGCGAGATCAGAACAACTTCACTCTGAATGATGCCTGCATCGCCTGGAATATACCGTCCTGGTTCCGCAATTATCCTCGGAAGAGAATCGCCGAAATATTGCCTGAGACCATCCTTGATCGCCTTGATATGTTCAGACAGCTCACACATAGGTGGCTTGTATTGTGAGGGGAATCCGCCACCAAGATTGAGCAGAGATAGCGTCACACCGCGTTTGGCCGTGGCTGCAAAAATTTCGGCCGATTTAGCAAGTGCGTCGCCCCAAACGCTCGGATTTCTCTGTTGCGATCCAACATGGAAAGAAACACCGGCTGGAACAAGGCCCATATCTGATGCCTGGCAGAGAAGATCAACAGCAAGCGCCTGGACACAGCCGAACTTGTCAGAAAGCGGCCAATCAGCACCGTCATTCGGCGTGAGAATCCTGCAAAACACACTGGCGCCTGGTGCCGAGATCGAGAGTTTTTCGAGTTCCTGAATACTATCAAATGCGAATAAACGAATACCGGCGTCGAATGCGCGTTTGATATGAGATTGTTTTTTTATTGTATGCCCGAAGGAAATTTTTTCTGGAGCCACACCCAATGCCAGACATTGCTCTATTTCGAAAATACTCGCAGCATCGAAATTACTTTCGTGGTCTCGTAACAATGACAGTATCGGTTCAGCGGGGTTTGCTTTGACTGCGTAAAAGATCTCTGCTTCGGAAAGTTGCTCCTTTAGTTGAAGAAAATTACTTTTAACGACATCGAGGTCGACCACGAGGCACGGTGTTTCAGGCCTTTCATCGACGAGAAACCGCTGAATTTTTTCTGTCATGTGTCGGACCTCTGCAAAGCGCACCTATGATTATGGACATATAGCCCAGCGCTTTTACACACAGAATGGAATTCGCGGAAGAAGTTTCGCGATCCGGCTGAATTTGATGAAAACTTATTGGAAAATGGAGGCTTGCTGGAGACCAAACAAAGCCGCAAACCCAAAAGTGATGATTAGCGATAGCACCAATAGAGGCACTAATATGCCTGACTTCTGCTTTCGTTGTACTGGACGTTTGCGACTACCTTTTCGTCCCTGCGCCCCTCCCCGACGACCCTGCGTTCTCGTCGTCTTTTTCTTTTCCTGGCGGTTGGGCGCAGCCTGTTTCTCCGCACGTCCGCCTTTAAAAATTGTTCGGGAAACAGTTTCTTGAGTGGACTCGTTGAAATTTTCCTCAATCACCCGAACACCGGTGTAGCGGGAACTTTCGTCCATACGACGCGCCTCAAACATGGCAAGATCCTTGTCATCGAAGACTGAATCAATCTTCCACTTCCCACCACGGAATGTATGAATCTCAAATGCTCTCATGACTCTATGCGCAAGCTAACAGGCATTCCTGACCGCTTACTCCTCATGAACTTCCCGGCAGTTCGCCGCTCCCAGGAGTCCGCTAATCGAATTGCCGTCGTCACTCATTGGCAACAGAATGCTGCGGTATAGTACTTTGGTCCCATCAATCTTCAGAAACTCTCCTCCCTGAGAGATCGGAGCTTCTTTCGAAATAACGTCAGCCGTATAACTCACCGCGACACCAATTAGTGTTTCCGGCCGCCATGCTGAGACGGTCGTTCCTATTAAGGGTTTGGGGGTAATACTGAGAATTTCGCCGCCAGCCGCTCTAAATACAGGGTCGTTCTCGTGACCAACGACCTCAAGTACGAAGCAGCTATGCCACATATCAGGCATGTCCTTCGGTTCAATTTCGGCAAACGAGGGAAATTCGCGCTCTCCACAGATCTCCCGCCAGTGATTTAGCAGACGCAGTACGAGACGCCGCTCAATTCCCTGCGGAAGTTCAGATTTAACTTCCTCACGCGTTACGTTTTCGGGAAGATTTTCCTGCATGAGAGCCCACTGGTTACAATTCTTAAGCCAGAGTCACTTATTTACCTTAACAAGCGGTAAACGTGGAAATTGCACGAAATTAGATGGGAGTGCACTTAGGGTAGAACCGAAAAGCCACCCAAGACGACTATTGTTGAGATCCCACCCAAGAGGAAGAAAATCGCGATCAAAGTCAGCAAGAATACTGGGCCTGCCAATTTCTTCCTGGGTTTTCTATGCCGCGACCTCCGGTGGCCAATGCCATTCTGGGACGTCGAACGGTTTTTACTTCGGTTGTTTCGGGGGGCAGGTTTTCTTTTTAAATCGGGACCCGCGTTCTTGTTGCGCATTCGCGTAAAAATAACGTCGCAAACTGCGATATTGCTGGTCTCGTCGTAATTTTCTTTTAGGACCCTTACACCTTGTATTCGGGCATCGGCAACGAGTTCATCCGCATCAGCCATTGCGCTGTAACGGTCTTCGAAATAGGAATCGAATTCCCATTTCCCGCCTTTGTAAACTTGGATTTCGTATGAGCGCATGAGGTTTACTGCCCCTCAATGTGGCTGTGATCCGTCTGCTAAATAGAGTTTAGTTCGAACCATCTTGTTAAATTCTTCCGCGAAACCATTAACATTTCCTAAAATCGATTCGCAGGCATTCGCGTATAGACTATGCAGATACTAAATACTGGCATTGCACCGTTCGCATCGGTGCGATAACCGTAGATGTGTGAAACTTAATAACAGCCGCAATGCGTCCGCTCGATGCCAAATGTAATTATACTAAATGGACCCAACCTAAATCTCCTGGGAACGCGGGAACCGGAAATTTACGGACGGGATACACTTTCCGATATCGAAGAAAAATGTCGCTTTCACGCGGAAAAGACGGGACTTTCTATCGACTTTCGACAAAGCAATAACGAAGGTGATTTGGTTACATGGATTCAGGAAGCTGCGAGCAGGTCGGACGGCATCATCATTAACCCGGCTGCCTACACGCACACATCCGTCGCAATTTTAGATGCCCTCAAGCAAGTTGATTGCCCCATCATAGAGATACATCTTTCAAATATTTTTAGCCGAGAGGAGTTCCGGCATCACTCTTTTGTTTCGCCTGTGGCGAAAGGTGTCATTTGCGGATTCGGCGCTCAGGGGTATTTGTTAGCGCTAGACGCAATTTCGTCAGTGATTTCTGATAAAGAGGAAGGTTGATGGCAGAGTTCGACGTAAACGAAGAAATGGTACGCAAACTTGCCGAGCTTCTTGATGAAACCGGCTTAACGGAAATCGAATATAAGCTCGGCGACCATGCTGTTAGAGTCTCCCGTAATGCGTCTGGACAAATGGTAGCTTCTGCTCCGATTGCTGCGGCACCGGCACCAGCAACTGCTGCTGAAAGCAGTCCAGCAGCAGCATCCGGTCCAAGGTCAGGCGCTGTCACCGCTCCTATGGTGGGGGTCGTTTATCTTTCGCCGGAACCGGGCTCGCCCACTTTCGTAAAACCTGGGGATACGGTATCGGAGGGTCAAACCCTACTCCTTATCGAAGCGATGAAAACGTTCAACCCGGTTCGGGCACCGTCCGCAGGTCGAGTCGTAGAAATTTGTATTCCCGATAAATCACCGGTGGAATTTGGTGAGGAACTCGTAATTCTCGAGTAAGGGCGTCGGTATGTTCGAAAAAATCCTCATCGCTAACCGTGGTGAAATTGCGTTGCGCATTCATCGCGCATGCAGGGAAATGGGTATTAAAACCGTCGCGGTCCATTCAACCGTCGATGAAGATGCGATGCATGTTCGATTGGCGGATGAAAGCGTATGTATCGGCCCGGCACCGGCGACAGAGTCCTATCTAAACATTCCTGCAATTATCACAGCCGCCACCGTTACAAACGCAGACGCGATCCACCCCGGATACGGATTCCTGTCGGAAAATGCAAATTTTGCTTCAATCGTTGAGGAACACGGAATTTGTTTTATCGGACCGACCTCAGATCATATCGCTTTGATGGGCGATAAAATCGCTTCGAAAACAAAAGTCAAAGAACTCGGTATCCCGGTCGTCCCCGGATCAGATGGCGCGATTAAAGATTTTGATGAAGCAAAAATGATGGCCGAAGAGATAGGCTATCCGGTTTTGATCAAGGCTTCCGCTGGCGGTGGTGGCCGTGGCATGAAAATTGTCCAGGAAGAAGCAGAACTGGAAGACGCTGTTCGCCAGGCCGGCACAGAAGCTCTCGCAGCGTTTGGCGACGACGCGGTTTACATGGAAAAGTTTCTTCAAAAACCACGTCATATTGAAATTCAGGTCATGGGCGATGGTGAAGGTGAAGTCGTACATTTGGGCGAACGCGACTGCTCCTTGCAACGACGCCATCAGAAAATTCTGGAGGAAGCCGGATCACCCGCCCTCAACGCGGAAGGACGCGATGCAATCGGCGAAGTTGCCTGCAACGCGCTATCTACGTTGAAGTATCGTAATGCTGGCACAATCGAATTTTTGTACGAGGACGGCGAATTTTATTTCATCGAAATGAACACACGGTTGCAGGTTGAACACCCTGTCACAGAAATGATCACCGGTATCGATGTGGTTCGGGAACAAATCAGACTGGCGAGTGGCGCGTCTTTGTCATTCTCCCAAGATGACATCCAATTCGCCGGTCACGCGATCGAATGTAGAATAAATGCAGAGTCTCCTGACGACTTTACGCCATCACCGGGTGGGGTTCACACCTATCATACGCCTGGTGGCTTAGGCGTGCGTGTCGACTCTGCTCTCTACGCGGGATATGCAGTCCTACCGCATTACGATAGCCTGATATCAAAGCTTGTCGTATATGGCGCATCGCGAAATGAATGCCTGATGCGCCTCCACCGTGCACTTGAGGAGTATGTAATTACGGGAATCGATACAACCATTCCTTTGCACCAGGACATCATAAAAGATTCCGATTTCGTCAACGGCGACTATAATATCCACTGGCTTGAGAAATTTGTTGAGGCTCGCGGAAACGGCTAGTTGATGGTTGGACTAAGTCCTGACATTTTGCTTCGCGCGTATGCTGTCGGACTCTTCCCGATGGCTGAACATCATGATGACTCTACGCTTTATTGGATTGACCCCGAAAAGCGCGGAATCCTACCCCTTGAAAAATTTCGAATTCCGCGGCGCTTGCGCCGTACAGTTCGGCAGAATAGTTTTGAAATAAAATGTGATTCTGCATTTGAACAGGTTATTCGGCTTTGCGCGGAACCTGCTGACGATCGGGCAGAAACCTGGATAAATGAAGAAATTATTGAGCTCTATATCGACCTATTCGATATAGGTCGTGCTCATAGTGTCGAGGCCTGGCTGGACGGGCAGCTCGTTGGCGGTCTTTATGGTGTTGCTCTTGGCAGTGCTTTCTTTGGTGAAAGTATGTTTAGCCGTGTAACAGACGCAAGTAAGGTTGCTCTCGTCCATCTCGTTGCCCGCCTGAAACTAGGTGGTTTTACGCTACTCGACACACAATTTGTTACGAGCCACCTGAACCAATTTGGTGCTGTGGAAATACATCGCGGCGGGTATCGACAGCTCCTCTCAACGGCGCTGGATAAGAACGCTACTTTTCAGGGTGAATTGGAAGTTTCTGCACTAGAGTCTTTCATACAATCGACAACCCAGACATCGTAGACAGCGTGCTCCATCGCAGACAATGCAGGGCTCGAAGCAAACATCCAGCCCGAAAACACCCGTTTTTCTTCCTCCCCTGGCCGTTCATCCGAAATCTCCAAAAATGCGGCACTTTCCGGTGGTTCTTCAGGAGGACGTTTGACACACGTGCGAACCCGGACCCGCAAACTACCAAATCGAACCGGTTTATCGATCGGCGCGTTAAAGGTTTGAATTCGCGCGGTAACCTTGTCGAGCCCTTGCAAGACGGCGCCATCTGAGGCGAAAACGCCTCCGTTCGACAGGCAAACCAAGGCGAATACAGTCCAAAGAAAACCCTGTTTTGACTTGATTGTGAGCATTTTTATGGCTTCGCGGGCCGCGTCGCAGAAAATCTTAGACGAACATAATCCGCCACCCACTTGTCATGCGGTTCATATAAATCTTGTCTCAGTGCCTCGGCAACTTCTTCTTTGAAGTCATCCCTTTCAGAATCGGGTACCAGGAAAACAAAATGCTCACCAAACGTATCAAGCCACGCCGTAAACTCTCCCGGCAAAGGCGTAGGCCTCGGTATGAGCTCAATGTAATTCACATCGAAACCCTGATTTTCCAAACGTTTGCGATAATCATTCTCGTCAGGGAAATACCACGGAAATTGAATCTGATCGTCGAGGCGGCGACGCGCCAATGCTTCTGTCAGGGCATGGGTAATTTTGGCAATGTTTCCCATTCCACCCATTTCGCCAACGAGCCTGCCGCCAGGCTTTAAAGCGTTCCACATACCTTGGATGACTTCATCGGGCCTTGTCATCCAGTGTAATGCTGCATTCGTTAAAATGGCATCAAATACTTCTTTGAAGGCCAAATTATGGCCATCCACCACGGCGCCAGGAATTCCCAGATTCCGGGTTGCGGCGACCTGATCGAGACTCGCGTCTGCACCGATTGTTATTGCACCGGTATTCGAAGCCAATTTCGTAAGCGCACCGTCGCCACAACCAAGATCAAGGATCAGTTCCCCCGCCTTAGGGTTGAGAATATCGATGAGTGGCTCTGCAAGATCGGAAACAAACCTGGCATTTTCGGCGTAACGATCGGCGAACCAACGTTGTTGTTTGGGTACAACCCCGTCAGTTCGGTCCATCTTTTTTGTCTGCCGCCTTTTCTTTGTCACCGGTTTGGCTAAATATCATGCGTCCAACTAGTGACAAAAGATCAACTGAACCTTGGGTGTGGGAAATTTCACCACCCGGTTTTATCATTTCATCTTCGGCCCCCGGCGTGATCGAGAGATACTTGTCTCCGAGCAGACCATTGGAAGCAATTCTGATCGAACTATCGCGTGGCAATTTGACATCATTCTTTACGTTCATCGTAAGTACAGCGAGATAGGTTCTTGTATCGAGTTCCTGCGAAACAACCGTCCCGATCTTGATACCGCTCATCCTGACATCGCTTCCCTCAGCCAAACCATCAATTCTGTCGAATTTTCCAACGACCGAATAACCGTCGACCGATTTCAGCCCGCCCTTGGAGTAAGCAAATGCCAAGAAGATCACCGCACCGAGCAAAACGACCGCGCCCAATAACGTTTCAGCTAAATTTTTTCCCATCCACTATACTCCACTCGTTGTTTTTAGGACGGTTGCCAAGGTTCATAATCGCCGGTTGCCTTTTCCCGTTTCCCGCCGCTTAAAACGTGACCCGGCGGTCGGTACGCGTTTTCCGATCCGGTTTGATTAGCGAGATGCTCTTTCTGCCAGTCATATTTCTTTTCGGTTTCAGCCGATGGCAATTCGTCAGTACGACCATGTAACCAGCCGTGCCAAGCAGCCGGCACCTGAGAGGCTTCTGCTGCACCATTATACAAGACCCACCGTCTCGCGCGGCGGCCCTCAACGGGGCTGCGTTCAACGAAATATCTGTTTCCAAATGAATCGGTGCCCACATGCCGCCCTTTGAACAATGTGAATAGGCGCGTCCCAATTGTCATTTATCTGGCTACCATAATTTCCTAGGTTCCGTGCAACTATCTACGAACTAAGTGAGCACATTGTTAACCATGTAAAGTTCATCAGGCAAAGTACTTTTTCCTAAATGCTTTACACGCAGTCCTGTCACATCAACATTTAGGGCAATCAAACAAATATTTCAGTAAAATACTCAATATTGTGCCAAAAATATGTCAAAACGCAGAATATTGTTGCTTTTTCTACATATTGGGAATAAATACTGTACGCCCCCCAGATTTAGGGTCCGTATTTTTACTCGGTAGTGTAGTTGGCTAAAGAATTTCAGAGTAATAACGGATTCAAATTCAACCGGGGGGACCAACTATCCACTTGCAAACGGATTGTTTGGTATTAGTGACGCAGACGGGATCAAAAATAAAAAGACGGTTCCGCATAGAGGTCGGGGGCGCTAGTGAGAATTGCCCGACGAAATACAACGGTTGGTTGCACGCCATATGAAGGCGTGACGTTTGCGTTTTTCGATCCACAAACTGAATCTCAATATTCGTCGAAGGCAGAAAGCGACAAATTCCTTGTTGAAGTTCCATCCGAATGGTCAACGGAAGCCTGTGCATTCTTCTGCCAAAATTGTCTTATAACGGAAGTATCACCGCGCCATTTGGAGTACGTTCGCGAGGAGAGCGTTCCTCGCTGGCTGTGGCGGCGCTCCGGCGATAAATCGACCCCTCTCTCAGACACCAATGGAATAGAATTTTCCGGTGAAATCAGCGTGCGAGCTGCCATTGACCGCATCTCAGGAGGCTGGACTTATTTGGGATGGAAGGCAGGGTATTTTGATTCTGAGGAGGATGCCTCCGCCTTTTACGACGAAATTCGATGGCTCCTCTGCCACAGAAAATTCACACCAGAGCTCGCGCAATGGCAGAAAAACGGGGCTTTTTGGGCATATGGAATTACAACGGCCCCGGTCGATAGTTTCGTAACTGATTATAGAACTGGACTGGTCCGTCGCAGCGAAACACACGATGTAGCGCCGTCTGGGGCCCAGATTGTTTCTCCTGAAAATACAGCGGAAGTACAAGAGACACTTGCAAAGCTTGGGTGCGCGATAGGCACCTATCCCAAACAGAATGGCGAACACACATCTGCATTCAAAGATGCCAGAGCCGGCATTCGGGTCACACTGGACGGGACACATCCCGAGACGCTCAACGATTTGTGGAAAGATGGCACTTCGGATGCCCGAGACGCATTGGAATCAATGGGATACGAGATCGCAACGCGTCATCTACAATCGATCATCGATTCATATAGCAAGGAAAAAAATTTCGCCAAACAGGATGGCTCAAACAGCGCTGCACTTACGCTGGCGATCAAATCCGCAAAGGGCGCTGGTATTCCTGAGAACATTATCGAACGTACTCTGCAGCTTATCGCTCAAATTTCCGAATTGCGTGCAGCCGATATTCTGGGACCCACCCCCGATTCCCATGCAGATGTATCGCCGTTATCGAATAAATCTCTAATGGTACGATTGGAGGACGGTCCGATTGATTCGGCGATCGAGGGTGACGACGCAAATTATCAAATATTCGATTCGATAGCTTACGGCGCGTGGACGGGTCGCAAGACCGGCATTCAGTATTCGACAACAATTGAAGGCTGGCATACCTGCCCCGCCGATGGAGATATAAATGCGACAGCCGGCGGCGGCGATTTTGTTTTCCTGGACGACACTGCTTGCCACCGTTCAGCCATCGACTGCGCAAAATTTAGGGGCACGGAATTCGAATTCGACGTGGAGGGTCTCAGTCACGCGGTAACCCTGATTTCTACTGCGATGGATATCAGCCTTATATGCAACACACAGAACACGACGCGCACTGCGAAGCGTGTCTGGAACTATAGGCCGCTGGGACTTTCCATCACGGGAATTGCCGAAATCATCATGTCATACGGATTGCCATATGATAGCGATGATGCGAGGGCAGTTGCAGCCGCAATTTGCTCGTTCGTAACAGCAACCGCATACGCCAATTCGGCGGCTATGGCTTCTGAACTCGGGACATTTCCGTCATTTACCGAAAATCGTGAATCTATGATGCGGGTCATCCGCAACCACCGGCGCGCTAATGATGGAGATTATGGTGGTTATGAATTTTTGGGCTGGAATCCGCGTTCGATTGATCCGCGCAGAGGGTTGCCAAACCTTCATGAAATGACCGTTGATGCGTGGAAAAGGGCAGAAAGTCTTGGGATGGACGCTGGCTTTAGAAATGCCCAGGTGACGTTGGTAACGGCAGAAATTAATACAAGCACCATATTGGCGAACAACGCACACGGTCTATTGCCGATCCCTTCCCTTTGCCGCCATGATCTCGATGCCAGTGGCAAATACCGTAACTCTTTAGCACCCTGTGTTTGGCAAGGACTGAAAGCTTTGGGGTATTCGCAGGTTCAGACCGAAGCGTTTGCCAACAGCGTTCTTGGCCATCGAACACTTAAGAACGCACCATCGATTAATCATGAAACGCTCAAACATCGTGGTTTTACAGACGACCTCATTGACAAAGTAGAAGATGCGCTGATCGATGCCATCGATCTTTCGCAAGTCTTCAACCCTTGGATTCTTGGCGTGGACCAATGCATCGAGCTTTTAGGCGTTGGAGCCAATGAGCTCGAAAATCCTGCATTCGATCTTTTGGCGTCCATGGGGTTCAGCGACAGTGCGATAAGAAACGCAAATAGCCATTGCTTTGGCGATGTGATGGAAGCAAAGCTTCCCTATCGGCACAATGCCCATGCCGTTGTTTTTGTCACCGGCTCAACGCCCGCACCTGAATTTGATCGCGTCGATAGCGTCATACGCATGATGGCGGCTGTCCAACCCATGATTTCAGGCGGTATCGGTCACTCTATCGCTTTGCCGCGCGATACTTCGGTCGCAGACTGTCATGTAATCTTCATGACCGGATGGCGAATGGGATTAAAATCGCTTTGCTTATACAGAGACGAGTACGATCACTCGTCTTCTCTCAATTCCACATTTTCAAAAGAACCCGCTGATCGTGAAGCAGACGAATTATCGAATTCAGCGCATTCCCCGCCGACTTTGATGGTCATTCAAGGCGGGAAGTCCTCGGCAACCACAGGAGCAATGAGAAAAATGAAGGCGAGAACTCAAGTTCCAGAATTTTTTAATGGCACATCACCCGCGGCGATGTCTCAGGCACTGGCTATTGCCCATGCCACTCGCGGGTTCTCCGGCGATCGCACGCTTGTCAAAGAAGCACCGGGGAAAAACCGAACAGTCATCACCCATACAGAAGAAAATAAAACGGGTGGTGCAGAAACTTCGCGTCGTCCCGCATCGGATACGGCGCGGAGTACAGCGTCTGATTCTTCCTCATCAGACGCTGTTGTCGAGCAACGGCATATTTGACGTTGCGTCTCCCTGAACTGCGGGGGGTGTACTCCACCCCCCGAATTTTTTCTCACTGGCGAACCCTTTAGGCTCCAGCTAACCTGCCATCATTGTTTCTTAAACCAACAGGTAAAAATATGGCTGGAAAAATAGACACACGTCTCGATGAGCTCGGCTTAACCATTCCCGAACCTCGGACGCCTTCTGCAAATTACATCCCCTTCGTCCAGACTGGGAATCTCGTATTCGTATCCGGACAGGTTTCGATGACAGATGAAGGACTGATTGCGGGAAAATTGGGAGATGATGTTGACATTGAAACAGGTCAAAAAGGCGCACGCGCCTGCGGATTAAACCTGCTGGGCCAGCTCAAAGTTGCCTGCGGTGGCGATCTCGACCGCGTCAAACGCGTTGTTAAACTCGGTGGATTTGTTAATGCAACTCCCGATTTTACTGGACCGCCAACCATAATGAACGGCGCATCCGACTTGATGGTTGAAATCTTCGGGGACGCCGGACGGCATGCGCGGTTTGCTGTAGCGACAGCTTCATTGCCACAGGGCGCGGCGGTCGAAGTCGATGGGTTGTTCGAAATCGAGTAATTCGCATAATTCGTACAAGATCGATTGGTGAGCACTTGTTAGGCTATCTGGCCTCCCCTAATCTCATATCATGCCTGATGGAGACGCTATAGCCGTAAAGGTTACCAACTGCATCGCGGAGGTGGATGCCGAACAATGGGATGCCTGTGCTGGCCCGGATAATCCATTCGTCAGCCATGCCTTTCTGGACATTCTAGAGCAAAGCGGTTCCGCCAGCGCTGAATCAGGCTGGCTGCCGCAGCATCTGCTTTTGGAAGACGCTTCCGGGCAGCTTGTTGGCGCTGTGCCCGCATACCTCAAGAATCATTCCTACGGCGAGTATGTATTCGATTGGGGATGGGCAGACGCCTTCGAACGGGCTGGTGGAAAATACTATCCGAAGCTACAAGTCTCCGTACCGTTTTCGCCTGTCACCGGCCCACGGCTGCTGGTCCGACCAGGACCGGATGCCAACGAAACCCGGCGTATTCTGGTCGCTGGCCTGCGTGAACTGGCAAACCAGCATGAAGTTTCATCGCTGCACATTACGTTTTGTGAAGAAGCAGAGCGTGACTTCCTGGAAGATCAGCAATTTCTCAAGCGATTGGGAAAGCAGTTTCATTGGCATAACCGCGGCTATGAAACATTCGACGATTTCCTGGGCACCCTGAATTCCCGCAAACGCAAAACCATCCGTAAAGAACGCCAGATCGCCAATAAAGATGCAGAAATAAATGTTTTGAGCGGCGACGATCTGAAACCGGAACATATGGATGCGTTCTATCAATTTTATCTCACCACCGTTGAGAAGAAATGGGCGCATGCATACCTCAATCGTGATTTCTTTATGCTGATGCAGGAGCGCCTGGCCGAAAAGGTTGTCATGGTCATGGCCAGCGATGATGGGAATTATGTCGGAGCTGCCCTAAACCTCTGCGGTTCAGACACGCTCTTTGGCCGTAACTGGGGCGGATCATCCCAGTATCGAATGCTCTATTTCGAAGCCTGTTTTTATCGCGCGATAGAATATGCCATAGAGCATGGGCTGGCCCGTGTGGAGGCCGGCGCACAGGGCCCACACAAGATCAGCCGTGGTTATTTGCCGTCGGAAACATACAGCGCCCACTGGATTCGGGATCCAGCTTTCAGGGATGCCGTCGCAAATTTTCTGGTTCGTGAAGCAAAAGAAACCGAATGGGAAATGGATATACTCGAAGACGAAAGATCGCCGTACCGCAAAGACCTGGAGCTTTAGAAACTCTCAGCCGGTTATAGGGATTTATTTCACCAACTCGGGCGTCTTTTTATCGCCCCCCTTGTCCTTGCCGCTATCTTTACCCTGGCCTTTGCCCTTTCTTTTACCCTTTGCCTTCGTCGGCTTCTTTTTTGGATCCTCGGGCCGAATATCAAATGCGAGCTCTTTATCCTTCACAGATACGTGGACAACGCCACCGCGCGCCAATTTGCCAAACAGCAGCTCATCAGCGAGTGGTTTCTTGATGCTATCCTGGATAACACGACCGAGGGGACGCGCTCCGAAATGCTCATCATAGCCCTTCTCGACAAGCCATTTTCGTGAGGCATCATCAAGCTCGATCGTAACGTTTCGATCTTCAAGTTGTACCTCGAGCTGCATGACAAACTTATCAACGACCAGCGAAACAATTTCCGGCGACAGACCAGCGAAACCAATGGTCGCATCGAGCCTGTTTCGGAACTCAGGCGTAAACATGCGTTTGATTGCTTCTTGGTCATCGCCTTCGCGCTTAATGCGGCCAATACCAATTGCTTCCTTCGCCATATCAGCAGCACCGGCATTGGTCGTCATTATCAAGATCACGTTGCGGAAATCGACGCTTTTGCCATTGTGATCGGTAAGGCGACCGTGATCCATGACCTGCAATAAAATATTGAATAGGTCAGGATGCGCCTTTTCGATTTCGTCAAGCAGCAGTACTGCATGCGGATGCTGATCGATCGCATCTGTTAGAAGACCGCCCTGATCAAAACCAACATACCCCGGAGGCGCTCCGATAAGCCGCGATACGGTGTGGCGCTCCATATACTCCGACATATCGAAGCGGATCAGTTCAATCCCCATCGTTAAGGCGAGCTGGCGCGCAACCTCGGTCTTGCCGACACCCGTCGGACCGGAGAATAAATAGGAACCAATGGGTTTCTCTGGCTCACGCAATCCCGCACGAGACAGCTTGATTGCCGCGGCCAGCGCTTTTATCGCGTCATCCTGACCAAAAACGACCCGCTTCAAATCATCTTCGAGTGTCTTAAGTGTCTCCTGATCATCCCGCGAAACACTCTTTGGCGGGATACGCGCTATTTTGGCAACAACGTCTTCGACATCCTTGACTGTAATCATCTTTCGGCGCTTGCCTTCAGGCAACAACATCTGCGCAGCACCAACCTCGTCAATGACGTCAATCGCCTTATCAGGCAATTTGCGATCATTGATATAGCGTGCCGCCAATTCAACAGCTGTTCTAATCGCTTCCGCTGTATAGCGAACCCGATGATGTTTTTCGTAATAAGGCTTGAGGCCGCGAAGGATTTTGACCGCGTCATCGATAGAAGGCTCAATGACATCGATTTTCTGGAACCGGCGTACGAGTGCCCGGTCTTTTTCAAAATACGAGCGGTATTCTTTATAGGTTGTCGACCCGATGCAACGCAGTGACCCGCTTTGCAGTGCGGGCTTCAGCAGATTGGAGGCATCCATCGAGCCGCCGCTCGTCGCGCCTGCGCCAATTACCGTGTGAATTTCATCAATGAAAAGAATTGCCCCTTCGCACTGGTCAAGCTCGGTCACCACCGCCTTGAGGCGTTCCTCAAAATCTCCGCGATACCGTGTTCCGGCAAGCAATGCTCCCATATCGAGCGAATAAATCGTTGCATCGGCCAGAACTTCCGGCACTTCCCCGTTTACGATGCGGCGGGCAAGACCTTCTGCAAGAGCTGTTTTTCCGACCCCGGCGTCTCCGACATAGAGCGGATTGTTCTTTGTCCGGCGGCACAAAACCTGGATTGTGCGTTCGATCTCTGCTGAACGTCCAATTAACGGATCGATTTTTCCATCATCCGCCTTTTTGTTCAGATCAACGCAATAGGCATCGAGCGCTTCATGCCCTTCTTTGACAGCGCTTTCGTCATCCTCTTCGCCATCTGTTCCTTCAACAGGTTTAGGCTCGGATCGACCTGGCACTTTAGCGATACCATGCGAAATGTAATTCACCGCGTCGAACCGGGACATCTCCTGCTCCTGGAGATAGTAGACAGCATGGGACTCACGTTCGGAGAACATTGCGACCAACACATTGGCACCAGTAACCTCCTGGCGTCCTGCAGTTTGAACATGAATTGCAGCCCTTTGAACAACGCGCTGGAAACTGGCGGTTGGTTTGGGGTCCTCATCGCGATTGACGACCAGATTGCCGAGTTCGTTATCTAAATAGTCAACCAGGTCTTCTTTCAATTTATCAAGATCGACGCCGCAAGCGCGCAAAACGGCTACTGCGTCCTGATCCTCGACCAACGCAAAAAGCAGATGTTCGAGGGTGGCATATTCATGGTGACGCTCACGCGCGCAGGATAACGCCTGGTGAAGACTACGTTCGAGATTCCGCGATAACATGCGTTATTCCTTTTCAAGCGTACATTGCAAAGGATGCTGGTGCTGCTGCGCCAGATCCATCACTTGCGTTACTTTGGTCTCTGCGACCTCATAGGTAAAGACCCCACATACACCGACGCCTTTTTGATGGACATGCAGCATGATGTTAATCGCTTCTTCATGGCTCTTGCTGAAGAAGCGCTCAAGTACCAAAACGACAAACTCCATCGGCGTATAGTCGTCATTCAACATGATGACTTTGTACATTGACGGCTTGCGGGTTTTTGGCTTCGTACGGACGACAACGCCAACATTTGTGTCGTCGTCACCGCCGGGTGGCCGATCTAATTCTTTGTCGCTCATCGTTAATCGAAACTGTTCTAATTCCGTATTCAAATACTCAAAAACCCATGAAGTCCTCATGTTATTAGATAGGGTACCCATCTTGAAAGAACAAACTGATCCAGGAAGCATAATTCTGTCAGCGTTGTATCCATTGATTCGCCCTATTACCGTCACAAAATTAGGTAAAATATCAAACTGGTCTAAATTACAATCGGTTAACCAGGGTTAATCGAACCTTAAAAATATAAGACCAAAATGGACTCTTAATCGGCGTTCGACTAGAATCTGTTTAATTTCAATGGCTTCTGAATTCGCAGGCAAGTAAGTCTCAATATGGCGCGTATATCAAACCATCGGATATGGGGGGCCGCGTGCGACTCCGACTGATTGTAGGCCTTTTGATTGCTGTTTTGCTGCAGCTTTCTCCTGCGACAGCGGCAAGATACGCCTCAATCATTGTTGATGAAAAAACCGGCACTGTTCTCCATGCCGCGAATCCCGACTGGCAGACCTACCCGGCTTCTCTCACCAAAATGATGACGCTTTATATGGTTTTTGAACGCCTAAAAGCGGGAAAGCTGCAATTCGGTACATCATTGAAAGTATCTCGACGCGCTGCATTACGTCCGAAGTCCAAAGTGGGCGTCAAACGGGGAACAACGATAACAGTACGACAAGGTATTCAGGCCCTCGTAACCAAATCGGCGAATGACGTTGCAACAGTTGTTGCTGAAGGCCTTGGCGGGACAGAAGAAAAATTCGCCCGCATGATGACTGTCCGGGCTCGCCAACTCGGAATGTCACGAACGACTTTCAAAAACGCCTCTGGATTGCCAGATCGGGGACAAAAATCCACGGCGCGCGATATGGCGAAACTATCAATTGCGCTGCGTCGCGACTTCCCGAAATATTTCAAGTTTTTTTCGAACAAAGAGTTTTATTTTCGTGGCCGGCGGCACGGAAATCACAACAAACTTCTTAGACGACTGCCCGGGACCGATGGCATCAAGACGGGTTACATTCGGGATTCCGGATTCAACATCGCAGTTTCGACAAAATACAAAGGAAGGCGTCTCGTCGGCGTCGTGTTCGGGGGCAAATCCGCGAACAAGCGTGACCGACACACCATTACGCTGTTCAAACGTGTCTTTCGAATGCTGGATGAAATGGACCGCACCGACAGACGCAACAGGATAGCGGCTATCGCCAATGGCTCTCGATCCGTTTCACTTCCAGGGCTCCGTCCTGCACAACGTCCAGCCAAAAAGAAGAAAGCCATCCGCCCAGAAGACCGACCTCATTGGAGTGTACAGGTTGGTGCGTTCGATCGATTTACCCCCGCACATCTAGCCGCGTCTCGAGCATCCAGAATTGCACCTTCGTTAAGGCGCAGCCGTATTTCAGTTAAATCAAGCGCTACTCGAGGTAAACGCGTTTATCGCGCCAGGCTCGTTGGATTACCAGAGAGAAAAGCGCGACAGGCCTGCCAGGTTCTGAAACGCCGCAATATCACCTGTTTGGTGATTAAAGAAGAGAGTGCGATTTCTGAGGGCGACCGTTAGGTTTAAAATTGAGGCGGTTCGACACCGCATTCCACTAATTCCGTTACCAACGCATTACGAAGCCGTTCGAGGCCCTCATCATCGTTGGCCTCGCATCGTGCGACGAGGACGTCCTGGGTATTTGATGCCCGCAAGAGCCACCACCCATCGTCAGTTTTAACGCGAAGCCCGTCGACATCGCTAAGATTGGCACCATTCGAACGCATACGTTCTAATACCTCGTCAACCACTTCAAACTTCCGAGTGTCATCACAGGGAAAACGGAGCTCTGGTGTGTTTACGGGTTGCGGCAGACTATCGCGAATTTCTGCAAGAGAATTTGCCTGATGAGAAACATGATTGAGTAAACGAACCGCCGCATAAAGACCGTCATCGTATCCGTAATACTTATCTGCAAAAAAGATGTGACCGCTCATTTCACCGGCCAGAGGCGCTTGTGTTTCCGCCATCTTAGCCTTGATTAACGAATGGCCCGTACGCCACATCAAGGGGTTTCCACCCATCCGGTCGACTTCATCAAACAAGGTCTGACTGGCTTTCACATCGGCGATGATCGTGGCGCCCGGAAGTGCGTCAAGAACGTCGGAAGCCAACAAAACCATAAGCTGGTCACCCCAGAGAATGCGTCCCTGACCATCGACTGCTCCAATACGATCACCATCACCGTCAAAAGCCATCCCAAAATCACATCCTTGGGTGCGAACAACATCCTGTAGCTGCTCCAGGCACTCAGGAACGGTTGGATCTGGGTGATGGGCAGGAAAGGTTCCGTCGATATTCTCGTTGATCAAAATATGCTCGCCCGGCAAAAGCGCACAAACATCGCGCATAGCATCACCCGCGGAGCCATTTCCCGCATCCCAAGCGACTTTCAATGGACGGCCACCGCTATAATCTTCTGCGAGACGTTTGACGTATTTATCATGAACCGGCTGGTCAATACTCTGCCCCTCGCCCTCAGCATAGGCACCGTTTGCCGCGATTTCGCCCAGACGCTGAATATCACCGCCATAGAACGGGGCTTTTCCCAACATCATCTTGAAACCGTTATACTCGGGCGGGTTATGTGAGCCCGAAATCATGATGCCTGCATCGGCCGGAACAATATTGACCGCAAAATAAAGCATTGGCGTGGGGCCGAGCCCGATGCGAACGGCGGTCAATCCACAAGCCATCAAACCGTCAACCACCGCTGCCTCAAGATCGGGTGAACTCAATCGCCCATCATATCCAACGCAGACAGTCTTACCTCCCTTTTCAACCACCATCGTGCCAAACGCTCGCCCAATAGCTTGCGCTCCCTCAACGGTAAGGGTCTCGTCGATGACGCCTCGAATGTCATATTCGCGTAAAATTGTCGGGTCGAGCGTATAGCTGCTCATCAAGATGACTCATCCGAGAGGGCTTCTCGTCCAAGACTATGATAGGAAATCCCGACGCGTTTCATTTCATCGAGATTGTAGATGTTACGCAAATCCACAAGTGTTGGTGTTTTGAGATGTGTCATCACTCGTTCAAAGTCCAGCGCTCGAAAGACGTTCCATTCAGTTACGATGACCAGGACGTCTGCACCTTGCATGGTCTCATACGGTCCTTCGCAAAAGATTACATCCTCGAATATATTGGCGGCCTCTTTCATTCCCTGAGGATCATAGGCCTGAATTGTTGCACCCGCTTTCTGGAGCTCGGGGACAATGACCAAGCTCGGGCTATCCCGCATATCATCGGTATTTGGCTTAAAGGTAAGGCCAAGAACAGCGATAGTCTTGTCTGCAACGGATCCGCCACAAGCGGCAATGACCTTAGCCGCCATCTGAACTTTTCTTTTTTCATTTATGTCGACGACGGTTTCGACAATTCGGATAGGAGCCCCGGCATCCTGAGCGGTCGTTACGAGCGCCAAGGTGTCCTTCGGAAAACAGGACCCCCCATAACCCGGCCCAGCGTGGAGAAATTTGTTACCGATGCGGCCATCAAGCCCGATACCACGGGCGACATCTTGAACGTTTGCACCGACCTTTTCACAAAGATCAGAAAATTCATTGATAAAGGTAATCTTTGTCGCAAGGAACGTATTGGCCGCGTATTTGATCAATTCGGCGGTCTCCAGAGTTGTTTGAACAATGGGTGTTTCGAGCAAATATAACGGCCGATAGAGCTCGCTTAAAACCTCTGCCGCCCTTTCCGTTTCCGTTCCGATCACAACGCGATCAGGCCTCATGAAATCACTTATTGCTGCGCCCTCGCGCAAAAACTCGGGGTTAGAAGCTACATCAAACTCTGCATCGGCTCTTGTTTCGCTGACAATGCGTTTGACCTCCCGACCGGTACCGACGGGAACCGTCGATTTGGTAACGATCACGGTATACCCATCCATAACCTCAGCGACTTCTTTTGCAGCCCCATAAACGTATGAGAGATCTGCATGCCCATCGCCACGGCGGCTGGGGGTGCCAACAGCAATAAAAACGGCATCTGCTCCCTTAACAGCTGTTTCCAAATCTGTCGTAAAGGACAAGCGATCGGCGCTTACGTTATTGGCAACCAGATTCTCCAGGCCAGGTTCATATATCGGACAATCGCCAGCTTTGAGCTGATCAATTTTGTTCTCGTCCTTATCCACGCACACCACTTCAACGCCAAACTCAGAAAAACAGGCGCCAGAGACGAGCCCGACATAGCCGGTGCCGATCATCGCAATTTTCATACTAATTTTTCCTGGATATCGCCGCTAACCAATCGCATCGCAGCTATTTTATCATACATATTGTTGGATCAGAGATGATACTTCGTCACGTAAATCGTCACGCGATAAAGCAAATGCCATATTGGCCTCAAAGAATCCCGCCTTATCGCCGCAATCAAATCGGCGTCCCTCAAATCTAAGACCATGAAATGGTGAAGATCCGATCATCTTGGCCATCGAATCCGTAAGCTGAATTTCGCCGCCCGCCCCTGTTTCTTTCTGGCCCAAAAACTCAAAAACCTCGGGCAACAGAACGTAACGCCCGATGACCGACAAAGTGGAAGGCGCCTCTTCAGGAGCTGGCTTTTCAACGAGACCGTTTACCTCAACAAGAGAACCGGTCTGGACACCCGTATCAACAATGCCATAGCGGTTTGTATGTTCTTTTGGCACATCCATGACGGCTACAATATTGCCGCGTGTCTTTTCAAAGGAATCGACCATTTGTTTCAAACAAGGTGTTTTCGCCATCACGAGATCGTCTGCGAGCAATATCGCAAACGGTTCATTGCCAACAAGTTCGCGAGCACACCAAACAGCGTGTCCAAGTCCTAACGGCTCCTGCTGCCGTGTATACGCGACCTGACCGGGTTGCAGCATTGGGCCACCGACCAAACGGGCTTCTTCGGTTTTGCCCCGCTCCTCCAAAATATTTTCGAGTTCGATACTGTGATCAAAGTGATCTTCGATTGCCGTTTTGCCCCGCCCGGTTACAAAAATAAATTCTTCAATACCTGCGGCCTGGGCTTCCTCAACGGCATACTGAATCAATGGCTTATCAACCACAGGCAGCATTTCCTTTGGCATTGCCTTTGTCGCGGGCAAAAACCTTGTACCCATGCCACCGACAGGAAAAACCGCCTTACGTACACGCTGTGCCATCAAACTACCCTTTAGGACAAAATACTAAGTCTATTAAAGATAGGCGCGTGTTTGTGCCACAAAGGACTGCCCGATGGCAAGAAAAGCTCCAGGTGCTGGTCGCAAAACTAATCGCCTAAAAGAAGTTCCTTCGCTTGATTGATTTTGCTTGCGAGATAATTCGACCCCCCTTGGTCAGGGTGAATTTTTTTCATTAAAGCGTGGTGGGCTTCTTTAATTTCCTCAGGTGTAGCGCCAGGGGAAATATTGAGAATTTCAAAGGCCTCTTCACGAGTCATTCCGCCGCCCCAGGGAGTGCCACCCGCCGAATTAGCATCACTATTATTACCAGCGTGATCACCTGATGCGCCGCCACGCCATGACGCACCATGTACCCTGTCCAAATAAGCTTCGAGTACTTGCGCAGATTCCTCATCATTGACGCGGCATTCCTGTAGCAAATCCAGGAGTTCTGCCTGCGCAAGTTCGCCTAGCCGCCGACCCTTGAAATTTCCTTCCAAGACCGTGCCATCCAGAATACCGCTATCGTGATCAAGTGACATCCTCAGATATTTGGTGTTCACACCAGTTGCCTGTCCCGGACTGGGACCACCGAGGTTCCGAAAGAACTGTTTGGCTGCTCGCCAACGGAGCAACGTCGGCAACAAAAAGGCGAGCACGAACATCAACGTGCCTAACCCCCGCGAGGCAACCAAATACAGGAACGCGCCTATCGCCCCCAACACCGCTACACCGAGCAAAACCTTGAACGCACGCATTGGGTTGAGTCCGGCAACACCTTTGACGATAAGGACCAACCCAATTAAGACGGCAATTCCGAGGACGAGATACGGCATCGTATTCCCTGTTCGACCCGCTAAAGCTATTTCACTTGAGAGGTAATTTGTGCGACCGCTGAACCAGCGCGTTTGCCGTAGTCCTCTAGCGCCGGCAACCCACCGGCGGCAAAAACAGCCACGGCGGCAAGCAACTCCTTCAACTGACCTGCTGCTGCTGCATCGAAACGACAATGCGCCCCGCCTGTTAGATTCGCAAACTGTTTAAATGCTTGCGTCGCTACCAGGTCATCTCCCTCCTGGAAGGCAAAGATCGGCACACCGAGGACGCCAAGCTCACCGGCCGAATGGCAGAGATCATCTATCTCCTCCTCCATTGCGTCCCCAACATAAACGAGCGCGTTTACTTTGCGCTGCTTTGTCTCGCTGATAGCGTGATTAAACACTTTTCCAATTTGCGTTCTACCGCCACGGCAGTAGACGGAAGTCATCCGCCGGACCAGGTCATCCGATGATGAGAGCCAGGAACTATTTTTGCACTCTCCAAATCCGCGGAAAAAAACAAGCTGAACCTCAAGACCGCCCAACCCGTCGGTCGCCTTGAACATTTCACTTTGAATATGACAGGCGCTGTCCCAAGTGGGTTCACGACTGGCTGTCGCATCCATCGCGAACATTAACCGCCCGCAACCGCCAGAAGGTCTAACTGCAGGTGTTCGCGCAAGTTTCTCCAGAAAATCAGAAACTTCCTGGGAACCCGCCTGTGTAGGAACGTTTTTATTCTCGCTCGCCATAATGTCCTTCCCTACCACTAAGATAGGGTGTCTGGAACAAGCATTCCAGCACAGGATTCAATCGCTCTACAACGCTATTTGTAGAGTTTACCGCCTTTAATAAAGGCGTGAAATACAAAGGCAAACGTCAAATCATGCGCCGCATCAACCAGTTTACCGTTCACCTTGCGCTGGACGATGACATTTCCGATATCCCGCCCCTCCGCAATATCGCTTGTATCAAGAGCGGAATTTTGACCTGGCTCCCAGGTAATAACCAAATCACCTTTTTCGACACGCTTTTTCTGTCTCAGTAAATCCAGGGCCCATCCTTCATTTCCAACAACAAGGACATAAGCCAAAGGTTTAATTCCTTTGGGCATTTCACCCCTATACAGAAAGGGTCTCGGCGCAGTGTCATATCCAAGATAAGGATTCATTCCGTAGGCACGCTGTATGTCACCGGCTGGAACGAGAACCTTTCCTTTTGGCGCTCTTTTGACAAACCGTTCGAAAGACTCAACACGCGCAGGCAATGCCTTCAGTGTAACGCCATTCATTTGGCCAACAAT
>CEUN01060252.1_pt1 | contig 101566 bp, 92 predicted proteins | sample 361501 | NCBI WGS metagenome assembly CEUN01 (sample SAMEA2622801, study PRJEB7988) | marine metagenome | biome: marine biome (ENVO:00000447); feature: marine epipelagic mixed layer (ENVO:xxxxxxxxx); material: "saline water (ENVO:00002010), including plankton (ENVO:xxxxxxxx)" | depth 120 m | reverse complement strand
CCCGGTATGAACTTCCTTGCGCCACCTTGCGATGTCTTCCGCTATTCCGCATAAGGGAAACGTCTCATTATTCATATCTTCATGTCCGCCACCTGCCGCTTTAAACCGTTTAACGTCTGCGTTCAGGGCCTCGAGATGACGTGGCTCAAGGTCGATGGCGAAGGTGTCCTTTGTGGGATAATCTGTGGATCGCCACGCGGCGGGCAAATTGAAAGGTTGCATCGCAATTTCCGGCATGGGTAGGCTCCAGTGCGGAATGTTCATTCTTACCAACAGTTCTATTGTTATTTTTTCTGTGAATGAAGGGCTAAAGTCAATTTGGAACTGAGAGCCCACTCATATCAAGGACTTGCAGTCGTGCTGTTGAGAAGGGTGAAATGTCCACAGTTTTGGCAGCGCCGTCGATGATCAGTTCGGCCAACGCTTCGCCAGTTGCCGGCCCGTTTAATATGCCCCAGACACCGTGTCCGGTCGCTACATATGCTCCATTCACCCCAACAATGGCACCCATTATAGGCATGCCATCTTGGGTGATGGGTCGGTAACATGCTTGGGTTGCGATCACATCGGCTGCGGCAAGTTCTGGCGCAAAAATAGAGATCATAGCTCGGAGTTTTTCAGGTCCACCCTTTTCCGTTCCAACCTGAGATGGATCGACGGGCAAGGGAGTTTCGCCAGAAAGGCCACATACATAGGTAGTGCCATCGGGGCGCGGCATGACTTCAGGTGTTGATGTCTCACCATCGTGATCTTCCAGTTCAACGAAAAGGGCACGTGGCGTCGTGGGTTTGTATCGAAATACGATACTGTGACCCTTCAAACCATATATGCCGGGTAGTGGCAGCCACTGGCAGGCGAGAAGTGACCAAGGGCCCATGGCAATTACCACAGCGTCGGCTGTTAATAGTTGCCCATCAACAAAAATGCCCCTCGCAGTGCCGCTATCGAGGGCTATTCCATCGACAGCGCCTTCGACAAGTTTGGCACCGCTTGCTGTCATCATTGCTTGTGTGAAAAGGCCGGGTGTTACCTGTGCGGTCGTTTGTATTGTGCCCAGTTGGCCGTGTAACACTGCATTTTCTCCTAACCAATCAAGCGGGGTAGCTGAATGCTTATGGTTCAAATCTCGTCTTGGACTGGCAACGATGCCGAGCGTCTCAAGTCGGCGATAGCCCCAATCAATATCGATCATGGTGTCTAATTCTGCGTGGAGTGCAAAGCTGCGTCGAGCTAAAGGATCGACGGGCGTGCTTCGGCACCAGTCGAGTGCGAGGAAACCGCCAGATTTACCAGAAGCCGCATTGGCGATCCCCGCCCGTTCAACAACGGTGACATCTGCGCCCCGAAGGCTCAGGTAGTAAGCGGTGCATGTGCCGATAACGCCCCCACCGCAAATCACCACTTTGATCATGACAACTCCAATTCAATAACCGTGATATTTAGTTTCTCCGATGGGTAAGTCGCATAATCTACTAGCGTTTTGCAGTTTTACCTCAAAAAATGCGTTCTCAGGCTCAGAGAATCAATTTATGACATGAACATGCATTTGAGCGAAAATTTAAAGATGTTCATCGTACATGTGGACCAATTCTTAAGGAATTTTATTCCAGTACTCTGAACTAAATTAGTTTGGGCAACCAAGACCGAGAGATGGCAGATGGTCAATCCACTCTATAATGACAATCGTATAAAAATTGGAGTGATGGCATTTAATTGTTCGCACGGTTCGACGGTCACTACCGCTGAAGGCATTTGGCCTATGACTTGGAGTGATAATGTCGAACTGGCAAAAATGGCGGATAGTGCAGGTTTTGAGGCTCTGCTGCCAGTTGGTCGTTGGAAGGGTTATGGGGGTGAGACCAACTTCAACAACCGTACATTCGAAAGTCTGACTTGGGCGGCAGGGCTCGCGGCTCTTACAAATTATTCAACAATATTTTCAACAGTTCATGCCCCTCTTATGCATCCGGTTGCGGTGGCAAAGATGAGCGCGACGATTGATCACATTTCGAATGGGCGTTTTGCCCTCAATGTTGTGGCTGGATGGTTCAAGAATGAATTTGAGATGTTCGACGCGGAACTTAAGGTACACGCAGCCCGTTACGCATATGCGGCAGAATGGATTGAGGTTATTAAGCGCCTTTGGGTAGAGGAAGAGCCTTTTGACTATAACGGAGCATATTTTCGAGGGAATGCGCTTTGGAGCCAGCCGAAACCTATCCAATTACCTCGTCCCCCTATTATGAATGCGGGCAGTTCAACAATGGGACAGAAGTTTTCGGCGCAGTATGCGGATATGAACTTCGTGATGCTACGGCAGGAAGATGATGATAGCGATGCTGTGCAGATTGAGCGACTGAAGTCACTCGCGGCGGATCGTGGCCGCGCCTCGCAATGCTGGATACACGTCTACGTTGTGTGCCGCGAGACGGAAAATGAAGCCAAAGACTACCTAAATTACTATGTGGTTGAGAAGGGTGATGACGTAGCGGTTTCTAACATGTTGCAAATTTTTGGTATGCAGTCGGAAACACTCACGCCTGAAGTCATGGAGGCTTTTAAATTTCATTTCAAAGCGGGGCACGGCGGTTATCCCTTGGTTGGGACGCCAGCGCAAATTGTCGACGGGATTGAGCGGCTGGCTCGCCTTGGTGTTGATGGTATTTTGATCTCGTGGGTTGATTATCTCGGCGAATGTCAACAGTGGATCGACGAAGTCCTGCCATTAATGGAACAAGCAGGGCTCAGGAAATCGTTTGTCTCTTGAAACCCTTTCCCAATACTCTCCGGCATTTAGCAGAGGGGTATAGCCGCAGCCGGAGGAGGGGGTATTGTACCTTAGTCGCTTGCCAAACGTGCATGCATGCCAGCTTGGGCTTGCTTATTAAGATGGCGCGAAATCAAGATGCTTAGCATCTCGCTCGAACCATCGCCTACTTGGAAAAGCTTCGTTTCGCGGTAGAAGCGCTCAATTGGATGGTCTTTGTCGAGGCCGTGACCACCTAAAAACTGGATACATTGTTCTGTGACTTTGGTGCTTACCTCGCTACCAAACAACTTTGCCATGGAAGCGGCGACTGGTGCGTCATCGGTCCCGGCATCCGCAAGAGCGCATGCGTGGTAGGAGAGCTGCCGTGCGGCTTCAATCTTCGCGTAAAGTTCGGCTGTTCGAAACCGGAGCGCCTGGAATGACGCCAATGGTTGTCCAAACTGCTCCCGTGTCTGCATGTAATTGAGAGCGTAGTTTAGGGCTGCTTGTGCGACCGAAGCGCAGCGGGCGCCGTAGGTAGCCCGAGCTTTAGAGAAACCCACCTGCATATAACTGAAGCCACCGCCGGGCTTGCCCAAGATGCACGAATTTGGCACTCGACATTCATCGAAGACCAATTCTGCGACTGGATTTGCTGTGTGGGCCAGCATGTCATAGCTCTGGCCAACAGAGAAGCCGGGTGTGCCCTTCTCGACGAGAAATAGGGTAATTCCTTCGCCCCGGGGTGCGGCTTTATCCGTTCGGGCAAAGAGTACGATAAGATCTGCGCGCGCGCCGTTCGTAATGTATATCTTGCGCCCGTTGATGACCCAATCGTCGCCGTCCTTTCTAGCGAAACTTTGGATTGAGGAGGCATCGGAGCCGGCATCTGGCTCAGTGAGTGCGAATGCGGTCAGGATATCACCCGAAACGATCGCTGGGAGATATTTTTGTTTTTGTTCTTCTGTACCAAATGCGAGAAGTGGCCCGGTTAATAACGTCATAGCATTAGTTGATGCCGAGAACCAAACGGAGGAAAGTTCCTCTAAAACTATGGCGCATTCCATAATGTTAAGGCCTAGGCCACCGAATTCGGCTGGGATATCGAGCCCAACGTAGCCGTGCTCGGCCAACAGTTTTAGGGTTTCACGTGACATTGGTGCACCTTGGCGTTCGGTCTCAAGTGCGATGGGTCGAAGTTTTTCCTCTGCAAAACGGCGAGCCGCTTCCTTAAGCTGGCGTTGTTCGTCGGTAAGGCGGTAGTTGCTCATGATTTATCTCGTTTAGCTGGAAGGTTTTACACCGCGTTCATCCAGCTTGTAGAGCTTGATGACGTTGTCACGGAGAAATTTTCGTTTCGATATCTCGCGGAGCTTCAGATTTTCGATCTCCTGTCGGGTGCGTTCGAAATCGAGAACTGGGAAATCGGTGCCGAAGATCACTTTATCCTGGCCGTACGTATTGATGTAATTGACAAAACTACTTGGCCAATATTTAGGCGCATGGGCGTCGGAGCCAAGGTAGACATTTTTATGCTTCCAAGCCATGGCTATGGCTTCATCAGTCCATGGGATACCGACATGAATCCCGACCAATTTTAGTTCTGGGAAATCGCAGGCGACATTGTCCATCGTGATGGGCTGGCCAACGGATCGGCAGGGGTAGTCCGGTGCGTAGACAAGTGACTGGCCAATCTGATGTTGGATTGGGATGTCCAATTCGCAGCACTTGGAATAAATGGGATACCAACGGGCATGATCGAGCGGGAGTTCAAACCAGTGGGGATAGCCGTGGGCACCGATATATCCGTATTCCTCGACCGCTTGCTGCAGACCATATACGGCCTCCATCCCCTGCGTTGGGTCTACACCATACATCGCGAAAAAGCGATCGGGGTACTGTTTTACTGCCCGATTAACCACCTCTAGCGGTAAATGATAACAAGATGGGTGCCCAAGGGGCCCGCATTTTGTTGCAATCAAAAACCCATGTTCTATCCCGGCCGCGTCCATACGGCGTAACATTTCATCGAGCTCGACGCCCTTCACAGTAGCGTCATCGGCCCCGATCTTACCGCCGAAAAACCCGTCACCCCAACTCGGCCGATGTTGAATTGCATCAGCATTGAAAATATTCACAACAGCATCGATTGCTTGGACGTCGTAATCTGGCATCTTTAATCCTCCGTTATGAAAAGAAGTAGTGCCGTGTTGTGCTGGACCAAAATTTTTCAATCGGTCTTAAGCAGTTGTGGGATAGTCGATCGGATTTTGACTTTTTAGCGATTATAATAATGGAAGGTGCGTGATCTCTGAAGATTTGATCGACAACCGACACTTTGAACTAAATAATCTTAGATTCTTGATGCCCGGCGAGCTTAGCTTCTGTCATGCCAAGCAGTTCAAGGTAAATTTCTCGATTGTGGTTGCCAAGTTCAGGACCTTGTAATTCGATGCCGCCTGGGGTAGCGCTCAGTCGTGGCACCATGTCTTGTAAGGCAACCTTAATAACTTCGGCTTCGAATTCAGTCAACTGCATGGCGCAAAAAGGTCCCGCCATAAAGTTTGAATCATCAAGGACCCGCAACCCCTGCAATGGTTTAATCGATGGCGACAAATTTTCCCTCGCTATTTTTATAGCGTCGAAATAAGCCACTCTAATGATGCGACAACGCGGGGAGATAGCAAATAGATATGACTTGCCTTGAAATTTGGGACTGCAAGGTGACCACACTTGTCCTAGATTTTGAAATATGAAGTAAAAGAATTTAGGAATACGAGATGATTAATGCTGCTGAACAAAAATTTAAGCAAAGAGCACCAGAAACTGATGTCGAATTCGATGCTATCGTCGTCGGCGCCGGTTTTGGCGGTATGTATATGCTTCACTGTCTGCGGCAAAACGGATTTTTGGCACGTGTTTACGAGGCAGGTAGTGGTGTTGGCGGAACTTGGTACTGGAATCGCTATCCCGGCGCCCGTTGCGATGTGGAAAGTATGCAGTACTCCTATTCTTTTTCGGAAGAATTGGATCAGGAGTGGAGCTGGTCTGAGAAGTATTCCCCCCAACCAGACATTCTAGAATATGCAAATCATGTAGCGGACCGTTTTGAGTTGCGCGAGGATATTCGCTTTGATACCCGCGTAACGTCGGCGAAGTTCGATGAGGCATCGAAACGCTGGTCGGTCGAGACGGACCAGGGCGACTGGGTAACTGCGCGTTTCTGCATTATGGCCGTCGGTTGTCTTTCCGCTGCCAACATGCCGTCATTCGAAGGTCTCAATGACTTCGACGGGCCAATTTATCACACCGGTAAATGGCCTCATGAAGGGATAAGTTTTGCGGGTAAAAGTGTCGCTGTCATCGGTACAGGGTCTTCTGGCATTCAGTCCATTCCAATTATTGCTGAGGAAGCAGATGCCGTTACGGTCTTCCAGCGGACACCGAATTACGCGGTGCCGGCCTGGAATTCGAAAATGGATCCCGAGCGCGAGCGTCAAGTTAAGGCGGATTACCCAGCCATGAGGGCCAGGGCGCGAGCCCGTCCAACCGGTATCTTTTTCCCGTTCAATATTAAACCGGCTTTGGATGCGAGTGAAGAAGAACGCGAGCAGCAATATCAGGAATTTTGGGACCGCGGTGGGCTTCCATTTCTTGGCGCTTATGGCGACCTTTTATTTGATAAGGATGCCAACGAGACGGCGGCCAAATTTGCGCGGCGTAAGATTCACGATGTGGTTGATGACCCGAACGTCGCGGAGTTGCTTTCCCCAGATAATATTTTTGGTTGCAAGCGGCTTTGTGTCGACACCGGTTATTACGAGACTTTCAACCTGCCCCACGTGAAACTAGTTGATGTCTCAACGAAACCGATCGAGCGTATCACTCAGAATGGTGTGGTCACCGATGGTATCGAGTACGAGGCCGACATCATCGTTTGCGCTACCGGGTTTGCAGCAATGACTGGTTCCTTTGACAAAATCCAGATAACGGGGCGTGATGGTCTGACGCTGACGGAGAAATGGGAGGCGGGCCCACGAACGTATCTAGGGCTTTCGACTGTCGGGTTTCCAAACTTTTTCATGATTACTGGTCCGGGTAGTCCCTCGGTGCTCGCCAATATGATCCAGTCTATTGAGCAGCACGCAGATTGGATGGTCGACTGTATGAGCCATATGCGGGAGACTGGTGCAGAAACTATTGAGCCGACCCTCGAAAAGGAAGATGCCTGGGTAGAACACGTCAATGAAGTGGCCGATATCTCTCTTCGCTCGACATGCAGCTCGTGGTATGTAGGTGCAAATATTCCTGGTAGGCCTCGTGTCTTCATGCCGTATATTGGTGGATTTCCAATTTACGTGAATAAGTGTAACGAGGTGATGGACAATGGATATGAGGGGTTCGTTTTTGAAGGTGCAAGAGATTCGAACGTGCGGCCTAAGATCCGCAACACTAATCGCTGGCACGTAGAACTCGACATGGATGTGCTTTCACCAGCGATGGTGAAAGCAAAAAAAGTCCCAATTATTTAGGCGAAGGTTTTAGAGAGAAATTCAACGACACCTGTCGTAAATGCATCATTCCTATCGCCAGCGACCATGTGCCCAGCTTCGGCTACATCGACAAATTTGGCATGCGGAACGAGACGTTTAAAGTCTTCCACATTTTCTAAACTTACTACGTCGCTACTGCCGCCGCGAACCAGGAGTGTTGGAATTTTTATATTGGCAGCCGCTTCGCTGATTTTGCGTGACGCTTCTTCATCGTGTGGGTGTTGTCGGTCAAGGAATTTGGGATCCCAATGCCAGTACCAACGGCCATCGTCGCGCAGCCGTAAGTTCTTTTTTAGTCCACTGACGTCTTTTGGGCGCGAACGATATTCGCGATACTCTGCGACGGCATCCGCGGCCTCTTCGACAGCGGCGAAGCCATTCGGATGTTTGTTCATGAAAGCAAGGATCCGCTCCGCCCCTTTGGCTTCGATTTTAGGAGTGATGTCAACTAGGACAAGCGCCCTGCAGAGGTCTGGCACACCGTTACCCACCACAAAGGTTGCGGTCCGACCACCAAGCGAAGCGCCCACCAAAACTGCCGTCCGGTCCAGTTGCGTTAAGACAGAGTTTATATCTGCTACAAAATGCTCCGCTTCGTATTCACCCTCGGGCGACCAGCCGCTGTCGCCGTGGCCGCGAAGATCTATGCTCAGCGTCCGCCATCCTTTATTGGCGAGCAGTAAGGCGGCGCCGCCCCAGGAGTGGCGCGTTTGACCGCCACCATGCATGAACAGGATTGGATCAGCCTTTGGATCGCCCCAGGCGTCTGCGATTAGCTTGACGCCACCTGATCCCTCGAATTCAATGGTTTGACTTTGCATTATGCGTTTTCGTGCTTTGTGAATGTCTGGCCCAGAAAATCTACAACGGCGTCGGTGAAGATGTCGTTTTTGTCGCCGGCGACCATGTGACCCGCATCCGCTACATCGATAAATTTTGCTGTCGGAAGAAGGTTTAGAAAATCTTGAACGCCTTCGGCGCTGACAACATCGCTACTGCCACCTCGGATTAGCAACGTCGGAACCTTAATATTAGGTGTAGAAATCCGTACCCGTTTATTCCGAGAGGGGTCCTCTCGGTCTCGTCGGTCGATATACTTTGGGTCCCAATGCCAGTACCAACGGCCATCCTCCTTGAGACGTAGATTTTTCTTTAAACCGCTAACATCTTTTGGCCGGGAACGATGTTCCCGATACGCTGCGACGGCATCCGCAGCATCCTCCAACGAGGCAAAACCGTCCAGGTTAGCCCGCATGAATTGTTGTATGCGCGCGACGCCCTTTGCTTCTGTCTTTGGGGCAATGTCGACTAAAATTAAGGCCGAGGCTAATTCTTGTGAGCCTTCGCCAAGGCCGAGTAGAGCGGTTCTACCCCCTAAAGAAGCACCACAAATCACTGTCTTTCGGCCGATCTGCTCGAGAACCGCGAAAAAATCTTCCACGAAATAATCTAATTCGTAGTTCGCGTCCGGTGACCAGCCGCTGTCACCGTGACCACGATGATCCATGCTAATGGTGTACCAGCCGCGCCCGGCTAGGGCGGCGGCGGCACCACCCCACGCATGCCGCGTTTGTCCGCCCCCATGCATAAACAGCACAGGGTCATTGGAAGGCTCACCATACACGTCGGCGGCAATGGGGAATCCCTCTGAGGATTTGAACTCGATGGTTTTTGCGTCAGTCATAAATTTTCTGGTCCTTAGCACGCCTCTCAATAAACGGGCGAGCCGAAGCCCGCCCTCAGTATCTGATATAGAAGGTCTATTAGTTTATTAGTCCATAGAATTTTCCGGCATTCTCACAAGTAATTTTTTGCACCTGGTTTTCAGAAAGGCCTGCGAATTGTTCGGTGATGTATTTGTCTGAATCTGGCCAAACACCGTCTCCATGCGGGTAGTCGGAGCCCCACATCAAGGTTTCGACACCAATATCGTCGACCATACGTGCACCGATCATGTCGTATTGGAAGGTGGCCTTGCATTGGCGTTTCCAGTAGTCGCTTGGTTTCATTTTTAGTCCTAGGTCGGTGAAGCGGTCTTCCCATTCGAAATCCATTCGATCTAACGCATAGGGCAGCCAGCCGATACCACTTTCGCCAAGGGCAATACGCACGTTTGGGTACCTCTCCAGCACCGCCCCTCCAATGATGGCTGCAACAATATTAATGAGGTGCATTTGAAAACCGGAGACAACGGTAAAGATAGCGGCACGACGCGTCATATGGTCATACTCGCCAAACTTATCCGTTGGAACGGCTGGGAAGGTGTGAAAATGCAATGGTAGTTTCGTGTCATTCACAGCTTCCCAAATTGGCTTCCACATTGGATGGTACATCGGCTCCATATCCCAAGAGCACGAAAGCTCTAGGCCCTTCAATCCCAATTTCGCCACCCGGTAAATTTCCCTGGCTGAAGCTTCTGGATCGCCATATGGGAGGCAGGCAAGCGGTATTTGGCGATCTGGATATTTTAAAAATTCTGCTGCGAGCCAATCGTTGTAAATGCGATACATCTCGTTCGCTGCTTCATGATCTTGAAGCTTCGACGCTGCACCGAGGATACCATACATGACCTCGGCATCGACATTATCGCGCTCCATGTCTTTGAGACGCAGCTCTGGGGTCGAGACGCGACGAATATCTTTCTTGCCATCGTCATAGAGACCGGTGGCTGCCATCCGGTCGGCGCGGTCATGCGTGCCTGGTGTATATTTTGCCCCTGCTGGTCCCAAGCCGTTCTTCAAACCGAACGACGTACCGTTCTTGCAGGTCCAATATGGCCCATCCGGACCGTTCGTAATATAGGGCATACGCTCCTTCATTTTAGATGATGCTTCGCCCGTGAATAAATCTGGTGGCATCCAGCACATATCAATGTGGCAATCTGCCGAAATCCTCTGGTATTCCATATTCACCACTCCCAATCGAATCATTCGCTTGTGAATGGAAATATGGCGGGCCCGTCTATTGAACAGGGAAAGCTCTGGACGAATTTATAAGTGTAGAATCCTGATTGACCCGCTCCCGCCTATATGGCTGTATGTGCAAACTATGAGAAAAACATTCTCGATTCTAAATGCGAACTGGTGGTGGATGCGTCCCTAAAACGGCGGCCCCAAATCTCGTGCGTGACGATCAATGGCTGCCAAAACAAGGCAGCCTTTTCTTTTTAGACGTCGGTATCGTCCACTAGGTCGAGCCAGGCTTTATGGAAAGTAGCTATGAAGATGGAACAGGACATCATTGAATTTACGACCGGAGGTGGCATCAAAATCCGCCGTGAAACAGAGCCTGAAATTTACGAAGGCGCCAGAATGCTCTTAGTAGACACGCTCGATTCGCATCGCGGAGTATTACTGTCCTCCGATTTCGAGTACCCGGGGCGATATACACGATGGGATATGGGTTTTATTGATCCGCCAGTGGAAATTTCCGCAATTGGTCGGGCCGCGCGCGTTAGGGCTTTAAGTGATCGGGGACGCATCTTGGTCAACGCGCTGGCCAGGCGGCTACCTGATCTTTATTTCCTTGATAGCTATGATCAGTCGGACGATGAGTTTACCGCACAGATAGCGGAATCGGCAGAGCGTTTCCCCGAAGAGGAACGCAGTAAACAGCCGTCGATCTTTTCATTGGTGCGCGAAATTTTGTATTTTTTGAAGGCACCCGAAGAGGAAGCCTTTTTCGGTCTCTATGGCTCCTTTGGTTATAACCTCGCTTTTCAATTCGAACCCCTTGATCGCAAGCAAAACTTAGACGCTGATCAACGCGATCTCTTGCTGTACCTACCCGATCGCCTTCTGTTGGTGGACCACCAACGGGGCGAAGCGCTGTGGTACCATTACGAGTTCGAAATTGACGGTGAATCGACAGCGGGTATAGCCCGCAGCGGTCCAGTGGAGGCGTTTAAGTTCGCCGAACCTGCGCCGATCCAGCGCGATCATGCGCCTGGCGATTACGGTGAGACGGTTAGCAAGGCGAAGGAATATTTCAAGGCGGGCGATCTTTTCGAGACGGTTCCCGGCGTGAACACCTGGCAACCAGTGGAAGAGTTACCCTCGGTCATTTTTCGCCGCCTCATGCAGGTTAACCCGGCGCCTTACGGCTTCTTTATGAATATCGGTGAGCAAGAGTATCTTGTTGGTGCGTCGCCGGAGATGTTCGTGCGGGTCGAAGGCCGTCAGGTTGAAACCTGCCCTATCTCTGGAACGATCCGCCGCGGCACCGATCCGATACACGATGCAAGCCAGATTCTCACGCTTTTGAATTCGAAGAAGGACGAGTCTGAGCTCACCATGTGCACCGATGTCGACCGGAATGATAAGTCACGAATCTGCGAGCCGGGCTCGGTAAAAGTGATCGGTCGCCGTCAGATCGAGATGTATTCACGACTAATTCACACGGTGGATCATGTTATTGGCACACTACGTTCTGAATTCGATGCGCTTGACGCGTTTCTTTCACACGCCTGGGCCGTAACGGTGACCGGTGCTCCGAAAAAGTGGGCGATGCAATTTATAGAAGATCATGAGCGTTCGCCGCGCCGCTGGTATGGTGGGGCCGTCGGTGCTGCGTTCGCTAACGGCAATATGAACACCGGCCTCACCCTGCGGACGATTCAGTTCAAGGATGGCATCGCCTCCGTACGCGCTGGGGCGACATTACTATACGATTCCGATCCGAATGAGGAAGAAGACGAAATTCATGTCAAAGCCTCAGCTTTCCTCGACGCCATCAGCAAGCCGTCGCCGGCAGGCGTTACTGCGCAGACGCCGATGCAGGAGCAAACGGGGGCGGGCAACCGCATTCTGTTGATCGACCACGAGGATTCCTTCGTGCATACATTGGCAAACTATTTCCGCCAGACCGGCGCGGTGGTCGAGACAATGCGTTTCGGCTTCGACCTCGCTCAGTTGGGCGGTATCGCTCCGGACTTGGTGGTGTTCTCCCCGGGTCCGGGCAAGCCGTCTGATTTCGGCATGAAAGAGACCATCGGGGCGTGTCTCGAGCGAAACTTGCCGATCTTCGGGGTGTGTCTCGGCCTACAGGGGATCGCCGAATATTTCGGCGCGGACCTTAGGGTTTTGGACTATCCGATGCACGGTAAGCCGTCGACTGTGACGGTAGAAGAATCGCCGATGTTCATGAATTTGCCGAAGAATTTTACCACAGCGCGGTATCACTCGATCTATATCGCGGTGGATCAGGCGCCGACCGGTATCCAAGTTCTCGGCAAGACGGAGGACGGTGTTGCTATGGCGATCGGGCACGAGAGCCTGCCGGTCTGGGCTGTGCAATTCCATCCGGAATCGATCTTGACCTTGGAGAACGACCACGGCCTGCAGATCATCCGTAATGTGGTTGGTATGGCGGTCGCCGCGGAATAGACCGGCGTCGTCGCGCGGGTTTCAGTCCAGAGTCCTGCGTTTGCCGGAATGACCTAAGGTTCCTCCAAACGAAACCAACATTGGAGGAGATCGAAATGGCAGAGGAAGATAAGGTCGAAGAATCCGGCGATGACCTATTGGCGCGGGCGCATGAGCGACGCGGGTTTCATCTCGGTGTGCATGAGATAATGAATGAGGCTGATACCGAGTATATGCGGCACTATCAACGTTGGCTTGAGTTTGCGAATATCAAGGAACGCCATCTAGACCGGAAGACCAAGCAAATCGTTCACGTTGCAGTTGATATTGCCCGGAATGCGCATCCCGATCACATCCGCGCGCATATGGTGGCCGGTGTGAAGGTGGGCGTGACGAAGGAAGAATTTTTCGAGGTGGCGACCCTTGGCTTTATCTTAGGAGGAACGTCGTCACTGCTCCTCGGCATGGAAGCCTGGCGCCGAACCTTCCGGCCGGATCAGAAACCGGCCTGGGAATTGGTGGAGGAGAGTTAGTAAGCGATCTTTAGGATTTCCATCACCTGATCAGGCGAGCGAATTTCTCGAGGGTTGCTGAAGGTCCAGTCGTCGAGCATGCAATTCTCGGCAAGACGCGGCAGGTCGCCTTCCTCGACGCCGGTTTCGCGGATAGTGCGCGGCATATCAAGTCCGCGGATGAAATTATCGAGGACGTCGGAGGCAGCGACGCCAGCGCGTCCCATCGCGATGGCAACCTCTTTCTGACGCTCGCCATTGACGCTCTCGTTCCATTTCAAGACATAGGGTAACATGATGCAGCTGGTGTGCCCGTGGGGCACACCAGCGCTACCGCCGAGGATATGCCCGATTGCGTGGCTGGCGCCGAGTCGAGAGCCGGTGATGACGCCTGTCATCGACATCCAAGCACCCATAAGACATTTTAGCCGTGCATCAAGGTCGGTGGGGTCCGCCTTAACCCTCGGAAGGCCTTCACCGAGTAAGCGGAGCGCCTGCAGGCAAGCACCGTCCGTATAGGCGTTCGCATCGATCGAGAGATATGTTTCGACGGCATGGTCGACGGCGCGAATGCCGGTCGAGAGAAACAGCCATTCGGGTGTCGGCACTGTCACCCTGGGATCGAGGATAACCGAGATGGGTATGATGCCGGGGTGCATGAAGCTCTGTTTCAGCCGTAAGGTGGAATTTGTGATCCCGGCACGAGCGTTGAATTCGCCGCCGGATAGTGTCGTTGGAATGACAATTTGGCGAACGTCCGGCGCACTATATTCCGGGAAATGCCGCTTGCCGTCCTCGTCCACGACGGTGCGGAAGGGTTCCATCCCGTCGATCGTGTCGATCCCGTGTTTCAAACAGATTGTGACGGCCTTGCCGCCATCGGTTGTGGAGCCGCCGCCGAGGGAAATGAGAAGATCTGCCTTTGCTTCCCGCATAGCATAAGCGCAAGCAACGACAGCTTCACGGGGCGAATGAGCTGGCATATCGTCATGGGTCCCGCAGTAGATATTGCCGAGTGCCTGGCGTAACTTCTCGACTTCGTTGGTCTCGCGGTTGAGTGTGCCACTCACGAGAAGAAAGACGTTCTTGGCGCCGAGGCGTTGTGCCTCCGCCTTAGCTGCCGCGGCAGCGTCTTCACCGAAGATGACTTTCTCCATTCGTGTAAATGCGACTTCCCCTCGATCCATCGTTTTTTCCTCTCGTCTAATGCTGGAAAAAAAGGGTGGCGCATTCTTCCGGAATGTCATCCCTAAAATACATGCCCTTTAGACAAGCCGTATGGGTGATGTAGGTTGTTGTATAGAATACAAAAAGGAATTTCGCTTATGACGGAGACGATTTATTCCGGAATTCTGCCTGTCGTACCGACGACATTTACGGAAACTGGTGGCTTGGACTTAGAGAGCCAGTGCCGAGCCCTCGACTGTATGGTTGATCAAGGCGTCGACGGCGCCTGTATTCTGGCCAATTTTTCCGAACAGTTTCTCCTGACCGATGAAGAGCGCGACACGCTGTTAGCGGAAAGCTTGAGGCATGTCGCGGGGCGGATCCCGATCATTGTGACCTGCAGTCACTTTAGCACGCGGATTGCCGTTGAGCGTGCCAAACGGGCGGAAGCGGTTGGCGCCGCGATGATTATGATGATGCCGCCTTATCACGGCACGGCGCTGCAGGCGGGCGAAACGGGAATACGGGAGCATTTCGAACAGATTGCGGGCGCCATTGATATTCCAATTATGCTACAGGACGCGCCGCTGAGCGGTGTAATACTCTCAGTTCGTTTTCTCGCCGAGTTGGTCAGTGCTATTCCCCAAATGGCGTACTTCAAGATCGAGACGCCGGGGGCAGCTGCGAAAATTCGAGGTCTAATCGAAGCTGCGGGCGACGCGGTAAAAGGGCCGCTCGACGGCGAAGAGTCGATAACCTTAATGGCCGATTTGGATGCGGGTGCGACGGGCAGTATGTCCAGTGCTTTGTTGCCGGAGTTGATTAAACCGGTCATTGCGCTGCATCGTGACGGATGTCGAGACGAAGCGGCGGCGCAGTATGCGCGGATTTTGCCATTGATCAATTTCGAGAACCGGCAATGCGGCTTGCGAGCCTGTAAGACGGTGATGAAGGAAGGCGGTGTCATCAAAAGCGATTATGTTCGTCACCCGTTGGAGCCTCTGCATCCGGCTACAAAAGAAGGGCTCTTGGATTTGGCGCGCGGTCTTGATGTAATAGCGCTTCGCTGGGGGAGATAGACCATGAACGAAGCACTGAGGCCAATCGGTGATATTCTACCTATCGAAAGTCCTGCCGTTTGGCTTGGCCGCGATATGGCGGCCCGTGACGATTGGATGTATCCGCTGAATGGCGAAGAGGTCTTGGAGTTAGAAGAAGCAATCGCGGGCGTCCGCGCTCGAGGGTTAGAGATGCTTGATTTGTGGCGCGAAGATTTTCAACTCCCTAGGCTTGGGCCCGTTTTGACGGGCATCCGGCATGAACTCATTGATGGGCGCGGTTTTGCATTGATTCGTGGCATGCCGGTGGATCGATGGAGTCGGGAGGATATCGCGGTCGCCTTCTGGGGCATGGGCCGATATCTCGGCGAAGCCATCATGCAGAACCGAAAGGGCCACGTTCTGGGGCATGTGACGGATATCGGCGTCGACGTCGATAACCCCCGATTCCGCGGATATCAATCGGCGGCAAACCTTATTCCCCACACCGATATAGCATCCGACTTGGTGGCGCTCTTGTGCCTGCGCCCGGCGAAGTCGGGCGGCCTCAGCATGATTGCGAGCGCATCGGCAATTCATAACGCAATTCTGGAACGGCGGCCCGATTTGGCGCGGGTGTTGAGTGCACCTTACTTCGTCGATCGGCGTGAAGAAGTGCCAAAAGGCAAGAAACCATTCTACTCGCTGCCCGTTTTCAATCGGCACGCTGGCAAGACAACCGTCGTTTACATACGTCGGTTCATCGAATCCGCACAGCGGTTTGAAGAAGTGCCCCGCCTTACGGAAACTCAAGTCGAAGCAATGGACTTGATCGATGAACTAGCCTTCGATGACGAAATCCGTCTCGATATGGATTTCCGTCCGGGTGATATTCAGATCGTGAACAATTTGATCACCCTGCATAGCCGCACGGCGTATGAGGATTGGCCGGAACTCGACCGTCGCCGCCACTTACTGCGACTTTGGTTTGCAGTGCAAGAAGGGTGGCCGTTGCCTGAAGTCTATTTCGACCGTTACGAAGCGGATGATCATGGCCGGCCCCGTGGCGTAACCGTTCCCGGTATCCCGCCGGTCGCAACCCTGGATCCGATTTAGAAATTTGTTATCTCGGGAAATTGGCTCAAGCAAGATGTGCTGTCGAATGCATTCACCCATCATTTGCAGATATTGTTGAAATCACTGAATCGCTGGCGCTAAATTTAGCCAGCGGTTCTGGCTGTCAGGCAATACAGTCGGCATTTTATTAAGAATCACGGGATGGCGGCTCATCGACCCCTAACCGATTTGGAGTAATTTTTATTTGCTGGGCAAACACTCCAAGAATGCAGCAATTTCCTGGTTCGTTCCCTCCGCTTCTTCAATCATGGTGAAATGCCCAGTCGGGATCGTCACGCTGTGCGTATCGGCGAGACGCTGTGTAATCAAATCCTGGTAAGGACTGGTCTCTCCAGCTCGCAGCTTTTCGCGTTTTCGTTCGAGGTTAATATAAGTACTCTGCAAGATAAGCACGGGCACTTCTATGGCTGCAAGAGCGGGATCTATTTGCTCTGCGTCCCAGGCGATTAGGTTACGGTACAACGGCTTCCCAATGTCCTCGGATACACCGAACACAGCATCTAGAGCGGTATCTTTCCAGCCCGGTCCGTCGCCGAAAAACATTCCTTCGAAAAGAGCTTGGACAAATGATTTGTAGCCCGTTTCCGATATGGCCAAGTCGAACTTCGCTTGGTCCGGCGCCCGGTTTAGACCGCCTCGGCTTCCATCGACCAGGACCAATGCCCCGACGCGGTCCTTGGCCCGCCGATTTGCTTCCATTATAACGCGGCAACCCATCGAATGACCGACCAATACGGCGTTGGTAAGGTCGTGGTGCGCCAGGAGATCCACCACATCTTGTCCCATCTGTTCGATAGTCATCTCTCCATCGCCCAGAGGCGTCTTGCCGAGCCCCCGCAGATCGCAAGCAAGAACGGTGTTAGTTGCTTGGAAATGGTCAACTTGGTGACGCCAGTTTTCTAGTTCGCAGAGATATCCATGGACAAAGACGATAGGTGGATCGCCCAATCCTTGATGAATATGATTCATAATCTGATCAACCATGGGAACCTCTGTTGATTAGGGGATAACTCGTTCTTTGACAAACCGCGCGATGCGAGCGTTTACCTCGCCCGCCGCCTCAATCATTGTAAAATGACCTACGCCCGGAAAGCTCTCGGATTCCGCTCCATCTATTCGCTCGACGATCATTTTCTGATAGGGCGACATTTCGCCCGGTTTTAGGGGTCGACGGTCCTCTCCAGGGTTGCGCGTCGTGCTCTGTATTACCAAAACCGGAACCGTCACGGCATCGAACGCAGCTTCGCACTGGTTTGCGTCCCAGTCCAACATTGCAAGATAGGTTGAAGTCGCGACGTCGGGCGGCACGGCTGCACCTCGTTCCGCCAACCTGTCCCGGAGTTCGTTATAGGTTGGATCGAAGAACATATTGGCAAACATCGCACGCGCGTGATCAGGAAACCCACGCTCAGCAATCAACGCAACGAACTGACGCTTCGAGGGTTCGTAGTCGGTCGAGGCGCGGCCCGGGTCGACGAGAACAAGGCCGTTAACGCGCTCTGGACGAGCGATGGCGTATTCGATAATCGGCCGGCATCCCATCGAGTGACCGCATAGGACAGACCGACCAATATCCTCGTCTGCCAAAGTCCGAGCGATGGCGAATCCGAACGCTTGCATAGAAGGCCCATTGGGTAATGGTGGCGATCTGCCAAAGCCTGGCAGATCAAGCGATAGACAAGTATGTGCCCCTTTGAAGTGCTCTGTCTGTGCCGCCCAGTCCTCGCGTGCGCAGCCAAAGCCGTGCACGAATACGAATGCAGGCGCGCCGTCACCAACGCGATCGAAAGCGACCGACATCAATTGCCGGTAAAGCTCTTGCCTTCTTCGGCGAGCTTCTTGAGGTAAGGTGATGGCGCCCAGCGATCGCCGAGCTCGTCGTGCCAAGCGGAAATCTGGTCATAAACCGCTTTTACACCAATCTGATCGGCCCACAGCATAATACCGCCTCGATAACGCGGAAAGCCAAAACCGTTCAGCCACATTACGTCGGCATCGGTTGCTTTGTAAGCAATGCCTTCGTCAAGAATTTTGCAGATTTCGTTGATTGAACTAAAAAGAATACGCCTCAGGATCTCTTCATCGGTAAAAGATTTTGGCGTAATGCTGGCTTTCTCGCGATAGTCGTTAATGACCCTCTCCACGACTTCGGATGGATAGGCTGTCCGGTCACCCTTTTTGTAATCAAACCAACCGGCGCGGGTTTTTTGTCCAAAACGGCCCATCTCGCAAATAGTGTCAGGGATTGGCAGTCTCCGTGCGTTGGGGTTGGTTGCGTAACGACGTTTACGGCCTTCCCAGCCGATATCATTGCCCGCCAAGTCAGCCACAGCGAAGGGACCCATTGGATAGCCGAAGTCATACATTACCTTGTCGACATCCTGTGGTAGGGCGCCGTCCTCAATGAGCAGGTTCATTTCGAGGTTAAAAGGCACACGGCTGCGATTGGCGAGAAAACCGTCACAATTGCCGCAGACGACGCCGACTTTTGCGATTTTTTGTGCGAACCGTTGACAGGACGCGACAATCTCTTTCGAGGTTTTTTTGCCGCGGACGATCTCCAGAAGTTTCATTACATTTGCCGGGCTGAAGAAGTGGGTGCCAATCACGCATTCCGGTCGATTGGTCGCCGCTGCGATTTCATCGATATCAAGGGCAGAGCTGTTTGTCGCCAGAATCGCACCCTGCTTCATGGCTTGGTCGAGCTGTTTGAAAACGGGGATCTTGACGTCCATTCGTTCAAATACGGCTTCGATTACCATATCGCAGTCACCCAGGTCCGAATACGAAGTAACCGGCGTGATACGGGCCATGCGTTCTTCAACCTGCTCGGTGGAAATCGATCCGCGTTTGACTGAAACCCCGTAGGTACTTCGGATGCGGTCCATGGCCTTGGTAAGCGCCTCATCGCTCATCTCCAATATGCGGACTGGGAGCCCGGCGTCGGCGCAAGTCATCGTAATACCGCTGCCCATCGTTCCGCCACCAATTACGGCAACTGACGCGACTGTGGTGACTGAAGTATCTTTCGGGATATCCGGCACGTTACGGGCTTGGCGTTCCGTAAAAAAGGCGTAGCGAAGCGATTTGGCCTCGTCGGCGGCAACAAGCTCTTCGAATAGCTCGCGTTCTTTCGCAATACCCTCATCAAACGGCAGATTGACCGCTGCTTCGACACCTTCAATGCAGGCATAGGGTGCCCGCTGATTTCGGGCTTTTCGGGCAATTTTTTTTCGCATGGCGTCGAAGATGCCGGGATTTTCTTTTGCATCTTTTAGCTTTACGTCACTATCGCGAACGCGCGGCAGCGGTCGCACATCTGCGACGGTTTCCGCATACGCAATGGCGGCATCGAGAAAATCGGCGTTTGGATATACGTCATCGAGAATTCCCAGCGTTTTGCCGGCGCTCGACGAATAATGCTCGCCACCAACGATTATATCGAGGGCGGCCTGTACACCAGCGAGACGCGGTACGCGTTGTGTGCCGCCAGCCCCTGGTATGATGCCGATGGCGACTTCAGGTTGGCCAATTTTGGCTGTCTCTGAAGCAATCCGGTAGTTGCATAGCATGGCGGTCTCAAGGCCGCCGCCGAGGGCGTACCCCTGGATTGCTGCCACTACTGGCTTCTCACTCATCTCGACTGTTTCACGCCATTCGGTTGGTGTCGTATTGCCCTTTCCCATCTGCTTAATGTCGGCGCCAGCAATGAATTTTCCGCCTTCTCCGATTAGCACCATAGCTTTGACCTGCGGGTCTGCATTTCCTCTTGCGACACACGCCGCCATGCCCTCCGGTACGCCGGGGCTTAAGGCGTTAACGGGAGGATTGTCGACAGTGATGACGCCGATGATACCACGCTTCTCAAAGCGAACGAGTTCGGACATATATATTCTCCCGAGACAAAAGGTTTTGCTTCCGGTGGAACTGGGTTTAACTATTAATTAACGCGTGGCAGCATATTGGACACGCAAAATCGAAGGCAAGTAAGGATTGACCGTCATGACAGCAGTTCTGGCAAGCGCATCGGAATTTAGTTTTTCGGAGGTTGTAGGCCCGCAAGTTTGGCGAGGGCCCGATATGGCGGAGCGTTCTGAAGAATGGATTTATGAGATGAATTCTGCGGATAATGCGGACCTGAACGCTGCGACCGCTGCGGCGATGGCAACCGGCAAGGATATTCTCGAGGTTGAGGCTGATGATTTTCCATTGCCGCATTTTGGCGTAAAACTTTCGGAGATGCGCGCGGAAATGCTGCATGGCCGTGGCTTCAAACTCTTGCGTGGCTTACCGATAAAAGCTCGTCCCATCGAAGAAGTTGCGTTCATGTATTGGGGTGTTGGTGCACATCTGGGGTATGCAGTGTCCCAGAATGCTAAGGGGCATGTCTTAGGCCACGTGAAGGATTTGGGCCTTGATTATGCTGACCCGTTAGCCCGGGGGTACCAGACATCGGCCCGCTTGCCTTATCACACGGATTACTCCGATCTCGTCGGTTTGCTTTGCCTCAAAACCGCGCGCACTGGGGGTCTTAGTTCTATTGTCAGTTCGTCCGCGCTGTTCAATCACATTATGACCGAACGCCCCGACCTAGGCGCTGCTTTGCTGCAACCATTCTATAGGACCCGTTGGGGAGAAGTAGGCAGTGATCGCCCGGCTTGGATCGAGGTGCCCGCGTTTAATACGTTTGAGGGCGGTGTCAGCACTAGTTATGTCAGAAGTGCTGTTCGAAAAGCGCAGTTGATGCCGGAAGTTCCACGGGTGACAGCGAAGCAGGAAGAGGCGATGGACTTTTTGGACGAACTCGCCGGTTCACCAGAATTTCATTTGGATATGGAACTTCAGGTGGGTGATCTGCAGTTCGTCAACAACCACTACATCATGCATTCTCGCACAGCTTACGAAGATCAAGAAGATTGGTCGGAGAAACGGCATTTGATGCGGCTTTGGCTCGCGTGTGACGACGGCCCGACCTTTCCGCCTGGAATGACAGAACACTTTCAAGGCTTAACCCGCAACGGACGGCCAAACGGCATTCATATACCAGGCGTTTCGTTCATTGCGCCGCTGGATGCGGAGTAAGATACACGCGAACGGAGGAGAAAGTGGATGTTAAGCCCGGAAGACAATGATTTTTTGTCCCGTGTCGGACCGGGCACGCCGATGGGCGAGTTGTTCCGCCGATTTTGGATCCCGGCGTTGATCCCAGAAGAACTGCCTGGTCCCGATTGCGAACCTGTCCGAATGCGGCTCTTGGGAGAGGATTTGGTTGCATTCCGCGACACCAAAGGCCGGATTGGTATTCTCGATGAAAGGTGCCCACACCGCCGCGCCTCCATGTATTTTGGGCGGAACGAAGAGTGCGGTCTCCGTTGTGTTTATCACGGTTGGAAGTTCGACGTGGACGGCAATTGCGTCGAGATGCCGAACGAGCCGCCCGAGACTGACTTCAAGCATAAGGTTCGGATGAAAGCCTATCCTTCCGCTGAATGGGGCGGTTATATCTGGGTCTATATGGGCCCCGCCGACAAAAGGCCGCCGCTACCGGAATTCGAATGGGCGACCTTGCCACCCGAGCATCGTTGGCAGAAGAAGTGGCACTACAATGCGAATTATATGCAGGGTTTCGAAGGTGAGATCGATACCTGCCACACTACGTTCCTTCATCGTTTCGTCGATTTTTCGACACTATCGCCCGGCCTTGCGGCGGCGCATTCGAATTGGCAGAACGACGGGATGCCGTCGATCCATATCCGGTCGACCGATTATGGGTTTTACTATGGCTCGCAGCGCGATGCGCCGGACGGGGAATATAATTGGCGGATCACGCAATGGATCCTGCCCAGTAACTCAATCATCCCGCACCCGAAATACCCAATTTCGTCACGCGCTTATATCCCCATCGATGATGATAATACATTTGTCTTCGGGACTTCCTTCAATCCGGAAGCGCCAATGACGCAGGAAGAGTGCAAATATCTGGAAACCGGCCTCGGTGCGGCACCCCAGACGATTTCTGGTACATTCACGCCGGTGATCAATCGCGATAACAACTACATGCTGGACCGCGATTCACAGCGCGCAGGTAACGCAACAGGCATTCCGGGTGTCAACAATCAGGATCGCGCGATCGTCGAGAGTATGGGGCCCATCGTTGATCGGGAGAACGAACACCTTGGCAGCTCCGATAAGGCGATCATTAGTTCGCGTCGCCAACTCATGCAGCTGGCCAAAGACCTGCAGAACGGCGTTGAGCCGGTGCTTCCCCACAATCCGGCAATGTTCGGTGTACGCGCCATTGACGTGATATCACCCAGCGACGAGCTCGAGACGGTCGTGGAAACCCACAAAGAGTCGTTGAGGCTTCCCTTTAGATAGCCAATCCAGGTTTAGTTGCTGTTCTCGACTACCCGGAGCTCGGCAACCGTCTTGCCATCCCGATTAGCGGCCCGAAAATAGGCATAGGTACCGTCGGCATCGCGTCGCCCTTCGATATCGATCGCATCGTCCCAAAAGACGGGGCGTAGGACGCAGGCTTCGATCGATAGTGTTTCTGGTAACCCGTCCCGGCACACCGTGGCCATCAGGAAATTGACGGTCTGATTGCCAGCGATGATCGGCGCACGAAAGCCGAAACTTTGCGCGGTCGCTGGGTCGAGATGAATTTTATTGGAGCTGCCTTTTAAAATAACCGAATGACGTCTCTGGCGTGCCTTCTTTTTGGAGGAGTAGATCGAAGCCGTCTGGTTTTGATGTCTGCTTCGCACCGCTGGGTGCCGTTGGACGGGTCGGATCGATCATCAACACATCTGGTGTTGTAACAAAGACCACGTCGCCGGCGGTGTCGCGATACTTCCAGAGGGAGGTCATTCTCCATCCTTTTAGATGATCGTCGATGGCCGTGACGCGGTCCGATATTTTAAGTGTCTCGCCAAGGCGAATTCGGCGGCGTTGCTCGATCCGGTCCACCGTATGGACTGGTGCGCGTTCCGGATGGTTGGCCAGGACCGTTTGTGCGCTAAGAGTGATTGTGTCGCGTGCGATGAATGTCGGGTCGGCTAAACCACCGTAATGACTTTCTGGAATATCGCAATGGCTGTGGAGGCGCCGCTGCTCTTCCGGCGTGATTGTGATCTCGAAGGTCGGAAATGTATATCCGACTTCAGTGAGATAGGGAACATCTGCCATCAAATGGATTACGGCCGATCGACCGCAATCATTGCGTGTGTTTCGGCCAGCGTGCGTACTTCGGCATCGTCCAACAACCCACGTGATTTCATTTCCCGATGGCACTCCGGAAGATTATAGAAGGGAATTGAAGGATAAAGGTGATGCTCGATGTGGTAATTAACCTTATGCGGGAACATCCACCAATGCAGCCACCACGGGGCGAAATTCGTTCGCGATGCGAAGAGTGGCGTGCTGAAATCTTGTACAACCCCGTGCTCGCAGATCGCTCGATAACGCAGCAGCGGTTGTTGGATCGTCACCATCGGCAGGAGCCAGAGCAGGAGGTATTCCACGATGTATCCCGTTGCGAGTGAGATTACCGGCGCGCCAATGTGAAAGGCCACGACGGTCCAACGATCTTGTCGCGCAGCCCGGCGTAATTCTGGGGACGTATCGTCCAGCGGCCGGTTGGCACCTTGGGTGTCGTCGTTGATCGCCGGCGCACCAAAGAAATAGGCATAGGTCTTCCAGGCATTCAGCCCGAAGAGGTCGGCGATCAGTTTCTTTGCAAGATATTTTCGCCCGCGCGGATATCCGGCGACTAAAGGAATGTCCGGATCGCGTTCTTCGTAAAGATGATTGTGGTGCAGTCGGTGAAGAACGCGGTAGGTACGCATGGAGAGGCCGACGGGTGCGGCCAGCATGCGGCCAATGGCATCGTTTAACCATCGCGATTTGTAGAGGCGGTAATGAGCTGCATCATGTGCCAGAACGAAACAAGCTTGTTGCCGTCCGGCGATTACGACCATCGCTGGAATGATAGCCCAGGGCGTCCACCAATAGAGTGCTACTGCGAGTGAGATAACGATCAATCCAAGCGTCTCAAATACACCCAATGTTGATTTGATAGGATTGAGTTTTGTCAGCCGTTTGACGACGTCTGGTGGTAGCCCCACTTTGCGCCGTGCGTCAGGGCGAAATTCCTCGCCTATGCCTGCTACTGTTGTCATGCGATGTATAATAGCATTGGAACCGAATTTGGTAAGGGAATTGTTATGGAGCGCACGGCCACGATTTGGATGTTTCTTGGGTTGGCTTTCAGTTTCGGTGCGCCTGCTTGTGCGGATGTTGTGATTGGCGGAAAGCCGCAATCGGTTGCCGATACCTTCCATCCGCGGCCGGCGGACATCACCGTCGAGAACTGGGCGACGGGTTTAGAGGCTCCTTGGTCGTTGGTCTTTCTGCCGGACGGACGCGCGCTCGTGAGCGAGCGGCCTGGTCGCATTCGCCTCATTAGGAAAGGCCAATTGCAGGACGATCCTTATGCGGTCTTCGAGACGACGAGGGGGGCGTCCGGCGGCGGCGATTTTTTCCTCAATTTGTTTGCGCGGGGGGAGGGTGGTCTCATGGGATTGGCGGCGCATCCCGACTTTTCGGTGTCGCCCTTTATATATGCAATGTATACGTGGCGTGCGCGCGAAGGGATCCGGAACCGCATTGTTCGGCTTCGAGATCTCGGCGATCATGCCACCTTCGATAAAATTATTCTGGGCGGTGTGCCGGGGGCCTTATTTCATAATGGCGGCCGGATCGCATTTGGTCCGGACGGCATGTTGTATGCGGCGACGGGCGAAATTTTCGAAATGCATATGGCGCAGAATTTGAGCGCACTCGGCGGGAAAATTTTACGTATCGATCCGGACGGAGGCATTCCCGCTGACAATCCATTCCCAGGTTCAGCCGTTTGGTCCTATGGACATCGGAATCCACAAGGTATGGTGTGGCACCCGGAGACTGGTGATCTGTTTCAATCGGAACACGGCCCATCTGGGGAGTTTGGCTTTGGTGCGTATGACGAAATTAATGTTATTCGCCGAGGTGGTAACTACGGTTGGCCTACGGTGGTCGGCGCACCGGGAAAGTTACCTTATATCGACCCTATCGTTATGTGGCCTGACCATTCTGTACCTCCATCCGGGATCGCGTTCCACGATGGCGACCTTTATGTGTCCACGCTACGTTCGAAAGCGCTTATCCGCATTGGCATAGCGCGCAGCGGAAAAGAATATCTCGTGACGAAGATAGAGCGGCTGTTTGCGGAGAACCATCACCATGGACTGTTTGGGCGTCTGCGGGACGCAGTGACTGGTCCGGACGGTAAGCTTTACGTGGTTACAAGCAATTGGGATGGTCGTGGTAGTCCAAGACTTGGTGACGACAAGATTTTGAGGCTAACGATCCAACCATAGCAGCTATTTGTTCTTGCCGCGTTCGATCGCTTCGGCGATCACAGTGTGGTACTTTTCGCCGAAGCCCATTTTGTCCGCCCGTTCTAGCATCTCGCGGTTGGTGTAGGCGCCTTCCATTACTACTCCGCAGCTTTCAGCAACATTTATGGCGTAGTTTAAATCCTTAAGCATGTAGCTGATCCGAAAAGATTCAGTTGGATGATGGTCCTTCGCCATGAACTTAATTCCGTGGTTACGTAGGACGAAACTGTCGGCTGAGCCGGTGGCCATAGCTTCGAACAACGTCTCGCCATCGACGAGGCCAGATTCCCGTGCACATACTAACGCCTCGCCGAGTGCGTGGGTGATGCGTGCGACGAGCATATTGTTCATCAGCTTGAGGAACTGGCCAGCACCGACGGGACCACCGTGGTTCACCTCTTGGCCCATGCGGTCAAGATAGGGGCGGGCCCGCTCTACATCTTCTGTATCTCCACCAACCATGAAACTCAGGGTGCCGTCACGTGCCGCCTGGGCTGATCGGGTTACCGGTGCATCGACGAACTTCACACCTTTATTTCCGAAGGCGGCAGCGATTTCATGGGTCATTGGGACGGGTGCAGTGCTGCAGTCAACGACAAGCTGTCCGGTACGAGACAATGCGATCAATCCATCAGGCCCTTCGCAGACCGCACGAATTTGTGGTTCCCCTGGCAGTGATAAGAAAATAATATCTGCGGTTGAGACTATTTCAGAGAGTGCGCTGACCGGCTCGACACCGTCGTCTGACCAGGCCTCGACGGTGGACATGACCACGTCGTGGCCAATAACCCGGTTGTCTCCTTTGCGGGCTATATGGCCGCACATGGGCCCACCCATGACGCCCAGACCGATAAAGCCGATCACTTCGTTAGATGGCATTTTTCTTTCCCTTTAATAATTTTGATTATTTTGCGACGTTAGTGTCTTGCCCACGCCTATATTGGCGGCGCAGGATCCGGCTGCGATCATGGTTACGCCGTATGATTGATGTGCTATCATTTGAACTCCCTGGCCAGTATCTTTGTGAATGGCATTTAGCCTCATAAGGAGCAGCGGCAACTGACGAACGCAGCAGATTCAGAAACGTTTACGCAAATCTTTAGGTAAGAGAAATCCAGTTCGTCGAAGCAGTCGACGTTGCGTCGTGGGAAATGGGTCGCGGCGATGAATAGTCGTCGTATTATCGTGAATAACAAGATCACCTTTCCGCCATTGGTGGCAATAGGTGGCTTCCGGCCGAGTTGCGTAGGATTGTACCTCTTTGAGCAGCGCATCGCTGTCCTCTGCCGCCATGCCGTCTACATGCAGCGCGTGGTTTGGGCTGAGGTAGAGAGCTTTTCTGTTTAGATAAGGATGGCTTCGAACGAGGGGATGTGAGATGGGCGGCTTCGCTTTAAGTTGACTTTCTGGTAAGCCGAGCTTTTGTGTTTCCGCTGCTCGCGCGATTGAATATTTGACGCTTTTGTTGGCAATTCTGTCCTGTAATTCTTTCGGCATGGCCAAGTAGGCTTGTGCTAGGTCACCATAACAGGTTGCACCTCCGTCTTTTGGAATTTCGACACCATAGAGAATGGTGCCAAATGATCCTTCTTTGGAATAGGCTTGGTCGGTGTGCCAATGTACTTCGCCGTCTCCGAGATCACCCAACTTTCTGCCATCTTCTTCAATATTTGAGATAACGGTTATAACTGGTCGATCTCGATCGTTGAATTGATCGCGCACATAAATGTAGGTTGGGCCAAAGTATTCCGCGAAGCGTATGAGGTCTTCGTCGGTAAGTTGTTGATTACGAAATACCGCCACTTTATGTCTGAGCCATAGGCCTCGCATTTGTTCAACGTTCTCGACCGTTTGCTCTTCGGATAGGTCAATGTCTTTAATTTCGACAGCAAAGCCGGGTCCGAGCAGTTCATGTTTCATTGGTCAACGTCCCTTGAATTGCGCGTCACGTTTTTCGCGGAAAGCGGTAGTTCCCTCATCTAGGTCACCCGTTTGGCCGAGGTCGTAGAATGACCGCGATTCCATCCGCAACGCGTCTTGCATAGCTTTACCATAAGCCGCCAATACAACCTCTTTTGCAGCTTGTTGTGCCAAGGGCGCCCGTGACGCCAATTTTTCAGCGTATGCCAGGGTCTCATCTAGAAGCTGGACGGCAGGAATAATGCGATTAACCAAACCGATCCGGTAGGCGTGTTCGGCATCGACCCGGTCTCCGGATAAGATCATCTCCATTGCATGGCCGAGGCCGACGATTTGGGGTAAACGAACGCAACCGCCGTCGCAAGGATGGAACCCCCACCGGACGTCCTGGAAAGCGAAAATCGCATTTGGTGAGCAGAAACGGATATCGGCTGAAAGAGCAAGTTCTAAGCCGCCCGACATTGCAAACCCATTGACGGCGGCAATTACGGGTTTGTTGATTTCCATCCCGCGTGTAATTCCGCCGAATCCAGGGCCGTTCGTGAATTTGTGGCGAAACTCCATTGCGGGGGAGGTGGCGAACGGCATGGTATAAGTCTTTAAGTCTGCGCCTGCGCAAAAGGATTTTTTGCCTGCGCCGGTAACAACGGCCACACGCGCGGCTTCAGTTATAAGGAATTCGCGCCAAAGCGCAGTCATCTCGTCATTTGCGTCAAAATCGAGCGCATTCATTTTTTCGGGCTGATTTATGGTAAATAACCAAACGTGATCGTGTTTATCGAGTTGGATAGCCTGGGACATGCCTGCATTCTCCGCAATCGGGATTGAACTTTGCTGATAAGTTAGTGTGGCCTTCGGCATTCGGAAGGTACTAAAAAATAGGATGTCTTTCGAAAGCTCTGTAGTTGATGAGTTGCTTGACGACTCGAACGCCTCAGAAAACAAAGGAAGGCATTTTTAAGCTGCGTGCGGTAAGCTCGCGGAGAGACGATTTTCGAAGTATGGCATTACTTTAGATGAGAAAATGCGGGCCGCCTCCGCATGTGGGTAGCCGGAGAGACAGAAACTGCTGCAGCCCGCATCAACGAACTCATCGAGCGTATTGGCTACTTGTTTTGGGGAACCAACGACAGCAATGCCGGCACCCGCTCGAACGGTTGAAATGCCCGTCCAGAGATGTGGATGAATTTTCATTTCTTTGCCTGATTCTTCTAGTAACTCCCAAACGCGACGATTTGCTTCCGATGTCTTGCGGATGCCTTCTACCGCGTTGGCACCCAATCGATTGTTAGCGAGATTAAATTTCGTTGAACCCTCAATCAGGCGATAGGCTTCATTCCAGGCTTCTTCCTCTGTATCTCGGCAGATTATTTGTAAGCGCATACCAAATTGGATGTCACCATGCCGTTCATATCTTGCTGCACGATCCCGAATATCTTCGATCTTTGTCTTAATTACTTCTGGCTTGTCGCCCCAAAAAAGATGGATGGTCGAGTGTTTGGCGGAAATTTCTAATGCGTAATCCGAGCCACCGCCGAGAAAAAACGGGGGGAAGGGTTTCTGGAGGGGCTTTGGTTCAATCGCTTGACTTACCGTATAGTGCTTGCCTTGGTGATCTATTGATCCGGAAGCCGCCCAAAGCTTTTTCATAATCTCAACTTCTTCGTCCATTTTTTCATAGCGGACTTTCTTCGAATCCATGATGCCGTCCGCGCGGGTATCCTCGTCGCTGATGCCCGCTATTAGATTGATGCAAAGCCGGCCTCCTGACATCTGATCGAGTGTGGCGAACATCTTGGCGGCAAGAGTTGGATTACAATAGCTGGATCTTAGCGCGACCAATGGCGCGACATTCCGTGTACGGGCCGCGTAGTAGGACGCGACGACTGTCGCCTCCCAGCATGTTGCGTTCACGGGCATCAGTAGGTATTTGAAACCACCGTTATCCACGGCCTCCACGATCTCGTCGAAAACGGAAGAGCTTTGCGGAATTCTGGCCGCTGGGTCACCCAAGCATGTCGTATCGCCGCTTGTTGGCAGAAACCATCCGAATGTGAGACCGTCTTGGGACATGTTGACCTCGCTAAATTCTTTCTGACACTAAGCGTAGCACGGAAATGAAAGATGCCTAGGCATGGTTTGATGTTCTCACTACGCCGCAAACAAGGTGAGAGGTGGAATAGGGAAATTTTTTGCAATTCTATTGTTCGTTGGTTTCCTAAAATCGCTTTGTAATGTTGTCGATACCAACGTTCACTATATGAATGGATGCGCCTTTCCTGCAGACTGGCGTTCAGATAAGAATGAAAGGTGAAGTTAGGAGCCAGTTAAATGCTAACGATGCCTGATATTGATAGGAATGTTATGAGCCGACGCGAACAGATCGCTGTGGCGCTGCGAAAAATTGTACCAGGCGAAGGCGTTATCACGGAAGAAGCAGAACGACGTGCTTACGAGACAGATGGGCTGACTGCCTATAAGCAACTGCCATTGATCGTTGTTCTGCCAGAGACAACGGAACAGGTCAGTCAAGTTCTCCGGTATTGCAACGACAATAAAATCCGTGTCGTGCCGCGCGGGGCTGGGACTTCGCTCTCTGGCGGTGCATTGCCGCTGGAGGACGGCGTGCTGCTTGGATTGGGTAAATTCAATAAAGTCATTGAGGTCGACTACGCCAATCGTTGTGCCGTCGTACAACCAGGCGTTACGAACCTTGGTGTGACGCAGGCCGTCCAAGAGAGAGGTTTCTATTATGCACCTGATCCGTCATCGCAGATTGCATGTAGCATTGGCGGCAATATAGCGGAGAATTCGGGTGGTGTGCACTGCCTGAAGTATGGGCTAACTACCAACAATGTGCTCGGTCTTGAAATCGTGATGATTGATGGCGAGGTCATTCGTCTAGGAGGCAAGCATCTCGATAGTGAAGGTTACGATATCCTGGGTGTGTTGACTGGATCAGAAGGGTTGCTCGCAGTGGTGACAGAAGTCACCGTTCGTATATTGCGTTCGCCTGAGACGGCGCGGGCGCTTCTGATCGGTTTTCCGTCCAGCGAGCTGGCGGGCCAGTGCGTCAGCGATGTGATAGGCGCCGGGATCATTCCGGGTGGAATGGAGATAATGGATGGCCCCGCTATACAGGCGGCGGAGGATTTCGTCCACGCGGGGTATCCGGTTGATTGTGAGGCGTTACTTATCGTCGAATTGGATGGACCGGAGACCGAGGTTGATTACTTGATTGATCGCGTCCGTGTACTGGCCGAGAACAACGATGCGAAGACAATACGGATTTCCCAAAGTGAAGAGGAACGGCAGAATTTCTGGGCTGGGCGCAAAGCGGCGTTTCCGGCGGTTGGCCGGATTTCACCAGACTACTACTGCATGGACGGCACAATCCCGCGTCATCAATTGCCGCATGTGCTGAAATGCATGAATGAGATGTCGGAGCGCTTCGACCTAAGGGTTGCTAATGTGTTTCATGCGGGCGATGGTAACTTGCATCCGCTAATTCTCTACGATGCCAATAATCCGGGTGAGCTGGAAAAAGCTGAGGAATTTGGTGCGGAAATCTTGAAGCTGTGCGTTGAAGTTGGTGGCGTTCTTACGGGAGAGCATGGTGTTGGCGTCGAGAAGCGTGATCTGATGGGCACGATGTTCAGCGAGGACGATTTAAAGCAGCAGCAACGCCTTAAATGCGCTTTTGACTCTGAAGGCTTGCTTAATCCTGGGAAAGTCTTTCCCACTTTGCACCGTTGTGCTGAATTGGGTCGGGTTCATATTCATGGCGGTCAAACGCGCTTCCCGGATATCCCGAGATTTTAAATTTATGTTGAAATCACCTTATTATCCCAAAGCGCCGTGCGAGTTCTCTTTCTCTTCTTTGAGCTGTAGGACGACGTGCGGGATTGCGCTTACCGTGCTGTGTGCGAGAGGTGGTGCGAAATGAGGGTTAGCATTTGCCGGAATACTTAAAACCCCAAACTCCGGACCAAGTGCAGGAGGCCGTCCAATGGGCGGCGGAAAATAAGGCGCCGGTTGAATTGATTGGACATGGCTCGAAGCGTGCGATTGGGCGGCCTGGAAATGCGGGTCACACGCTCGACGTCTCGGCGCTCTCCGGGATTGCTCTCTATGAGCCGGCAGAATTAGTGCTTTCAGCTGGTGCTGGCACACCGCTTTCGGAGATCGAGGAGACAGCCGCAGAAAATGACCAGCAGCTGGCATTTGAGCCACCAGATCTCTCCCACCTTTTAGGACATGGAAATGGTAAAGGTACGCTAGGTGGGAATATCGCAAGTAATTTTTCCGGACCTCGGCGGATCAAGGCGGGTGCCGCGCGAGATCATTTTCTAGGCTTTAAGGCGGTTTCAGGCCGAGGCGAAAACTATAAATCTGGCGGCCGTGTCGTGAAGAATGTCACTGGCTATGATCTTTGCAAGTTACTGGCAGGTTCTTGGGGAACGCTAGGCGTCATGACTGAATTGACTATCAAGGTTTTACCGACACCGGAGAAAACGCGCACAGTGTTGATCATGGGGCTTGATGCGGGCGCTGGAGTTGCGGCGATGACGCGCGCCTTTCATTCGCCACATGACGTCACTGGTGGTGCTTGGTTACCCGAAGTGCTCGCTGCAGGATCGAAGGCGTCTTATGTTCGTGAGGCTAAGGCCAGTATGACCGCGATCCGTGTCGAAGGTCCCGGGCCATCCGTTGAATACCGTTGCCGAGCTTTGCGCGAAGAACTTGGGGCATTCGGCCCGACAGAAGAGTTGCACGGTCATAACTCGGGTTGTTTCTGGAGTGAGGTGAGGGACGTCCTTCCTTTCGCGGAAGATGGCGACACGCGGCTGGTCTGGCGAATATCGGTGCCGCCACAGGCTGGGGCTGTTCTTGCTGCACGTTTGACTGATGATCCCAATTCTCAGGCGTTTCTGGACTGGGGCGGCGGGCTCATTTGGCTAGCTGTGCCCCAAACTGATTTTGCGCATGCCAATACTATTCGCGCGGCAGTTTCGGAGGCGGGTGGGCATGCCACGCTAGTCCGTGCGCCAGAAGAACTTCGGGCTGCCGTGCCTGTGTTTGAGCCGCAGTCAAATGGCTTGGCGAGATTAAGTGCGCGCGTGAAGGAGGGTTTTGATCCTCTTGGCGTCCTTAATCCGGGCCGCATGTATGCGGGTGTGTAGGCCATGCAGACTAATTTTACCCTCGACCAACTTTCGGACCCAGATATCGCGGAAGCCAACACAATCCTGCGGGCGTGTGTCCACTGCGGTTTTTGTACGGCGACATGTCCGACCTACACGTTGCTAGGCGATGAGCTCGATAGTCCACGCGGACGTATCTACCAGATCAAGGATATGCTGGAACGTGATGTCCCGGCGCCGGTGGAGACAGTCAAACACCTAGATCGCTGTCTCTCTTGCCTTTCGTGCATGACGACTTGTCCATCCGGCGTACATTACATGCATTTGGTTGATCATGCGCGCGCCCACATCGAAAAGACCGTGCGGCGGCCCTTCATGGAGCGTGCTGTTAGGCACCTGCTCGCCCTAGTTTTGCCGCGTCCATTTATTTTCCGCCTTGCACTTATTGGCGCATTCTTTGCCAGGCCGATTGCCCGTTTTCTTCCGGGCGCGATCGGAGCCATGTTTCGGATGGCGCCAAAGTCGATCGCGCCACCGAGTTATGTCGATAAACCTCAGGTGTTCTCGGCGATAGGAAAGCAGCGCGGGCGCGTAGCCCTAATGAATGGCTGTGCGCAACAGGTTTTAGCACCGGAAATTAACGAAGCTACGGTTCGTATCCTGACGCGTCATGGCATTGAGGTTGTCGTTGTTGACGGCGCCGGTTGTTGCGGTGCCCTGGTACATCACATGGGCCGATTGAACGATAGCCTCAGACAAGCAGAACGAAATATTCGCGCTTGGTCGTTGGAGCGGGAGGCGCGCGGGCTTGATGCTCTCATCGTCAATACTAGTGGCTGTGGGACGATGGTTAAGGACTATGGTTTTATGTTTCGTAATGACTCGGCCTTGAAGGAAGACGCCGAATGGGTGTCTGCGATGACGAAGGATGTGACTGAATATCTCTCTACGCTTGATTTCCCTGCGATGGCGCCGCAGGAATTACGTGTAGCCTACCATTCCGCATGTTCGATGCAACATGGTCAAAAAATCACTGACGCGCCAATAAAACTGCTGAGCAATGCTGGTTTCGACGTTGTGAGCCCTGCCGACGGGCATCTTTGCTGCGGTTCGGCTGGAACTTATAATATCCTAGAGCCAGAGATCGCCGATCGTTTGAAGGAGCGCAAGGTCGCGAATCTTCAAGCGACCGAACCGCAGGTTATTGCGGCTGGTAATATTGGCTGTATCACACAGATTGGGAGTGGTACGGCGCTGCCCGTTGTACATACCGTAGAGTTGTTAGACTGGGTGACGGGTGGACAGAAACCGACGCGATTAAACTTGTGAAAACCATATATGCCGGCGCTTAACTCTGAATATTTATTCACTATTCGCGTCACCGTTGACGTTTTGCACGAAGTGGGCAAAACGCCTTTTGGGACGCGCCATATCGTTATGCTAGGTGGTGGCAATTTTGAAGGCCCAAAGCTGAGAGGGACGGTCCTGGGAGGGATTGATCAGAAAGTCTTCCGCAGCGATGGTGCGATGAATCCGAACGTACGTTTAATGCTAAAGACGGATGATGACGCGCTTATTTATACGTATTACACCGGCGTTCGGTGTGGCACAGCGGAGGTAATGCGACGGATCGCCGACGGTGAGGAGGTCTCACCATCCGAATACTATTTGCGGAACACGCCGTATTTTGAGACCTCGGCACCGCAGTATGATTGGCTGAACCGTATCGTGTCCGTTGTTGTCGGTCGACGCATGCCGGATCATGCAGCTTATGATGTTTTTGAGATTTTGTAGCTATTACATTCAGTTAAGGGTCTTGGCAGTCTCAACTCTAATTTAAGGCATTTCGGATGCATTGGCCCGAGAGATTGTTTTGTTGGGTGGTTTAGGCGTTCTTGTATCACCAAAGCATTCGTAAGTTTTTTCAAAATCTTCCGGTTTCAAGTACTTATACATACCATCTACCAGTGCGCCTGCGCGAATTTCAATTTTTTGGTGGGCTACATCGCCGAATATATTTGCTGTTTCCATAATGCTGACTGTTTGTGCATGCACGGAACCCTTTATCGTGCCAAAGACGCGTAAAGAATTGACAAAAACCTTACCCTCAACGTGTCCCCTTTCACCGATGGTTAGGGATTCGCAATGGATACTGCCATCTACACGGCCGTCGACTTGTATTTCGCCAATTCCTTCAAGATTGCCTGTGATGTGGAGATCGGCGTTAATGATTGACGGCCTTTCCTTAAGGACGACCGAAGGTGAAGAAATTTTCTTCATTTTCTTCTTCTTGAACGCCATGGCTTTTCGCATAAAAACCGTAACTGTGAATTAAATAATTACCTTCAAGTGAGTTTTTGCACAAGCGCGATGGCCTGGCTTGCCCTAGCGAGGACCAGACACATGTTTGCTGTCACGGCCCTTCGGGCAAAAGGTCCGAGTGTGGCAAAACCTCCAAAGATCGGGAGAAAAATTTAATGGCTTCAGATGCTTATGACGCCGGTCTCGCCGTCCGCCGCGACGTGCTTGGGGCTGAGTACGTTGACAATTCGATTGATAATGCTGACGAGTTTTCCAAAAAACTGCAAGATTTTGTAACAGAACACGCCTGGGGCACGGTATGGCGAGACGAAACGATCGACCGAAAAACCCGAAGCATGATAAATGTTGCGCTTCTTGCCGGGTTGCCACGTCACGAAGAATTGCGTCTGCACCTTCGTGGCGCTCTGACAAACGGTGTTAGTAAAGACGAGATTGCGTCAATTTTGCTTCACATTGGTGTTTATGCGGGCGCACCCTGCGCCGTAACAGGTTTTAAAATTGCTCAAGAGGTTTTTGCAGAATTTGATAGCGGAAACGATTAGGAGATAGATATGCGTGTAGGATATGTCGGTATTGGAAATATGGGCGGCCCGATGGCGGCTAATCTTGCTCGGGCCGGAAATGAAGTAGTTATCGGTGATCTTAACCAATCAGCCGTTGACGCCTTTACCTCCGAGCACGAAACCGCACGCCCAGCGAACGGATTAGCGGCTGTTGGACAAGATGCAGATGCGGTGTTCACCTGTCTGCCAAACGGCAAGATTGTTGCTGAAGCGGTGCTCGGCGAAGGTGGGATCGCCGAAGGAATGGCTGAAGGGTCCGTTTTAGTTGATATGTCGTCTTCAGCGCCGATGGGCACGATTGACTTGGGAAATACACTATCAGAGCGTGGTATTCGCATGGTCGATGCGCCAGTTTCTGGTGGTGTGCCACGGGCTGTCGAAGGGACCATTGCTATCATGGTTGGCGGGGCAAAGGAGGACATTGAGAAGGTGCGTCCGGCGCTGGAGACGATGGGTGGTCAAATATTTGAAACTGGCGGCCTCGGCTCTGCGCATGCGATGAAATCGATTAACAATGTGCTGTCGGCAACAAATTTATTGGTGAGTATCGAAGCGCTGGTGATTGGCAAGAAATTTGGACTCGACCCGCAGAATATGGTCGACATTCTGAATTTCTCTAGCGGTAAAAACAGCGCGACGGAAAGCAAGCTCAAGGAATACGTGCTAAGCCGTGAGTTCAATTCTGGTTTTTCAATGGATCTGATGATCAAGGATGTGGCGACTGCGCTGGACTTGGCGCACGAGATGGGTGTCCCGTGGCAAATTGGTAGCACCATCCACGAAATGTACCAAGCAGCCCGCAACCATATGATTGATAATGCGGACAATAGTGATATTGCGCGCTGGATCGAAGCAAACGGTGGTATTGAGCTTTGAGTTTGGAAACCTTTTCCGGGGGACGAAGTTGGACGGGTGCGCCACCGGGTGTACCCGTCCTCTATTATGAGGACCTGGAAATCGGTCACGAACAGTGGGGTGGCGAAACTATCGTCAACCGCGAGGAGATCATTGCCCATGCTAGGGAATATGACCCTTGGCCCTTTCACATCGATGACAATCAGGCGAAGAACTCGGTTTTCGGCGGTTTGGTGGCGAGTGGTGGTTACACTATCAATCTTTGGTTTAAGCTTGGCCACCAACTTTTGAATGTTGAGACCATGGGAGAGGTTTGGGCACTGTTGGGTGGTGTTGAGATGAAGCTTCGCTTTGTTCGAGGTGTGACACCAAGTATGCGTCTGCGATTTATGCGTCGGGTAACAGATAAACGTGTGTCCAGTAAACCTGGCCGAGGCGTGTTATTCATCCACAGTGAGATCATTGATCAAGACAACGGCGACCCGGTATTAACAATTGACGAAGTCGTTCTGATCGCACGAAAGACGGCAGGCCAGGGTTTATCAGTTAAAATAGAAAACGCTCCGGCTGACCTGCCTTAGCAGGTAATTATAGTCACTGCAGATGATCGGCATCTATGTCCGCGCCCTGGCCTGGGATTAATGGTCATTCTCTTGGCCGGTTGACGCCGCTAGAGAAGCTGTGTCGATTTAAGGCGATTGCTTCTTTAGGCCTAACACGCAGCCATTCCAAGTTCTGCTTGGTGGGCCTTCACAAGATCGGCCATGCTTTTAAACATGAAGTTGTATTTAGGTATTTCGCCCGGGTGCATCGCGGCACCGAAGCCTTCTTTATTGTGGCGACGGTAGATCCAGCAATTGTTTAGACCGCAAATATTAGCCGGGGCATGGTCGTGGAACATGCTCTCTGCCGTGTGCAAGATATCGACCTTTTCGATACCCAGGCGCTGCAGGTTTTTTAGCATATATTCGAAGTTCAGTTGTGACGGTTTGTAGGAACCAATGTCCTCCGCCGTATAGACCGCGTCAAATTCAACCTGGAGTTTCTTATTGCTTTGCGCGAAGCTCGCGTTGTCGACGTTGGAGAGTACGACGAGCTTGAAATATTGCTTGAGATATTGAAGCGCATTTGCACTGTCTTCAAAGGCTGGCCAATCCTTTACCGATCGGCCATAAACAAGACACTGGTCCCAATCGACGGTGACGCCCCATTCCTCAGCCAGACGTTTGTAGACCGTGGCCAACAGTTGTGAATAATTTTTCGCTGGTGTTTGGCGTTGGGTGGAAGACTCGTGGTATGCGTGTGCCTCTAAAATGTCGTCGTTGGAGAGCGATTGCGAGACTTTAGATGTCAGTGATTTGAGCCCGTTTACCATGCCGGTTTCCCAATCAATTAGCGTTCCGTAAACGTCGAATGTCAGAGCCTTGTATTTGGTTATTTGCATGTCTCGCTCCATTCCGTGGGTTATTGGTTTTTGAGACAGCAAAGCATTTTGGTCAAGATCGAGGTCGCTCAAGGGGTTCATCTCTGCCGAATACCTTTGGCGTTCCAATGTTATCACAGAGGTCTTTACTGTTGATTTTCTTTCGTCTCTTCCCAAAAAAGATTGTGTTTGGCGAAATTCCGTATGTCCGAATTGATTGCCAAAGTGTGTCCCACCGCTGATGCGGGCTTAGTTAGCGCTTTCGCATACCGGTGATGTGCCAGGCCGGTTTGTGAAAGAAAAAAATTGGCGACTAGGACATTGTTAGGGAAATGGTGCGCTAAAGAGAGCCTCGCTTTGTTGCCCATTACACTGTTCGTCGGGGCGTGCTATCGTCGGGAAAACCTTTGGCCGAAAGCAGCAACCTTATATTTGTTTAAACTTTATGCAGCGGCTGGGGGTATGATGTGTTGGGTGTGGTCCAATTTGATGATCATACGCTTCACCAAACGATTTTCTTCGTTAGGGAATGCATCGCGGGCGTGGAGAACAACCGCATTGTCCCAGAGCACAAGGTCGCCTGCCTGCCAGTCATGTTCATAGATATTTTCGGGCCGAACGGTGTGCATAAGTAACTCATCCAAGAGATTATCGGCTTCGTCCTGGGGCATGCCATCGATCCCGACAAGGGTACCAGGGTCAATGTAAAGCGCTTTTCGTCCGGTTGCCGGATTTATATTGACCAATGGATGTTTGACGTCTGGCGTCTCGCGGATGCGACGGGCTCGGTCATGATTGTCGTCAGTCGCAACAACGTCACCTGCGCGAGCGTGATAACTGAAAGTGCCGACCAGGCCGTCTATCGTGTCTTTCATGCTGTCGGAAAGCGTTGAGTAGGCGCGGTACAGACTGGCCCATCGGGTGTTGCCACCGTTCATGGGTAGTTCGACACCATAAAGAAAGCAGCCCGTTACCGGCTCCGCATAATAGGATTGGTCTGTGTGCCACGCCAAACCCTTGTTCGCGAGCCCACCGAGCGGTTTGCCATCCTGCCCTCGCATGTTGGAGAGTATGATAACTTCGTCGTAGGTCGACAGCCAATGCGTTTCTGCATAAATGCTAGGGCTGCCAATCATGCGGCCGAATTCGAGTAACTCACGTTCCGACAGTGATTGCCTGCGAAATACCAAGACCCCGTGTTCTCGGTATGCCTCACGGATTTTTAGTGCATCATCGCTTACCTGTGTTTCCCATAGAGCACTGCCTTTCACTTCACAGGCAAAACTACCCGCCGCCGAAACGAATTCCATTGCCAGTCTCCCATTCCTCTAATCTAAGAAGATTTTAAGGCCAACGCGCTGTAAACCAAGGGGCGCAGGTCGTTGCGGATCGTATAGGTGCGTGAGGGCATGAACTGCGTGAAGAAGATCGCGATGAGGTCTGCGACAGGGTCGACCCAGAAATAAGTGCTTGCTGCTCCCGACCAACCATAAACGCCTTTGTTTCCATATCCCACTCTTCCGGGATCAAGCAATATGGAAAACCCGAGCCCAAAACCGGTGCCATGCCAATCTAGGCCGCCAAAATTTGCCGCATTCATATCTGCCATATCACCTTCGAGTTGGTTTTTAGTCATCAAATCAACGGTTTCGGGATTTAAAAGCTTCACGTCGTTGAGAGTTCCTCTATTTCGAAGCATTAGGCAGAACCGCAAGTAGTCGTCCATTGTTGAAAGCAGGCCCCCGTTCCCGGATTTGTATGGTGGAACCGTCAAGTATCGGCTGCTTGCTGGCAGATCAATCGGTCGAATGGGTTCGCTTCCGTCTCGAGTGTAGTTACCTGCCAACCGTGGGATCTTGTTTCGAGATAGGTGAAAGCCTGTGTCTACTAAACCTAGGGGTGTAAAAATTTCTTCCTGCAAAAATGTATCGAACGGACGACCGTCAATGACCTCGATTAGGCGTCCAACCACATCCGTGGCCATGCTGTACTCCCATCGAGTACCTGGTTCGAATAGCAGTGGTTTATTGGCTAGGCGATCAATGACTTCTGTGAGTGTCCCTTCGCTGCGCGATCCGTTTACACCGTCTGAGACGTAAAGTTCTCTTAGTGGGTGTTCAGAAAATGCTGGCAAGATAAAGCCGGCTGTATGGTTTAAGATATGTCGTATTTTAATCTTGCAGGTTGCCCTTACGTGATTGCCGTCGGGGCAATAAAGCGTCATTTCATTAAAATTAGGCAAAAAGCGCGCAATAGGGTCATCTAGATCGAAGTGGCCTTTATCCCAAAGCATCATAAGGGCGACACTCGCCACTGGCTTTGTCATAGAATAAATGCGGAATATCGTATCCCGTGAGACTGGAGTGCCACTCTCCAAATCTTGTACGCCTTTAAACATGGTGTAGCGTTCTGCACCACACTGCCAAAGCAGCAATGAACAGCCAGCGATCTTTTTTTCCGATATGAAATCGTTGAAATACAAATCAATTTGCCGGAGATTATCATTGGAACAGTTTTTGTGCTTCATTTCATGAGCTCGGTCACCGATAGTGTCGCTTTCAATTTTACCCTTTCGATATTGCGCGTGTCGAACCTACTATCTCTATAAGAGACGATAGGGTTAAAGGGAGGCCGTAATGAACGATGTATTTGAATTTTCCAATCGCCACAAAGACCTAATGGCGCGAGACGAGGAATATATCCTCGGCTGGCGATACGAACCTCAGGTTGTATTTGAGCGGGGTGAGGGCGTACGGATCTTCGATGTTGATGGTAATGCCTATTACGACTTGAGCTCTGGTATGATGAGCCTGACCCTTGGACACGCGCATCCGGAACTTGTGGAGACGATCCGCGATATGGCGGACAGGTTCATTCATCAATCTGCTTGGTATTCCAATCCTTGGGCCATTGAATTTGCGGAATTGCTGGCGACAACGTTGCCTGGAGACCTTAAAGTCCTAAATTGCGCGGTTACGGGTTCCGAAGCAAATGAGATCGCGATGCGCATGGCTCTTGGTGCCACTGGTGGCTTCGACATCTGTTCAATGGTGCGGGGCCTGCACGGTGGCTCTTTAGCGGCAGAAGCGATGACCTCGGTTGGTGGCGCACGGAGGCGTGGTCTTGGGCCGCTGACCATGCCCGCTCGCTCCAACTGTATTGTGCCTGCTTTTTATTACAGGGCGCCGGTCGATGATCCAGACCAATGGGACGAAATCAGCTTGCAGATGACCGAGGAGCTGATCGAGTATACCACCTCGCAAGAAGTAGGCGCTTTGATGCTCGAACCGATCGCCGTGCCGGGTGGTATGATCGTTCCGTCGAAGCGTTGGCTGCAAGGTATTCGCGAAATAGCAAACCGCTGGAATGCGCTTTTGATCTTTGATGAGTGTCAATTGGCACCAGCGCGTATGGGCACGTTTTGGGGCTTTGAGCACTATGATGTTGTCCCAGATATTGTCACGTTCGGTAAAGGATTATCGGCGGGCTTCGCTTTCTGTGGCACCGTCACAACCCCCGAGATTGCGGAGCGATCGCGGGGTACCAAAGGGCTTCCTTGGGCCGGCACGTATTCGCAAGACCCGTTACCGTCAGCCGTTGCACTCAAACAGTTGCAGATCGTGCTTAGAGATGATCTTGCGGGCCATGCTGCTAATGCAGGGGCATTTCTCGAACAGCGCCTTGCTGAACTGACAGAAAAATATGATTGTATAGGTGATGTCCGCGGTCGCGGGCTATACCGAATGATGGATATCGTTACAGATGGTAAATCCAAGGAACCCGACGCCGAAATGGGTGAGGCTATTCGCTATCACGCGATGGCTGAAGGGGTGACGATGATTGTAGTGAAGAATTACGCTCGAATTTGTCCGCCTACCATAATTACCAAAGACCAGCTTGATGACATCGTCGGGCGCCTTGATACGGCGATTGCACGAGCGGTGCGGGGTGAACCCGTGCCGACGAATATTTCGCGCTCTAGTTCTTTGGCGACAAACAACGATGCAAAACGGCGGTAGGGAAAATAATAAAAGACATTATGGGAATTAAAATTTTTCTGCTCTCAAATACGTAAATAGAGTAATGACGGCGGTAATTTTCGATTGTGATGGTGTGTTGGTAGATAGTGAGGTCCTTGCGCTCGAGATTGAACTTATCAGCCTCAAAGAAATTGGGCTCGAATTCGATTTGGAAGTTTATCAAAAACGACATTTGGGGACGACTTCCACTGAGTTTTTCCGAGAAATTGAAGCAGACTATCAAGCGAAGTTCGACGCGCCTCTGCCCGATGGTTTCCGTCGAAAGGTTGGCCAGCGATACCGCCAAGCGTTTTCAACGCGTCTTCAAATTATTGATGGTGTGCACGACCTCCTGTCGTCGCTCGAATGCCCAATTGCAGTTGCATCCGGCTCGTCGCCGGAAGCCCTTGCGGTAAAACTTGCGCAAGTTGAGATTGGAGTGTTTTTTGGAAATCACGTGTACTCATCTCATCAGGTTAAGCGGGGAAAGCCAGCGCCGGACCTTTTTCTGCTCGCTTCCGACGCTCTCGGCGTGCCGAATTCAGATTGTATAGTCGTTGAAGATAGTGCCAGGGGCATCAAAGCCGCCGTGGCTGCTGGTATGCGAGCCATTGGTTTTATAGGCGGTGGCCATTGTCTCGATGGGCATGGTGATGGTCTCGTAGAAGTTGGTGCGCACGCCGTTATTAGCCAAATCAGAGAGCTGAAAACACACCTTTGACATTCTTTCGCGAATGACAAGATTTGCAGATAAATTTATAAGGGAGATGAATCATGAAATTCGCAATTCTTGGTGCCGGAGCGGTTGGTGGATATTTTGGGGCGCGGCTGGCGGAAGTTGGTGAAGACGTGACTTTCATGGCGCGAGGCGCGCACCTTGATGCTATCCGCAATTTGGGACTTCGGATCGAAAGCGAGAACGGCGATGCGCATATTTATCCAGCCCGAGCGACAGACGATCCAGTGAAAGTTGGCCCCGTCGATTATGTACTATTCGCAGTGAAATTGTTTCAGACGGAAGAAGCCGCGGAATTTGCAAAACCCTTGGTTGGTTCCAACACAACGCTAGTTGCACTGCAAAACGGCGTAGAGTGTGCGAGTGCTCTTTCCGCAGTGCACGGCAAGGACAAGGTCCTTAACGGTACCAGCTATATCGCAGCCGTAATTTCAGAACCGGGGCTGATCCGCCAAACAGGAACCTTCGCGTCCTTCGCTTTCGGTGAGCAGGATGGCACGATGTCCGAGAGAGGTCAGCGATTAAAAGACGCCGCGGATGCTGCGGGTCTTCATCCGACCTATTCATCGAATGTCGAACCCCTTGTTTGGATGAAGTTCTTGTTGATCGCGACAATGTCGAGCATTACCGCGGCGACCCGCAAACCAATCGGTGATTTACGAGATGATCAGGATATCCGGCCAGTCATTTTGTCCTCGCTCGAAGAATCAATAGCGGTCGGACGTGCAATGGGGGTGGATCTGCCAGAAGATGCGCTTGACCAGCAGCTTAAACGTATAGCTGATTTTCCGGCGGCGATGGTGGCATCTATGTACCACGACCTACAAGCAAACAAGCCTACTGAGTTAGATTGGATGTCTGGTGCAATTCGCCGGTTTGGTAAACAGTGCCAAATCCCAACTCCGACGCATGATGCGTTTTACGCAATTCTCAAACCGTTTCGAGACGGTATCTAAAATAGACTTATCATTAAAAGGTCAGAATTATAATCGAAAGTTTTACAGACAATATATGCCTAAAAAATAGAGTTTTATAAATGACTTTAAGAGATCTTATAAACCTTGTTACAGATTCATTTTTTTATGTTGTTTTAGAAATAAAATTCTTTTTTTATGACTTGTATGACAAAATTGTTAATGGAGAAATATTGGAATTAACATTGTGGCAAGTCAGTTTTATATTAATTTTTTTGTGGATTGTTTTTAAGAAAATTAAAAAAATATGCAGTCATTAAGTGATCAATGATATGTTTTTAGGAGTAAAAACTCTAAAATAAATTTACCAATTAAACAAAAAAGTTTTTAAATAATTAAAATCAAGTATTTATTAGCTGCTATCGTTATTTTCAACTAGTTTATATTTTGAGTGTTACGCTACTAATAATTTTGGGGTTATTGAATTTCGGTTATAGAGAAAAACTCTAAATTTAGATTTAAATTCGATCCTAATTATCAATAATATAACACTCAACGGTTTTCTATAGAGCTGGGTATTTCTTGATAGTGTGGTGGTTTCAGTCAACTAAAATCTTTGGGGGTCAATTTGAAGTTGGCTAAGAAGAAGGCGATAGAAAAACACAAAGCCGTTGCGAAGTAGCGGCCTATACACGGGGAGAACTTGCATATGACAGATGTTTCGGCGGCGGCGGCGGCCCTTGTTTCGGCGCGGCGTGAAGGCAGTATCATGGATGAATTACCAGGTGGAATGCCAGCGAACCTTGTCGAGGCTTATGCAATCCAGGATGGTATCTTGTCTGAAATGGATGAGGTTGTGGCTGGCTGGAAAGTTGCGTTCACTAATAAACCAGGGCAGGAGAAAATGGGTGTGCCCGGGCCTGGCGCTGGTCCTATTTTTGTCTCGTATGTTTTTAAAAGTCCGGCAACGGTAACGATGCCGGATCCAGGTTTACGGATCAGCGAATGCGAGTTTGCCTTCCGCCTTAAAGCGGACCTGCCGGCGAAAGAAGATGATTATACTGATAATGACATTGCTGCGATTGTAGGCTCTGTTCATCCGGCCATTGAAATCGTCAACCGCCGCATGTCGAGTGCAATCCCGATGAGCGGCGTGGCTATCATTGCAGATCATGGTGGAAATGGCGCCTTTGCGTATGGCCCGGGGACGGAAGATTGGCAAAGTGTTGATTATGCAAACCATAAAGTGCGCCAAATCATCAATGGGGAAGAGAAGGCAACAGGGACCGGCCAAAATGTTATGGATGGAAACCCAATTGGCTCAATTACCTGGTTGGCCAATCATCTAAAGCTCCGCGGTTATGGTTTAAAGGCAGGTGATTGGATATCAAGCGGTAGTGCTGCTGATATGCTGCCAGTGCCGGTCGGTGGTTCGGTTAAAGGCGACTTTGGTGCTCTTGGTATGGTCGAAGTCATCTTTAGCTAAGTCATTTTGCTTCAGGGAGCGCAAATTCTTTTACTTATTACTATAGACCAAAGGTTTGTTTATGCTGGTACGGGTGAGGCGGCCGTGGGAAATCTCAGAATCAGCCGCTACGGACGAAAAATGTTTTCTGAATCGACGCCATCTGTGTAAGGCTATTGCCATAGGGCCCGCGATTTTAGCCAGTATTGGTGCTGGTCCAACTTGGGCTACTGCAAAGGCCACCGATGATCCTACGTTAGACCTCTATCCAGCCAAACGGAACGAAAAATATTTACTTGAGCCGCGGAAATTGACTGAGGAACTTCACGCGATCACGTATAATAATTTTTTCGAATTTGGTAGTCATAAACGTATCGCGAAACCGGCGCAGAAACTAAAGATCCGGCCGTGGACAATCACGATCGACGGTATGGTCGAAAAGGAGATGACCATCGGTTTTGATGATTTGATTCGCAGGATGCCACTGGAGGAACGCCTTTATCGTTTTCGCTGTGTGGAGGCCTGGTCGATGGCCGTCCCTTGGACTGGATTTCCACTGAAGGCACTGGTTAACATCGCGAAACCCATGTTGGGCGCAAAATACGTTGTGATGAAGACGGCAGAACAGAAAGACACTATGTCGGGCCTTAAACAGTTTTGGTATCCCTGGCCTTATCTTGAGGGGCTTACCATTGAAGAAGCGACCAACGAATTAGCCTTTATTGCAACGGGTATGTACGGCAAACCTATCTCACGTCAGAACGGTGCACCATTACGCCTGGCGGTCCCGTGGAAGTACGGTTTCAAGAACATTAAATCACTGGTCAGCTTTACGTTCACGGACAAACAGCCCGTAAGCTTTTGGGAGAAGATTGCTGCCAAGGAGTACGGATTTTGGGCAAATGTTAATCCAAAGGTTGACCATCCACGGTGGTCGCAGGCCAGCGAACGTATATTGGGAAGTAGCCAAGAGCGCGTGCCGACTTTGCTCTATAATGGATACGCAGAACAAGTTGCCAGTCTCTATAGTGGTCTGGAGAAAAAGCTTGGCGATCAGCTATTCCGTTAGCTGATATGGTCGCAGGAACGCAATATTGTTCTGTATGATTTAGAAATTCTGAGTCAAAAGCCTTTTATTGGCATACGGCGTTTTCCAGGCGGAATGTGCTGATAATGTGAAGTTATAAAGTTGCCCTAGCTTGTCAATCGAATGGTTGCATCAGCCATTAACGTCTTACGATCCAGCTTATTAGTACTTGCGAGTGGTAGCTCATCCAGGAGCCATACATGGCGGGGGTGTTGGTATGCTGGCCCACCTGCCAACGCATGTTGTTTTACGGTCTCAGTATCTAGTTCCATACCATCTGCAGCTACTACGAAGGCGACAGGCATCGCTCCCCGGACATCATCTTCAACAGGCACCACGCACGCCTGTTTAATGGCTGGGTGGTTTTCCAGAAGTTTTTCTACTTCTACCGGGAATACGTTTTCGCCGTTGCAAACAAACATATCGTCGACGCGATCGACAAAATAGTGGAAACCCTCTGCGTCGCGGCGGAGGATATCGCCGGTCTTGTAATAGCCATCTGATGTCATGACCTCGGCGGTCTTTTCCGGCAGCTTGTGGTAACCTGGTGTCTTTGCAGGGCAGTCCATTTGTAGTTCGCCTTCGTCGGCATCCAGGTTGTCACGTTGGACAAGGCGCATTCGGACCTCGGCGACCGGATATCCTAGAGAAAGATCGGGTGTCGGCAAGCCTTCAGGATGCGGTCCGAAGCAGACGGGCCCCGCTTCTGTAGTGCCATATCCATAGGAGATTGAGGCGCCTGGAAACGCTTTGCGTATATCATTGAAGAGTCGTTGTGTCGCTGGCGCTGAACCCATCCGAACAATTTTTACAGAAGATACGTTGGCAGCTTCGATGAGTGCGGTGTCCTTGGTGACAAGGGCCATCATCGTCGGGACTGACGTGAGCCAGGTACATTGGAATTGCTCGATTGCCTTAACATAACCATCAGCTGTGAATTGCGGTAGTAGGATGATCGTGGAATGACCGAGTAGTGCGGCTTTGGCAATTGCGAGGGCATTCATATGATAAAGGGGGGCGGCAACGAGCAAGCGATGTGATGCAATATCGCCGCCCTTTGAGCGCATCGCGATGACCCATAAGTGTCCGTAATGAGATAAGGGTACTCCTTTTGGGCGTCCCGTGGACCCAGAGGTGTAGAGGAACATTGCAATATCGTCTTGATCGCAATTGACAATGTCGAACGGTCCTGGATCGAGAAAAGTTTCGAAGTCGGTTCCGAATTGGACCATGGGGAAACCGTCCGGCACAGCGTCTCGACGTATTTCGTCGACAAAGATAAATTTTGCGTCACAGTCGCTAAGGATGTAGGCGATAGTTTCTGAGGGGAACCGCCAATTGACAGGGACGGAAATCATGCCGGCGCGCATCGTACCGAGATAGGTTGCGAGGTAGTTGGCGCTGTTGGCTGCTAGAATTGCAATTCTGTCCCCGCGGGCGTAACCGCGAGCAACCAAAGCGCGTGCAACCGCATCAGCGCGTCGGTCGAGGTCACCATGCGAAAAAGAGATTGGATTTTCAAAGTCTGATGCATCGATTAGTGCGGTTTTATTTTGGTCTAACGACCTGTTTGTGAGATCACCCAGATTGCCTGTTGCAGGTAGCATTTATCGAAACCGGTTGTTGATGTTTAAATAAGTGATGGAGATAAATGAGGTATTGGCAAGTAAAGACGCAAGCCTACCTCCAAGATTTAGGCGTACCGAGTTGGGTTATCATCTGAAGCCAGTTGGATGATGAACCGGTACATGGATCGAGGAATTTGTTGCTGCCTTTACGGACAACAGACGCGCGTCTGAATGCGCCGTGGTTTTTTTGGGGAGCTGCGTTAAAAAGTTCGCCGAAGGGTCTTACGTAGTAACACATTGGAATTGTTTATTTTATTAAATAAGAATAATTTTTTAAAATAAAAAATTAACATTGTGGCATTAATCTAAAATAACATGCGGTATGAACCGTGCGTCGTCGCCCGTCACGAACGTTGTGTCCTCGCGAATACACATGCCCGCTGGCTGACTGGCAATCAGCCAGCATCCGGCCATTGGATAGTTGCCGTCGAACAATGGCAATGGATGATAAGCTTGTAATATATGCCCTTCCGAACCGTAGTCGCCGGGATGCGGTATCTCGCTATTTCCGTTTCTTTGCAATTCGATGTTCTGGCCCTCTCTCGAGTAGAGCGGTTTTCGCACAAATGTGTCTCCGAGTGCTGCTGCTGCTGGGTCTCCTTCAAAATATGCCGGTAGCAGGTTGGGGTGTCCTTCATGCATTTCCCACAACAGTGGCAATAAGCCCTTATTTGAAAGTATTATTTTCCATGCTGGTTCGATGAAATGAGTACCACTTTTGGGGATGTTTTTTGCAAATTCTTCCGCAAAGAGCCATTCCCATGGATAGAGTTTGAACAACCACTCAATGATAAGGTCAGCTTGGTCTGTAAATCGTCCGTCTCCATCAATACCAATAGCCTCGATTTCCATCAGTCTTGTCTCGAGACCAGCTTGCCGAGCGCAATCCTCCAAGTATGCGATCGTTCCATGGTCTTCTTCGCTGCCACTGGCGCAAGCAAGATGAAAGCTTCCATCAATGCCGAATTTAGAGAGAGCTTCAACGATCCGTTCGTGAAGTGAGTTGAATTGATCACAACTGTCGGGGATCAGACCTCGTTCAATTGCTTGTTCGAGCCAAACCCATTGGAATATAGACGATTCGTATAATGCTGTCGGTGTATCGGCATTATATTCCAGGAGTTTTGCTGGACCTGTTCCGCTGTAGCTGAAATCCATTCGTCCGTAAAAGTTTTTTTCCTGGTATTTCCAACTATCGGTGACATATCCCCAATACGCCTCTGGAATGGCAAGGCGTTCGAGTACTTCTTCATCCGCGATGGCTCGTTCTACTACTGAGAAACAAAGGCTCTCAAGCTCTTCAACTGGATCCTCTAAATCATTCTCGATCTGCTCGAGTGTAAACTGGTAAAAGGCGCTTTCGTCCCAATAGGGATCGCCATCAATAGAATGAAAATTGAAACCGTGTTCAGCGGCCGTGGTTTTCCAGTCATCGCGTGGGGTGACGGTCACACGTTGCACGGCTCAGGCTCCTAAATTAACCGGCTACGGATCCAAAGGAACGGGCCCGTGCGCCGAAACCGCCACGTGAGACTGTTGATGTTTTCATGCTTGGTGCGCGCGTAGAAGAGCGTGCGACTTGCGTGCGACCAATCGTATTGCCAACTTTTTTGTTGTCGGCCGTACGGAATGAGTTTCGATCATCTTTTGAGCGGTATAGGGGTTGAGAGGCTGCACCAGTGCGACCGCTCAACATGCTGCCCATCATGTAGCCCATCATCAGCGGCATGAATACAGAGCCACCGCTCTGTGTCTGATATGGGGCCGTCTCGCACTGTTGAGCACCGAAGTCCGCTTCACAATCAGTCTGCGACGTGTACTTAGGTGCTACTTTCGCATGCTGCTCTTTAGCCGCCTTAAAGTCCGCTTCGCATTGTGCTCGATCAACATCTCCATTTGCCAAACACTGAGAAAGTGTTTCGAAGACGGCTGCATCCACTGCCGGCTCTTCGCAAGCGGTTAATGCAATTACGCTGGCGCTCATCGCGACCAGCCCTATGGATTTAGAACGTTTCATGGATTGCTCCACTAATGCAGGACAGGAATTTAGTTGGTATCATAATGCGATAGTACGGGGGAAATTGCCAATCGAAAGGTTACATACTTCAATAAATTCTTGTGGTTACGGCCACATTAACTTCGCTGACGGCACTGTTAGTTAATTAGACTGTGACGTCAGCAGATGGACGCCTATATAAACTTCTGTTTCGGCCGTTGCGGACCAAGGAGGATAATTGTGAGTGAATCGAGAGGACGGCCCCTGCCGCTGGCGGGTGTCCGGGTCATCGAATTTTGTCAAACGATCATGGGACCATCTTGCGGTCTGGTGTTGGCGGATCTCGGGGCAGATTTGATTAAAGTTGAGCCGGCTCCCGGCGGCGACAAAACCCGCAAACTGTCCGGTTTTGGGGCCGGGTTTTTTGCGGCGTTTAACCGCAATAAGCGAGGGATTGCCATTGATGTCAAAAGTGACAAAGGTCGCGAGGTCGCTCAAAAATTAATCGAAGGCGCCGATGTCGTAATTGAAAACTATGCTCCAGGCACCATGGAGCGTTTAGGTATCGGCTACGATGAGATGTCGAAACGCAACCGGGGACTAATTTTCTGTTCGCTCAAAGGATTTTTATCAGGTCCTTATGAAGATCGCCTGGCGCTTGATGAGGTTGTCCAGTTCATGGGTGGGCTGGCATATATGACGGGGCCAAAAGGCCAGCCGCTGCGCGCGGGATCGTCGGTCATCGATATTATGGGCGGAACCTATGGCGTTATCGGTATCCTGTGTGCGCTTCGCGACCGGGAAGCAACTGGTGAAGGGCAGATGGTTAGGGGTGCGTTGTACGAATCCGTAGCACTTTTAATGATGCAGCACATGGCAGGTGGTGCGTTGTTGGGTAAAGAGGTGCCGCCTATGACGGAGCGTCAGCGCGCTTGGTGTGTTTACGAAACCTTCGAGACGAAAGAAGGCGATCAGATTTTCATAGGCATCACAAGTGACAATCATTGGGAGCGCTTCTGTAAGCGTTTCGGGCATATGGATTTGCTGACTGATCCCAACCTCAAGACAAACGAGGATCGTGTTGCCAATCCGGATCGTGTCCGTCCGCCCGTTGCCGAGGCCTGCCTTAATCATACGAAGGCGGAGATGTGTGAGATTGCACAGGAGATCGGCATACCTTTTGCGCCAGTGGCAAAAACCGAGGATTTATTTGACGATCCACAGCTCAACGCAGAGGGACGAATGTGTGAGACTGTGTTGCCAAATGGCGAGACAGTGAAACTGCCGCGCATTCCGGTCGAAGTGGGTAACCATCAATTCGGTTTGCGTCACCAACCCCCAGAGATTGGCCAGCATTCTCGAGAAATTTTGGTGGAACTTGGATACGATGAAAACGAGGTTGCCGACCTGGAAACCGATGGGGCGGTTAAGTCATTGGCTTAAGATGTTGTAGTTTGGCGGCACTAACGCGGCAAAACTTCTGGAAGGCTATCTTCCAGATTTTCTATAGCGCCGGTTGTGCAGCGAATTCTAAAAGATAGAATTGAAACTTAGTTAAATGTCAGCAGTTCATCCGGATCTTTAAGATTGACAAGATCATTGACCATCTGCCAGTCCACACCTCCTAAAAAATACGAAATTTGAAGGTTGGATGGAACTAAACTGGTGTCGACTTTATAAAAAATTGCTCTCAATCATGCTAATCTTAACGTGTTCCACGAGGGATCAGTTCGATCGAACTGCAGTCATAATTCTTTCCTGCTCTTTCGGGAAAGAGTAGAGGTATGGATTAAAAGTCTCGTTTAACTCCGGCCTCCTCAAGGCGAGCTTTTTTCTTCTCAAGCCGACCCCCTTGGCGCGATTTTTCAACGATAAAGCGCGTATGTTTGACGCGGCCAACAGTATCAATTTCGTCTCGAATTTCGACCTCAAACATCACTCGCGGACCGTCAACTTCGACAATATTGCCAACGAACTCGACCGTCTGCCCTACGAGTGTTGGACCCAGATGGTCAATCTCGACACGGGCGCCCACGGAATCCTCTCCATCGTCTAGATGGTCCAAAATGAAGTCGCGACACGCGTGCTCCGTATCCTGAACCATAAATGGCGTCGCGTAAACGCGCAGATCTTCGCCCATGAAGCCTATGGTGCGCTCTTTGGCGACTACTTTTTCGGACGTAAAATCAAGGCCAACTTTCAAAGATTTTTTCATTCTGAAACTCCCGAATAATTTCGGTTAATTAGGTTGCGTTGATGGCGCCTTTTTGGCGTAAAGCTTCAATGGCTTCCTCGTTGAGGCCTAAGACATCGCTCAGAATTTCCGCGCTGTGTTGGCCGAGAATTGGCGGTGGCAGTGGATTCTCTGCAACCTGAGATTCTGACATCTTAAGTGGCGAGCCAAGCACCCTAAATTTTTCGCCGGAGGCATGCTCCATTTCAATCACCATGCCCCGTTCCACCACATCCTCCGCGGTATAAGCTTCCTCAATAGAACGGATTGGTGCGAAAGCCACATCAGCTTCCGATAATCGTTTCTCCCAATTGGCACGGGTATCCGACAGCATGGCTTGCCTCATAATTTCGCCTAGAGGGCCGAGATTGGCAGAACGGTCAATGTTAGTTTTGAACCGGGGATCGGTGATCATATCGGGTCGTCCCACAGCATTTGCGAGCCTTTCGAACATCCCATCATTCCCGCAAAGCACCATTAAGGGCTCGTCTTTTGTTTGGTAGACATCCGTCGGGACAATTTTTTCGTGTCCGTTACCGACTCGGTTTGGTGTGATACCATCTTTGAAATACATTGCAGCGACATGGCTCAGATACAGCATAGTTGTATCATTCATCGCCATGTCGATATGTTGGCCTCTGCCAGTGCGGTCGCGCTCCATCAGCGCGAAGAGAACTGCAACGACACTCCAAAGACCAGTGCCGTAATCGGAAATAGCTCCAGCACAGCGAATTGGAATACGCTCCGGCTCTCCCGTGAGGGCAATAATCCCGGCCGTCGCCTGAACAACATAGTCGTAGGCCGCGCGTTGGGCCATTGGGCCTACTTGGCCGAAACCGGAAATCGAGCAGTAAATTAGTTTTGGATTGATTTTTGCCACTTCAGCATAGTCGATGCCGAGACGCTTGGTAACACCCGGTCGGAAATTCTCGACCAGGACGTCGCTGTTTTTCGCCAAATCAAGTAGCAGATTGCGCCCCCCATCGGAAGCGAGGTCGATACCAATGCTTCGTTTATTGCGATTTACGGCGCAAAAATATGCCGCGTCGCGACCGATAGCGGGCGGTTTCCAGGCGCGCGTATCATCGCCGCGTATCGGGTGTTCAACTTTAATTACCTCGGCGCCCATATCGCCAAGAATTTGGCCGCAATAAGGGCCGGCTAGAACGCGGCCGAGATCTAATACTCGAACATTGCTGAGTGCTGTCTCGGGCCGCTTTCCTGATGTCTCCATACCGTCGGTTCCTATTTTCTCGGTCTTTTCTCCTCGGAAGGATATGGAGCGATCGCTGAAATTTCGATACCTACTCTTGCACCACTGGTGTTGGAAAGAAATCAACCGGCACCATGAGGCGGTTGTCCTGGGCTTCTAGTGCACCTAGCTTGCCACTTTCTGCAACATAAGCGAGCCAATCTGGGTCAGCCCAGAGGTTCTTCCGCTTTGCTTCTCGATCCCCGGCGTTTTCATAGGCCCAGATATGAATATATTGGTTCGGGTTACCGGTCTCGGTTGTCATATAAAGCAATGGCTTGCCTAGATTGCGGCTTTGTGGCTCGGCCCCCATTTTGGCGTAGAGTTCGAGGTGCTTTTTTAGCGTGCCAGGTTTGCAGGTGTATGTACGAACGTCGAGTAGCATTTCAATTCTCCTTCGGTTTATTTATTGCAAATGGATATAGGCCAGCAAGTTGCAATCGGCACGTTTTTAAATTCTTCTAGTTTTTTGTTTCAGGGTCTTTGGTAATGCCTCAAACAGCACGCGGTAGGCTATGCGTTATGATGGCTTAACACGCCGTCTGAGCCGACCCGTTGGTTTTCTAATCGACTGCCTTTGCCTTTAAACTGCCCGGGTAGGGATATAGCGTAATCCAAATTTTTTTGTGTTGCATCACGCATATCGATACAGAAATAAACGGTAAAAGGGCTTCAAGGGCGGCATGAATTTTCGTTCAATTAAGCTTTCCCATCATTTTTGGTTAAGATAGTGAAACGGGCGATATCTGGCTATGTGAGACATGTTAGACGCGTTGATGGGCTCTTAATGGCCACTATCTATTAGAAGGTATGCATTTATAAGAGGGCAGCCTTTATGAAGGAGACGGTAACGATACCCGCTCAATTTAACGGACCGCCTGGTTCTGGAAATGGCGGGTATTCAGCGGGTGCGTTTGCAGATTTTATTGGAGGTCCCACCGAAGTGACACTGCGGAATCCGCCACCACTCAATCACCCGATGGAAGTGGTACGCCGGGAAAATGGTATTGTCGTCCAGCATGGGGAAACGCTGATTGGTGAAGCCCGGCCAGTGATTTTTGAGCTTGATGTTCCTGATTGTCCCGAGCCGCAGGCTGTAAAAGCTGCTGAAATTTGCTTCGACGAATTCAAAAAAGACGATTTTCATCAATGTTTTGTTTGTGGGACGGGCCGAGCGACCGGTGATGGATTGCGTTTGCGAACCGGGCCTATCGAAGATAGTGAAGTGGTTGCGGCTGCATGGCTGCCACACCGGTATTTCGCCGGATCTGACGGCTTAATTCCGGGACGAATCCTTTGGAGTGCTCTCGATTGTCCGGGTGTATGGTCAGTTGTCCGAGATACCGGAACGATTATGCACCTGGGCCGTTTGACGGCCTCTGTCGACGAAGATTTGACCGCCGACACGCCATGTACGGTGATTGGTTGGCCAATGGGTCGGGAAGGCCGAAAGGCTTTTGCTGTGACAGCCATCTATGATTCACGTGGCAGAGTGCGCGGGCGGGCGAAATCGGTCTGGATTGATATTGGGAAACAGACCTAATAAGAAGCCAAGGCTTTAGCACGCTCCAGTAAAGTTTGCGCGTTGCGGTATATGGGCACTTCGACCAGTGATCCGTCCAATTCGACGCGACCGTCTCCGGCTGCTTGTGCCACTTCGAAGGCGGCTACAATTCGCTCTGCCTTTGCGACATCTTCTGGCGAAGGTGTAAATACCTGATTGATGATGTCCGCGTGGTCTGGATTGACAGCACTCTTCGCGGTAAAGCCAAGTTTGCGCGCGTGGCGTGCTTCGGCTTCTGCACCCGTATCGTCGGTCCAAGTATATGGCGCGTCAATGGAGATGACCCCAGCGGCAACGCACTCGACGTGAAAACGGGCTCTTACATATTTCAATTCTTCCCCGTTACGACTGCGCTCCGCGCCAAGATCGGTGGCCAGATCCTCGGAAGCGATCAAGGCGCATTTAACGCGTGCGCTAGCTTTACAGACTTCGTAGGTCTGAATTAGTCCGCGCGCAAGTTCGATATTAGGTGCGAGTTCTGTGATACCCGGTTTTATCCCGAGCGACTGTTCCTCAACAGTTACCGCTGCATCTAGATCACCGATTTGAGACGGCTCCGCAACTTTTGGCAGCATAACTAAGTCGGGTGCGCCGTGCATAATAGCGCTTAAGTCTTCCCGGCCGTCTCCTGCCAACGGATTGATGCGGACGCCCGCGACGAGGCCGCGCGCTTTCCAGGCGGCTAACACGCGGGGTCCAATTTCTCTAGCTACTGGTCGCATCGCCGGGGCCGTAAAATCCTCTAATTCGTGAATGAGAACATCGGCGCCACTTTCAGCTGCGGCCAATAAAGTGGCTTCGTCGGCACCGCCGACAAACAGCCATGAACGCCGTAATTTGGGTGGTCGAATTTGGTGCATATTTATTCCTTTTCTAGCGTTCCTGAATATTATTCGGCTGTATGAATTTTTTTGGCAGAAAACGATCATGGATGAAAATAAAAAGAAATTGACGCTCAGGATGATACCCTACGGCATCTATGTGATGACCGCCAAAGATAGTGATGGGAATGTTGGTGCAGGAACGGTCAATTGGGTGATGCAGACCTCGTTTGACCCGCCTCTGGTCGCAATTGGTGTCAAAATAAACACTGTGCTCTATGCGAGAGTTAAGGCTGCAGGACAATTCGCTCTCAACTTCCTTGGAAAAGGCCAACAGAGAATCGCCTTTGGTTTTTATAAGCCATTGAAAGTGGATGGCAATGTTATAGGGGGCGAGCCTGTAAGCTATGGTACAAACGGTGCCCCACTGCTCGACCGGGCTCCCGCTGCGATAGAGTGCAGGGTGGCTGAGTGCGTGGAACTGGGAGACCACCACATCATAGTTGGGGAAGTCACGGAAGTGCATCAGGTGCAGCTACCAGAGGGTCGGGCTGACGAAGCTATCCTTGAGATGAAGGAACTCGGCGATAACGTTTTTTACGGCGGCTAAGGCATTTGACCGCTTTTGATTACTCCGCTGCCTCGCTATGCACCTCGTGCTCCGCAACGAATTTTTCTGCCTCTAATGCAGCCATACACCCCATGCCAGCAGCAGTGACTGCCTGACGGTAGACTTTATCTTTCACGTCACCGGCAGCGAACACGCCTGGGATGGCTGTCGCCGTGCTGTCCGGTTTGGTTAAGACATAGCCTTCGTCGTCCAACTCGACGTGGCCTTTAAAAATTGAGGTGGCTGGATCGTGTCCGATGGCGACGAAGATGCCATCGAAGGCCTGTTCTGAAACTTCGTCAGTATTAATGTTGCGAAGTTTGGCGCCGGTGACGCTCGGCGGATCGTCGTTGCCGATAATGTCTTCCATCACATGGTTCCAGAGGACCTCGATCTTCGGATTGGCAAAGAGACGTTCCTGCAGGATTTTCTCAGACCGGAGTTGGTCGCGGCGATGGATCAAGGTGACTTTACTCGCATGATTAGTAAGGTAGAGCGCTTCTTCTACAGCTGTGTTACCGCCCCCGATAACCGCGACATCTTTCTCTCGGAAAAAGAAACCGTCGCAGGTGGCGCAAGCGGAGAGGCCAAAACCCATAAATTTTTCTTCTGATGGAAGGCCTAGCCAACGTGCCTGCGCACCGGTTGAGATAATGACGGTATCGCCCGAATAAGTGTCTCCTGAATCACCTTTTGCCCGGAAAGGTCGACTCGAAAAATCAACTTCGGTAATGATGTCGTATATCATACGCGTACCAACATGCTCGGCCTGTTTTTGCATTTGCTCCATCAGCCAAGGCCCCTGTACCACGTCTTCGAACCCGGGATAGTTCTCAACATCAGTTGTTATGGTCATTTGGCCTCCCGGCTGTATGCCGGCGACAATCATTGGCTCAAGGCTTGCGCGGGCCGAATATATGGCGGCCGTGTACCCCGCGGGTCCAGATCCGATAATGAAAACTTTGCTGTGATGGTGTGGCATAACCTGCGTCCGTTCGAGCATCTATTGCAATTCTGAGTTGTCACCAATTAATGCCGATTCTCTCGGGGTGCAAGGGTGCGGCTTTCAGTGGAGCACTTGTCGGCAATTTGGAATGCTTTAGCATTCCGTTTATGCGTATTTACCTAAAATCTTTTACAGTTTCCTGGATTTTTCTTTTCGGGATGTATTTTGCCGTTGAGGCGCAGGAAAAGAGCGCCATTCAGAAACTCTATCAGCTAAAAAATGCCGAGAATATCGCGCCACGACCGCTCGTTTCGACACCAATAATTCAAAGTCTCTCGATTGTCACGCCGGTACAACGTGCCACGTCAAACACGGTTCCGACGCCGGTCCGTCGCATTCGGCCACCACCGCCTGTTACACGTTCGCATCCTGTCGAGCGAGCGAAACCCGATCCAAGTGTTTTTATTAATGAACAAATGACGCCGCAATTTAAGACGGGCTTATTGCGTGGTCTTCCGGTCAGCGAGGTAAATGAAGACACAACCAAGGCGATTGCCAATGTTTCTAAGAGCTCTGGGCGGGTCAAACCTAAGGAATTTTCCGCTCGTGAACGGCAATATCTGGAGCATGCTAACCGTCTTGATCAAGAAGCCAGTGAGTTATGGTGGAACCAAAGATACACGGATGTTGATGACCGCTATCGAGAAGCGCTCCGCTATCGTGAGGTGGTTCTTGGACATACGCACCCGGATGTCGCTTATAGCTTGATTAGACTGGCCCGTCTGTACTGGGGTAGCAACCGTACTCGAGAAGCGGCAGTTCTTCATCGCCGTGCCCTCACGATACTGGAAAATCGCTTGGGTTCGGAAAGTGCAGAGCTTGCGAATGCGTTCTGGGAGTACGGCGGAATTTTGCAACTCCGTGGCGATTATGCCTCAGCGGTGTCCTTTATGGAGAAGGCCATTAAAGTTTTGGAAAAGGATCCCAATTCTCAAACTAATATTTCACAGCGCCGGATGACATATGCAACGGTCCTTTCGGAACTAGGCCGTAGCGAGGAGGCTGCTAACGTTCTGGGTCGTTGACTTCCACCTTTTAAATGTGATCGAGGATTTCCTGTGTGATGCGTTCAGGATGAGTGAGTGGAGACATATGTCCCGCATCTTCGATGACTAGGAACTTCGCGCCTGGAATGTTTTTGGCGACAATTTCCGACATGCGCATATCGTACAAGGAGGTATTAACACCGCGGATTACGAGGGTGGGCTGTTTTATCAATCCCATCTCCGAGACGGTCGTGCGGTTATTGGCATTCGCATTAAAATTTGCCAATTGCGCGGGCGTGCGTCGAAGAAAATTCTGCCTGGTTTTTTCTTCGTATCCGTCCCACGTACCAGGCTCGTTGCGAAAATCGAGGAAACCTTTCCAGGCAGCCTCTGGGCCTTCCTCTTTCAAGAGTTGTCTGAAGTCGTTTTGAATACCCTCTAACTCATTGAGTGCTTCTGTTTCGCTGAGCTCCTGAAGAAAACATGCAACCATCGGCTCAATCAATACTAAAGATCGGACTATTTCCGGATTTTCAAGAACGAAACGAATGGCCGTGCCGCCGCCATAGGAATGGCCAACCAGGTCAAATTTCTTTATCCCAACTTTGTCCAGAATGCGCTTCACCAAATTTGCTTGGTCGTCATGTAGTAAGGTCTCTGGATCGGGCCAGAACGATGTCCGGCCGTGCCCCCAAAGGTCGGGCGTCAGCGTGTGGTAGCGGTCCCCTAGCTCGCCCAAAACACCTCGCCATTGCGCCCCCGTACTCCCGGCCGCGTGCAGCAGCACTAATACAGGCCCCGCACCGGCCTCTCCGTAGTTAATAGTCAGTCCGTTGTCGTCAATGGTAGGCATTATTAATCCAATCTCAAAACGACACCGTCAAGTTTGCTTGTGGGTGCGCTGAAACGCTCGCGTTTCAGAGGGTCGTGACCGGGAATAACTTTTGCCGCATTACCGCCAGCGAGGTTTACCGCTGTCTTAGCGCCCTCAAGCATGTCGAAGACGTTGTAGGCGGCCGGGTATGGGTTCTGTTGTTCCATATTAGCGTACATGTGTACTGCGTCGGATGCTAGGACCAGCCAGCCGTCCCGTGTCCAAACGCGAACGATCTGCATGCCATGAGTGTGACCGCCGACACGGTGCACAGTTATGCCAGGGGCGATCTCGCCTTCGCCGTCGGTGAAGATCACCCGGTCATCGTACACCGCCCGCACGAAATCCACGGTATACTCGACAAAATTACCGAAGCGGAAGGCTTTGTGTCTCAGGTGTCGGCCGGTAGCGAACGCCATCTCCTCATCTTGGATATGAAACCTCGCCTTTGGGAAGTCTGGTATGCTGCCCGCGTGGTCGTAATGCATATGGGTAACGATAACCTCTTCAACCTCAGCCGGGTTTATGCCGAGTAGATCGAGCCCCTCTGCGGGCGTGCGCAACAGATGACGGCTACCGCGTTCGTAGCGCCGGTCGAAACCTAGGTCGACGACATAGGTTTTACCGCCGCCGCTGATAGACCATATGAAATAGTCCATATCCATCGGCGCATCGTGGGCATCCTTGTATATGAAAGTGCCGTGGCTCGACGTCGCCCGCTCGGCGTATTTGATCGCATAAACTTCGTAAGTCGGGATTATCATTGCTATGTGCTCCAACCTCCCACCTTAAATCCATCCCAAAGGGGCGAGGGAAGTAAGGGAAGTAGAAGGCTATAAAATTGACTAACACTCACGCTAAGTAAGGAAAGTGAGTGGGGGATAGAAAGGGCCTCATTTTGAGCGTCGCCAGACCTTGTTCATATCTCCAATTGGCTCCTCGTGGAGCGCCACGGCGATACCTTCGAGTTCCTTTGAGGCAGCAGGGAACAGGCCTAAAACCTGCGGATCGTGGCCTGGGATGACCTTGTCCTCGTTGCCGTCAGCGAGCGCCCGCAGTTTTTCGTAACCATCCAGCATATCTCCAACGTTGTAGACAATGGGGAATGGGTTCGGGATGGCCATGTTATCATAGAAATGATTGGCGTCCGATGCGAGCACGAGCCATCCTTTCTTAGTCCAAACACGGACGGATTGAACACCGTCGGTGTGACCCCCGATATGATGAACAGAAAGACCAGGCGCTATCTGCATTTCGCCGTCGATGTATTGCACCCGGTCGTCATATACAAGGCGCACCATATTGACGACATAGTCGACGGCATAAGGATGTCGCAAGGGCGCGTGGGTCATGCACCGGCCTGTGCAATAGGCCATCTCACGTTCTTGCAGGTAGAAGCGGGCATTCGGGAAGCTATCCAGATCGCCTGCATGGTCGTAATGCATGTGACTTATGATAACGTCTTCTATCTTGTCCGGATCGCTGCCGAGCATTCGGACACCTTCAGACGGCAGGCGGTGCAGCGAGCGGCCGCGGGTCTCCGCTTCCTTCTGCTCAAAGCCGACATCAACAACATAGGTTTTACCGCCGCCCTGGATCACCCAAATGAAGAAATCGATGCTGGAGGCTTCGTCATGCGGGTCTTTAAATAAAAAATTTTCTTGGCGCCTTCTTTGATGGTCACCGTATTTGATGGCGTAGACCTCGTATTCGGGTATGTCGGCCATGTCGATCTCCTCTCTCTCAATATAGCGGGTCTGCGTCGAGACGGGCCACAATGCCCTCTGTCTCTCTTGAGGCAGCAGGGTAGCGTTGCATTACCAAGGGGTCATGTCCCGGAATTATATGCTTAGGCGAAGCAGCAAGCTTCGCCATCGTGCCGTATGCGGTCAACATATCACCCACGTGATTTACAGTGCGGTAAGGCTGAACTTCTTCGAAGTTCATGTAGTAGTGGCTTGCGTCGACCGCCATCACCATCCAGCCGCGCCGTGTCCAGACCCGCACCACCTGCAGGCCTGCTGTATGACCGCCGACGTGATGTAGCGAAAGTCCGGGTGCGATTTCTTCTGAGGGACCTGAAAAATGCACCCGGTCATCGTAGAGCGCACGGATGACGCCTTCAACATGTGAGAAAGTGAAGGAGTGGCGCAGTGTTCGGTGATGCATCTGACGGCCAACGGCGTATTGTAGCTCGGCCTCTTGTAGGAAGAGTTTAGCCATTGGGAAATCGTCCCAGGTGCCGATATGGTCGTAGTGTAAATGACTGACAATTAAATTTTCTATGTTTTCTGATTCAATACCAATTAATTGCAAGGCATCCGCTGGATGCCTTAGGAATGTTCGGCCTCGGCGTTCACCTTCAGCGCGGTCGAAGCCTGAATCTAAAACATATGTACGTTGTTTCCCGACGATGGCCCAAACGAAATAATCCATCGGCATGGCGGGGTCATCGTGCGGATCCTTGAAGATCAAATGATCATTCCGGCTTGCGTCACGGCATGCGTACTTCAATGCATAGATTTCATACGGTTCAAGGGTCATGAATGTTCGCTATGCGCCTCCTTTAACCGGAGTTTTCGCCGTAAGAGAGAAGGGAGGTACCGTAAAAATCCCCAAACTTCTCCATCTATTTGAGAAGCTAAATTATAAGTGGATGTCTCTAGATTAGCTTTATTCATGAAGGTTAGATCGCGTGCCGCTTGTGGGCGTCGGATATTCCCGACAGGATAAGTCTCGAGAGTTTAAGTTAGGTCGGAGGCCTGAATTGGCATGGGGTTACGGAGACTGTCATCGATTGCACTAGCAACCTTGGCGATGGTTTCGGCGCTGGGCCTTTGGTTTTCGGCCTCCGCTATTGTGCCGGTGCTTCGGGTACAGGAGGATTTGGATCCAACTATAGCGTCGATGTTCAGCAGTGCTGTGCAGGTTGGTTTCGTAACAGGCACCATTATTAGCGCCGTCTTTGTGCTCGCTGACCGGATTGATCCGCGCAGCCTCTTTGCGTTGTCCAGCCTAATCGCAGCCGCAGCAAATCTTGCAATTTTGCTGTTTGAGCTATCTTCGCCAATGGTGATCCTTTGCCGCTTTATGACAGGTATATGCATGGCGGGGATTTATCCTATCGGAATGAAAATAGCGACGACCTGGGCACAGAATGACATGGGGTTTATGGTTGGTATCCTGGTTGGTGCATTGACCTTGGGGTCCGCTACCCCGCATCTCTTTAACGTCTTCGCGGGCATCGATTGGCGGGTAACCATTGTTACCGCATCTGTGAGTGCCCTCGTAGCAGCGATGCTTGTCCTATTCATTCGGATTGGCCCCAATAGCGAAAGGATGCAGTCCTTCCGTCCGGGTCATGCGTTGGCGGCGTGGCGAAATAAATCGCTGCGCTATGCTAATTTGGGATACCTCGGCCACATGTGGGAACTCTACGCAATGTGGACCTGGATCGGTGTATTTTTCTTTTCGAGCTTCAGACTAACGATGACCGAGGCTGATGCACTTTCCCAAGCTTCATTGGCAACCTTCGCTGTAATAGGTATTGGTGCTATTGGATGTGTCCTCGGCGGCTTCTGGGCTGACCGGGCGGGGCGGACGGTTGTCACAATGACTAGTATGGCGGTTAGCGGGACCTGTGCCTTAGTGGTCGGTTTCCTGTTTGGGGGAGACCCAGTTTGGCTCGTCGGGTTTTGTCTTTTATGGGGCGTTGCGATCGTTGCCGATTCCGCGCAGTTCTCTGCCAGTATCGCTGAGCTTTCCGACAAAGCATTGGTTGGCACAATGCTTACGGTTCAGACCGGCACCGGCTTTCTGTTGACCTTAATCACCATTCATCTCGTTCCACCTATAGTCGACTGGGTCGGTTGGGAACATGCCTTTGTCTTCCTCGCGATAGGGCCGTTCCTTGGGGTTATTGCTATGGGCCGGCTCAGAACGTTGCCCGAGGCTGGGAAGATCGCTGGCGGACGAAGATAGGTCACTATTTCATATATGCGAGCATTCGCGCAGTTATTGGGTCGTTAGCGCGGTCCATTGTATCGACGATAGTGAAGTGATTGAGGCCGCAAAGCTCCAGATATTCAATACTGCTCAAATGTGTGCTCCATTTGTCTGCAAAATCTTTGGACTGGCGTATAAACTCCGGGAGTTCGCTACTGCCGACAATGACAGTGAGCGGGGCGTCGTTTGCGGGTTCCAAAAAGTGCGGGCTTAGGCGCCGGGCCATATTGGGATCAAGTTGAATGTCTTCGTTTGTCGGTAGGTGCGGGATCGGGTCGAGATCGAAGACCCCGCTGATTGCCGTTACGCTTTTAACGAGGGTGTCCGGTAAATCCTCCGCATAGGAAGGCCAATCGGTTGCCAGTAACATGGCGGCGAGGTGACCACCTGCAGAATGACCGGAGATGTGGATCTTAGCTGGGTCACCGCCGAGTTCAGTCGCATTGCGGTAGAGCCAAGCGATCGCAGCCCGCATTTGTTCTACAATGGTCTCGACGCTCACTGCTGGACAGAGGTCGTAATTGACCGAAGCGGTTATATGACCTTCATCGACTAGCGGTTTGCAGAGGTAGCTGAAGTCTGCCTTGTCGAGGGAACGCCAATAGCCACCGTGAATGAAAGCATGGATCCCGCCACTTGGGCTATCGGGCAAGAATATGTCCATTGTTTCGAGCTTGTTGTTACCGTAAGCAACATCGAGGCGATTATTCGAGTGTTTGCGGTAATCGCGACTCCGGTTCTCCCAATCGAGGAATATCTCCTCGCATTCTGGCACATGGCGGCGGTTGTCATAGGCCGCGTCGAGGGATGCGGCGTCGAAGTTCTTGTAAACAATATTGTTCATTTTTAACGTCCCGCCGCGTAGCCTTGCATACCGCGGGCGTTGGAGCCCGCTTTGAGAATTTTACCATCTTTGCCGACCGCGCAGAGACGCCCCTCTGACCAGAGATCGCCGACCTCAACCTTGTGGCCCCGCTCGCGAAGATCATTGACCGTCTCGTCGGGTGTTCTCCCTTCGACGACAAGGCATCCGGGTTTAGCGCCTCGCGGATAAAACGAACTGACGAAGTGTTCTGAGTGAAAGGATGGTGTATCAATCGCTTCTTGCAAGTTTCGCTTGTAGATTGCGTGGCGAAGGAAAAAGATGCTCTGCCATTGGTCTTGTTGATCGCCGCCAGGGGTGCCGAAGGCAATCGCCGGCTTGCCGTCGCGGAAGACCATCGTTGGGGACAGCGTTGTGCGCGGTCGTTTGCGAGGCTCGAGGCTCATCGGTAGGCCTTCGTCGAGCCAGAACATTTGAGCTCGCGAATTTAGTTGGAACCCGAGGGCTGGTATGGTTGGTGATGATTGAAGCCAACCGCCCGACGGCATGCAGGCCACCATATTACCATCCTTATCGACAACATCGATGTGGCAGGTGTCACCGGAGACTTGGCCAAGAGTGCCGACTGTCGGTTCACCCGAGCCAGCCGCCGCTTTGCCGCCTTTGGGCACGCCTTGGCCTTCAGCCCGCCGCACAGCAGCGGCGAAGTCAACTTCGCAACTGAAGCCGTCGATACTTCCGTGGCGGAGTTCCATCGATGCGTAATCGTCGATTAGTTTGCGGCGCTCGTCGTTGTAGGCATCGGACAATAGCTGGTTGAGTGGGACCTCGACAAAATCTGGATCCCCGTAAAAGGCGTCCCGGTCGGCGAAGGCGAGTTTAATTGCTTCCGTCACTGTGTGGACGAATTCTGGGCCTGTTGGGTCCATTGATGCCAAGTCAAAGCCTTTCAGTAGGGCGAGAGCCTGCAGATGCGCTGGGCCCTGTGACCACACGCCGGGTTTCGCCACGGTGTATCCATTGAAGTCATAGGTGGCGGGCTTGTCATAGCTGGCTTGCCAACGAGCCATATCGTCCCCCGTCAACACCGCCTTATGACGCTCACCGGAAACATCGAGTACTTCGGTTAATCGGCAGAACTTATCGATCTCGTCTGCTACAAACCCTTGGTGCCAAGCTTGGCGGATGGCATCGATTTGCGCAACGCGGTCGCCGCCTGCGGCTTTCGCTTCGTCAAGCAACCGTTTCCAGGTTGAGGCGAGTGGTTTATTCGCAAAAATGCTGCCTGGTTTTGGGGGCTGGCCTGCTACGAGCCACTGGTCTGCTGAAGTGGTCCACTCGTCGCGAAACAACTCAGCCACTGTTGCAACTGTCTCGGTCCAACGCGGGACTACTGGTACGCCGTTTTCGGCATAGCCAAGTGCGACCTCGAAGACGTCCTCGACGGTTTTAGTGCCGTAGTCGCGAAGCATCAGCATCCAGCCGTCGAAGGCGCCCGGCACAACAGTCGCAAGAAGGCCCGTGCCGGGAATTAGACTAAGATTTTCACTTTTATAATGATCAATTGTTGCGGCCGCCGGCGCAGTGCCTTGGCCACAAATGATTTTTGTTTCGCCGGATTTGGCACTGTGGATGATAGCTGGCATATCCCCGCCGGGGCCATTGAGATGTGGTTCGCATACTTGCAACATCATGCCACCAGAGACCGCCGCATCGAATGCATTGCCGCCTTTCTCCAGCATCGCCATTGCAGCCGCGGAGGTTAGCCAATGCGTTGAAGACACCATGCCAAAGGTGCCGAGTAGTTCTGGGCGGGTCGTGAACATACGTAGTGCTCCTTGTCTCTAAGAGGCTTAAATGTACCGTGCGGATCAGGCTCGGACAACGGAACGTTCCTATCAATATTCCCCGTGGGATACGTTGAAACTTTGGGCGGCCGTGTTTGGCACCAGACAGCCCTAATGCATATCTGAGAATGGAGAGGCCTTAGGTCAGTTTTCGCCATTCGCCAACGGGTGGGACTGGCACGCCGATATTCTCGCGGAGTGTCGTTCCAGCATAGTCTTTATGATAAAGACCGCGTCGCTGCAATTCTGGGACGACGTGGTTCACCACGTCTTCATAGGACCCTGGTACATAGCTCCCCGCAAAGACAAATCCGTCGCAGGCGCGTTCCTCGAACCATTCCTCGAGTTTATCCGCGACTTCCTTTGGCCCACCAACGATGGGGTCGCGCGGCCGTCCCCGCTGACTGAAAGTGATGAAATCGCGCACTGTTGGATTGTGTTTGCCGCTTAACTGAACGACCCGGTCGCGAATTGCTTGTAGGCCTTGAATTCCGTCAAGCTCGTCTTGTGTGAAGGCCTCGTCCATCGCTTTGGTTGCGAAGTCGAAGTTGAGTACTTCCGAGAGGAGTGAAAGTGCGTCCCCTTCTGTTGGTAATTTGTCGATTAGGGCGTATTTATCCTCGGCTTCCGACTTGGTTGCCGCGATGCAGGTGTATATTGCGGGTGTGATCTTTACATGTTCTGGGTCGCGCCCGTACTTGGCTACGTCCTCTTTGAATGCCTTGTATTCCTTTTTACCGGTCTCGATATCCGGGTAATTCAGGAAGATAAGGTCACCCCAGCGTGAACCAAAGCGCTTCCCACGACCACTCTGTCCCGCTTGAATGATCATCGGATGACCTTGCTGCGACCGCGGTACTGTGAACGGGCCACGCGATTTGAAGAATTCGCCATTGTGGTCAAGGCGGTGGACTTTCGCTGGGTCGGCGAAGCGACCAGTTGATTTGTCCTGCACAATCGCATCGTCTTCCCAAGCATCCCAGTGACCGAGCACGACCTCCATGAACTCGTCTGCGCGGTCATAGCGCAGATCGTGCTCAATGACCTGATCTCGGCCCATGTTCTGAGCTTCGCCGTCGTTTAAAGATGTCACAACATTCCAGGCCGCGCGACCTTCCGACATAAGATCAAGGGTGGCAAAGACCCGCGCCACGTGAAACGGCTCGTAATAGGTCGTCGAATAGGTTGCGCCAAGGCCGAGCCGGCTGCTCGCCATCCCCATAACCATCAATGTTGTGATGGGATCCATTTTCACGCAACGGATGCCGTGCTCCACAGTATGCGCGTGGTCCCGGCCGTACATGTCGGGCATTGATAAGCGGTCATCGAAAAAGCCTAAATGAAATTTGCCTTCCTCAAGCACGCGCGCGAGATGCCGGTAATAGGCAGGCGACCATGTGTCGTTTCGCGATTCGGGATGCCGCCATGAGCTGGCGAGATTTGTACAGTTTTGGGCCTGAAGGAAGGCCACGAATGTCATTTGGCGCATTTGTGTGCGGGCCTCGTAATCGAGCGATGATGACTCTAATTGACGCGAGAAGCCTGGCTGACAAGTGCTGGTATTTAATCAAATCATTGGTTTAAAGTTTCAAGTGCTTGACGCGGCGGCCCGTGGGCTCCAAGACTCTCAGTACAAGTTTCAATTTTCGAGAGAGGTGATATGTCCATCCCCTTTGTGCGGGACGTCGAGTTCGAATACGGCGTCGTCGATCAGGTAAGCCCGTTAATTCGAAGGGTGATTTGTAATAATCCGGGTGGGTTCACCTTTCATGGCACAGGTACCTACATTATCGGGCAAGGCGAGGTCGCCGTAATTGATCCTGGCCCATTGGACGACGATCATATTGTTGCGCTGGAGCGAGCGGTTCAGGGGGAGACAGTCACCCATATTTTGATTACGCATACGCATCGCGATCATTCGCCGGCCGCTGCCCCGTTCAAGAAATCAACCGGTGCTCCGACATATGGATATGGTCCCCATGGTGGTGATCGTGGTGGCCCGAAAGTCGAAGAGGGCGGTGATTATGAGTTCTTGCCCGATCATGTAATAAAGGATGGAGATGTAATAGAAGGAAAGGGTTGGACGTTTGAGGCAATCCACACTCCAGGTCACACGTCTAACCATATTTGCTTCGCATTAAGAGAAGAAAACGCAATCTTCACGGGGGATCATGTAATGGGGTGGTCGACCTCTGTGATTTCTCCGCCAGATGGTAATATGTCGGACTATATGAAATCGCTGAGCAAAATACTCGCGCGCAAGGAAGAGATTTATTGGCCGACGCACGGACCTGCGATCACTGGGCCGAAGGCACATGTTGAAGCTTTTATTGCACACCGGAACGGTCGGGAAGATGCGATTTTAGATTGCATTCGTAAGGGCCGGAATACGATCCCGGCGATGGTCGAAGTCATGTACGCGGATGTTGATAAACGATTGCACCGAGCGGCTGGCCGCTCGGTCTTCGCACACCTGCTGCATATGGCGGAAACCGGCCGTGTAACTGCGGATGGGGAGCCTAGCCCAGAGAGCGCTTTCTCCGTTCCTTAGGCGAAGGGAAATACTGGTGTGAGTGAGACGCTGCAAACGGTAAACCTCTCCGATTATCAAGTGCCGGACTATTCGGTGGATCGTGTCGAATTAGCATTTGATCTTCGTGAGGAGAATACAATTGTTCGATCTGAACTTGCGATACGCCGGAATAATCCTGGACCGTTGGTCCTTAACGGAGAGGACCTGACACTTCTTTTCATCTCCGTCGACGGCAATGAGCTGTCACCGTCGTCTTATGAATTGTCACCCAGTGCTTTGACCATTTGGGAAACTCCGAGCCGGTTTGCTCTGCAGGTAGAGGTCAGCATTCAGCCGCAGAACAACACAAAATTAGAGGGTCTGTATAAATCCAGCGGTAATTTCTGCACCCAGTGTGAAGCAGAGGGATTCCGGAGAGTTACATACTATTTGGACCGACCCGACGTAATGGCTGTTTTCATAGTGCGCATCGAAGCGGACAGAGATAAATACCCGGTGCTGCTCTCAAATGGAAATTTGGTTAGTCAAGGCCTAGGTGATCAAAATCGGCACTGGGTCAAATGGCACGACCCGTACCCGAAACCATCATATCTATTTGCGCTGGTCGCGGGTGATCTTGCTGTTGTGCAAGACCGTTATAAGACATCATCCGGACGAGACGTTGCGTTACAAATTTATGTCGAGCATGGAAAAGAAAGCAGCTGTGCCCACGCGATGGCGTCTTTGAAGAAAGCAATGCGCTGGGATGAAGAACGTTTCGGACTAGAGTACGATCTTGATGTCTACATGATCGTCGCTGTCAGCGATTTCAACATGGGCGCAATGGAGAACAAGGGCCTGAACGTATTTAACGATAAATACGTCTTGGCTGATCCGGAAACGGCAACTGATAGTGACTATGGATTTATCGAAACAATTGTTGCTCACGAATATTTTCACAATTGGACTGGCAACCGTGTCACACTGCGGGATTGGTTTCAGCTTAGCCTCAAAGAAGGATTAACGGTCTTTCGCGACCAGGAGTTCTCAGCAGATATTCGCTTTGGGGCCGTAAAACGTATTCAGGACGTGCGGACATTACGCGCGCGGCAATTCCCAGAGGATGCTGGGCCGCTGGCGCATCCGGTGCGGCCGGCATCCTATATAGAAATCAATAATTTTTATACGGCGACGGTCTACGAGAAGGGCGCGGAATTGATCCGAATGATACAAACTATCGTTGGAAAAGAAGCATTTGAGAATGGTGTGCGGCGATATCTGATGGATAATGATGGTCGGGCGGCGACCGTTGAGGATTTTGTTAGTGCAATGGAAGCGGTAAGCGGCACTGATCTGGCGCATTTTATGGAGTGGTATCGTCAGGCGGGTACTCCTTCCGTCTCTGTCGAAAAGCGGTACGATGAAACTTCTCGTCTTTGCCAATTAACGTTCAGGCAAGTAAACGCGTCGACACCAGGGCAGGATAATAAACGCCCCTTACATATTCCCATTCGCATTGGTATGCTTGATGAATCGGGCGCTGAAATACCTCTATGCCTCGAAGGTGAAAAGCTATCCGAGGCTCCCCTACAGCGGACCATCAATCTGTTTGAGCCGACGGAAGTAATCGAATTTATTGGTGTAACAAGTAACCCGGTGATTTCTGCCCTGCGGGATTTTTCCGCGCCAGTTACACTTTCGGTATCACTCACCGATAGCGAGCGTGCGTTTCTATTGGCGCATGACAAAGACCCTTTCAATCGATGGGAGGCAGGTCAACAATATGCGTCTGACTATCTGCTTCAATCGATTTTCGCATCGCAAAAGGGTGAGCCTCGACCGTCTTCGACCGAATTCGTTTCTGCACTGGGTGGAATGTTGAGCGATGCTTCGCTGGATAATTCATTTAAGGCAGAAGCGATGTTATTGCCGAGCGAAGAATATCTCGGCAATCAGATGACAAAAGTTGATGTTGCCGCAATACACGAAGCCTGCAAAAATCTACGCCAAGAAATCGCACAAAGTTTGGGCGATGACCTTCTTCGGCTGTACCATGAAAATAAGTTCAATCGGCCCTATCGCCCGAATTCAATGGATGCGGCACAAAGGAAACTCAAAAATGGTGCCCTTTCCTACTTAGTGACGCTAGACGACCCATCATCAAGGACCTTATGCGTCGAGCAATTTGAGAAGGCGGACAATATGACGGATTCTATTGCCGCGCTTGGATGTCTTATCCATATCGACTGTCCGGAACGGGAAATTGCACTGAGTGAGTTTTATGAACGTTGGCGGAACGACAGCCTGGTTTTGGACAAATGGCTAAGTTTGCAGGCTATGTCGTCTCTAGCTGGCACACTTGCGAACGTAAAAAAATTGCTTGAACACCCGGTTTTTTCTATTCGAAATCCAAACAAGGTAAGAGCACTCATTGGTAGCTTTTGTGCTGGTAATCAATTTCGGTTTCATTCAGAGGACGGCGCCGGCTATGCCTTTTTGGCAAATCAGGTGATGATCCTTGACGAGATAAATCCCCAGGTGGCTGCGCGATTGCTGGCGCCATTGGGACAATGGCGCCGTTTTGACGATCAACGACAATCGGCAATGCGGGCTCAACTTTGTGAGATTTTGCAGAAATCAGAATTGTCTCCTGATGTGTATGAGATTGCTTCGAAGGCGCTAGATTAAAGTCCCTTTCGTTTGCGGTAGCATTGGGCACATAAAAATTAGTATAGCCGTTTTAAATTTAGGCAGCGGCTAAAAGGTGGTCTGGGTCAATCGGGGAAAAATATAAAAAGAAATACTATCTGTTCTCATGGTAAACGTGCTCCCATTTTTTTCGTGTAATTTTATTTGTGATTAAATCGCAATGGCACGTGGCTCGAATTTGCGGAGGTAATATGAGCGATAATTCGATCAACGCGGATATTTGTGTGATCGGAGCCGGATCCGGCGGTTTGACCGTAGCTGCTGGCGCATCTCAGATGGGTGCGGATGTTGTGTTGCTTGAACGAAGTAAAATGGGCGGCGATTGCTTGAATTATGGTTGTGTGCCGTCGAAAGCTCTTTTGGCGGCGGGTAATAGAGCCGAGGTTTTTCGCACATCAGCCGCCTTCGGGATTGGGACCATTGTTCCGAAAGTCGACTTTGCAAAAGTCAATCAGCACGTTCACTCAGTGATTGAGGCAATTGAACCCAACGATTCTGTGGAACGTTTTGAAGGGCTCGGTGTTCGTGTTATTAAGGAAGTTGGCACTTTTGTTGGGCCACGCGAAGTTAAAGCGGGAGAGCACACCATAAATGCCAAATATTTCGTAATCGCGACTGGTTCCTCTCCGGGGATACCATCAATACAAGGCTTGTCAGCTACGCCGTATTTGACCAACGAAACTATCTTTGACCTCAAAAAGTGTCCGGAGCACCTTGTTGTTATCGGGGGCGGACCGGTTGGTTGCGAATTGGCTCAAGCGCATAGACGGTTGGGTGCAAGGGTTACGGTGTTGGAGATATCTACTATTCTAGCAAATGACGACCGTGAAGCAGCGAATGTAGTGCGGCTCCAGCTGCGGCGAGAAGGTGTCGAATTACACGAAGGCGTAGAGATCCAGGGTGTGGACGGATCGGAAGGGAAAATCTCGGTAACCCTGAATGTTGATGGGCAAACTCGGAGTATTGAAGGCTCGCACCTTCTCGTTGCGGTTGGCCGCACGCCAAATGTTACGGGTCTTGGGCTTGAAGCTGCTGGAATTCAATATTCGGAAAAGGGGATTCAAATTGACGCGCGGTTACGGACCTCAAACAAGCGAGTGTTCGCAATTGGTGACGTTTCTGGGGCGTTTCAATTCACGCATGTCGCGGGCTATCATGCCAGTATCGTTATTCGTAATTCCCTATTTAAGCTTCCTGCCAAGGCAGATTATTGTGCCGTGTCATGGGTAACCTTCACCAATCCAGAACTTGCCCATGTCGGGTTGAGTGAAATGCAGGCTAAGGAGGCTTTGGGAGACGATATTCGTATTTTAAGGTGGCCGTTTGCGGAGAATGATCGCGCACAAGCTGAGCGCCGGACCGATGGTTTTATTAAGGTAATTGCCGACAGGAAAGGCCGCATCCATGGTGTGTGTATCGTTGGTGCAAACGCCGGCGAGTTAATCTTCCCGTGGGCTCTTGCGGTCCAAAAACGATTGAAGGTAGGTGCGATTGCAAGTGTAATAGCCCCTTATCCAACAATTGGTGAAGTCTCTAAACGTGCGACAGGTACTTATTTTACACCTTCCCTTTTCAGCGAACGGACAAAAAAACTTGTTCGGTTTCTGATGAATTTTTAGGAATTTAGGTTTAATGCCAAAGAGTGCCCTGGATTTGATTTGTGGCCTGCTTGATAAGCATGTGAAAACGTTGAATTGAAAAGATGGGGCAGCCCCGTCGTCTGCACTGCAGCGATCTATATCTATGGAAATTGTGTATTTGTAGTGTTTTTCAGCTATTATCGTGAAGTCTGACGTTTCTAAAACTTGGAGTTTTCCTGCAAAACGCTAGCTACGTAGCTAACCTCAATATCTTAAGAGTGGGTTTATGGAAGCGAATCGTACTTATTTATTCTGTCCCGCCAACCACCCCCGGAAAGTAGAGAAAGTCTTTGGCGCGGGCGCCGATGTCGTCATTCTCGACTTGGAGGACGCAGTTGCAATTGCGGAGAAACCAGCAACACGGGCAGTCGCTGTTGAAGCGCTCAAGCTGCCTCGCCGATGCCGGGGCTATGTGCGTGTAAACGCATATGATACGGAGTATTGCTACCACGATATTTGCGAGATTGTGGGGCCTTGGCTCAATGGTATTGTTCTACCTAAGTTGGAGAGCGTAGAGGACCTTTGTTCAGTCGATTGGCTGCTAACCAATCTTGAGCGTGAGCGAGGTATGGAAATTGGGTCGGTGGACGTCATGCCTATTATCGAGACGGCGCGGGGTCAGGATGCGGCTCGGGCGATTGCCCAGGCTGGTACGCGTATCAAACGTCTTTCGTTTGGGGCTGGAGACTACACTAAGGACCTTGGGATGGAGTGGTCGTTAACAGAGCATGAACTCGCCAGTATGCGTTCGGAGATAGTCGTCGCCTCGCGATTGGGTTTATTAGAGCCGCCAATTGACACGGTCTTCATCCATATCAAGGAGGACGATGCCTTTCGGGTGTCTTGCGAGCTTGTTCGGGATCTTGGCTTCCAGGGTAAACTCTGTATTCATCCGGACCAGATAGTAACAGCCAATACCGCATTTACCCCAACTGGAGAACAACTCGCTTTCGCAAAGAAAGTCATAGAGGCGTTTGCTGAGGCGGAAGCTGCTGGCTCTGCTTCAATCCAGATCGATGGTTATTTCGTTGACTATCCAATCGTGGATAAAGCGCAACGGATTGTTGACATTGCGGAAGCAATTGCCCGCGTAGAGGCAGCGTGACCGATGTTTTGGGTCTGTGGTAGTTAAAGACGAGACACACTGGGCTACTGCAGAATGGGGGGGGGAAGTAATGAACGACGCAACTGCCGTATCGATATCGGGCACGAAATCCACGCTGTCTGAATGTTTGGCTGAATTTGTTGAGCAATTTGACTTCAACCAAGTGCCGGTTGAGGTTTTGACCCGAGCTAAACTGAACATTCTTGATGCACTTGGGATTGGCTTCGCGTCTGTCGGCTTTGACTTTGCTGGGAGGTTAGCCTCGGCCCTTGAAGAAATTGGTGGACCTGGAGATTACCCAATAATTGGCATGGATCTGCGTTTAACACAGCGTGACTCAGCGCACCTGAACGGCACACTGGTTCATGGCCTTGACTACGATGACACACACAGCGGTGCGGTAGTTCATACATCAGCAAGTGCTGTGCCAACCATGCTAGCGGCTGGCTTGGCGACGGGTGCCGACGGCCGACGGGCACTTGGTGCTTTCTTGATTGCGTCGGAAGCGTCAAGCCGCATTGGTGCAGCTGCCAACGGTGGATTTCATCAAAGAGGTTTCCATCCGACTGGAGTTGTTGGTGCATTCGGTTCGGCGATTGGGGCGAGTTATCTGTATGGCCTGAAGGGTGACCAATTACTTGATGCGCAGGGGATTGTCTTATCGCAAGCATCAGCCAGCCTGGAATTCTTGGAAGACGGCGCTTGGACGAAACGGAACCATCCCGCATGGGCAAGTGCTTCCGGGCAAACTGCTGCTATGATGGCCAAGCATGGATATTTCGGGCCGCGGAAACCTTATGAAGGCCGATATGGTCTCTTTAATTTGTATATGCAGGACCCAATGATGGCCGACCCGTCCGTGATTACGAATGGTCTTGGCCGAGAATGGGCCATGATGGGCATTGCCTTCAAGCCGTATCCGGCGTGTCACTTCAATCACGCTTTTGCCGATGCAACGCTCGCGCTTAAAAAGAAGCACAATTTAAACCCAGCAGATATCAAGTCGATGACAGCACGAATTCACAAAGATCAATCGAACGTAGTCTGCGAGCCAGAAGCCAATAAGATGAAGCCGCAGAATGCATATGACGCTCAATTTAGCGTGCACTACATTATGTCCGCCAGCATGACGCGCGGCCAGTTTACGCTCGACGAATTGGAAGACGAAGCCTTGCAAGATCCAACAATACTGGATCTTTGCAGCAAGTCCGGTTACGAAATTGATCCCGATTCAGCTTATCCGACCTACTATTCTGGTGAGGTCGTGATCGAGACGAACGACGGACGCCGCCTCGCGCATCGCGAAGCGATCAACCGTGGTTCCGCAGACAACCCGCTTTCTTCCAGTGACATCGAAAACAAATTCTTTGCGAATGCCGTGCGCGTGGTGGACCGACTGCAAGCGCAACGGGTTTTGGATGCTGTCATGTGTCTGGAAGCCCACGAAAATCTGAATAATTTGGCCGATGCACTGGTGAAAAGTTAGGAGCCGCATTCGATGTTTATGACCGCTGCCGACTACCGGGAGTCATTGCGACAATATTCGCCGCGCGTCTACTGTGAGGGTGATCTCGTTGAATGCGTTGCCGATGAGGTGCGGTTTAGGCCGGGTATCGATGCTGTCGGTGTGACCTACGACTATGCATTGGAGCCTGACTATCAACCGCTGATGGTGGCCGAGCAACACACGACGGGTACTGATGTAAACCGGATGCTGCATATTTGCCGAACCCCGCAGGATCTGATCAATAAGTTAGAAGCTGTGCGTTTGATGTGCCGAGAAGTTGGTTGTGCTCAGCGGTATTTGACCCATGATGCCTTGAACGCAATTTTCCAGGCGACTTACCGCATGGATGAGGACAGAGGGACCAACTATCATCAGCGGTTTTTAAATTACTTACACAAGGTTCAGGATGAAGACCTAACCCTTGGTGTCGCGATGACCGATGGCAAGGGCGATCGTTCGCTCAGGCCTCATAAACAGATTAATTCTGATTCTTATGTTCACGTTAAAGAACGGCGGGCGGATGGCATTATCCTCCGCGGTGCAAAAGCGATTATTACCGGTGCGCCTTATATGCACGAGTATCTTGTCATGCCGTGCCGCAACATGATCGAAGCAGATAAAGACTTCGCGATTTGTTGCGCGGTCCCGATTGATGCTGATGGGATTACGATTGTATCCCGTCCTGCGGGCCGCCCTGGTGAGGCAGATGCCAAGTTCAGCGCCAAATATGGTCAAACGACAGGTGTTGCGATTTTCGATGACGTTTTCGTTCCCTGGGACCGCATATTCATGGATGGTGAATGGGAACACTCTCAATTTTTGATTTCCACCTATGCAACACATCATCGGCATAGTTGTATCGGTGCACGTGCTGGCTTTGGCGACTTATTGATCGGTGCAGGTGTATTGATGAGTGAGACAAATGGTCTCTCGGTGGAAGATACGCCGCATCTGCGCGATGGAATGGTTGATTTGATTAAGATCGTGGAAGGTTTCTATGCCTGCGGGGTTGCGGCCTCTGTCTATGGCTTCGCCGATCCAGCGGGGAACTTCCAACCCGACGGTGTTTTTGCGAATGTTGGCAAGTTAATGTTAGCGACGCAGATTTACGACATGCACCGGATTGCACATGAGGTATCAGGCGGTTTGATCGTCGCCTTGCCGGGTCCCAATGAGGACCACAATCCAGAAACTTCGGGTGACTTGGCGGCTATGCTGCAGACGCGTCCCGATATTCCGCATCAGCGGCGAGCCGACGTTGCACGCTTGATGGAAGACCTGACGGCCTCGAAAGCAGGGACATGGATGTCTGTTATCAGCCTCCATGGTGGCGGATCACCAGCGGCGATGAAGCGAGAAATTTACCGCTACTACCCAATTGAAGAACGCCGAGAATTGGTCGGGAAGCTTCTTGAGCGTGGTGTGGTGGCAGAAAATGGCAGACGAGTTTCGAAGCAGCCTGGACGCTGTTGCCCTGTAGGTTGTCAGGTGCCAGAGACCCCAAAACTTGACTATAAACCCAAAGACACAGCAAAACTTGGTAAATTGGATCCTGCAGCCGAATAAAGGCGGCTGGTCTATGGTTCAAAAGCCCTCTAGTACTAGAAATCTTTGCAAACTTGTTGCAGTTGCCAGATGACAGTCGGGACGAACCAGCAAAAAAATGGCAAGGATCAGAGCTGGCGCGGCCTATTGATTTCATCTTGGGTGATGTCACTGTGCCTGTTTGGTGACGCGCTAATTTATATCGTATTGCCAGTAAATGCGGAGCAGTTTGGCGTTAGCCTAGTTTGGGTTGGTATTCTGCTTTCTGCCAATCGAATTATTCGCACGTTTACTTACGGTTGGATTGCCCATCTCAGTGAATGGATTGGTCTTAGAAACCTCTGTATTTTGGCAAGTAGTACAGCCGTGCTATCTACAGCTGGATACGGTCTTCTGGAAGGTGGCTGGCCGCTTTTGGCTGCTCGGGTTCTCTGGGGATTATCTTACGCTGGTCTTCTCTTAGTCACACTCGCATACGCTGCCCAAGACAGGGCGAAGACTGGAACACGCGTTGGCGTGAGCCGAGCTGTTGAGCAAATCGGCCCTCTTGTGGCGATGACAGCTGGAACTTGGCTTGCGGGAATTGTTGGAGCGAAGGACGTGTTTCTCTATCTCGCGGTCGGCTCGGCACTCATTTTGCCTTTGTCTCTGTTATTGCCAACCCGAGATCATGATGGCCCGCCAACCCCACCGACGGCACGTCCAAGCATGTTTCCAAAGCCGGACCGCTTCGATTTGTTAATCTTCTGGATGGGGGTTGGCGTCGATGGTGTATTCACTCTGACCATTACCATAATGCTTGCGCAACAGACGACAGTTGAGTGGGCGATGTTGGGCGGTGGATTAATACTTTCTGTTCGCCGCATCGCCGAAATGGTCGCCGCGCCAACATTTGGGGTTATTGCAGATCGCTTTGGTGTTCGTCGGCCATTGATTGTGAGTTCAGTTTTAGTCATCACTGGTTTCGCATTGTTGGGCATTGAATGGCTTATCGTTGGTTCGATTGCTGTAGTGCTCGGGCGGGGGGCGTTGGGTACGTTATTTCCCACAGCAGTTGCCTATTTTGCCCCAAAGGAAGTCCTTCAGCCGTTGGCGCGAAATCAAACTTGGCGGGACATTGGGGCGGCGGTTGGTCCGATTGCGACTGGCTTCCTACTGCACATATTTAAGCCCCAAGAAATGCTTTTGGCGCTAGCGTTTGTCTATGCCATTTTCTTCATATGGCTCATGATGTCCCCTGTTTGGCAGGAAGATAGGTGATAGCTGTCTTGCCATAGAACGTATAAGAAATACCTGCTCGAAAAGCAGTAAATTGGAGATTGTTATGAGCGAGGCTATCCTCGACGGAATTAAGGTGGTTGAACTTGCAACCTATATCGCGGGACCTGCGTCGGGAGTGGTTCTAGCTGATTTTGGGGCGGATGTTGTCAAGATCGAGGCACCGAACCGTCCCGATCCTTTTCGGGGTGGGCATCTTCGGGGCAGCGATGCGCCCCGTTCTGAGTACCCATACGGTTATATTGTTGACAATCGGAATAAGCGAGGCGTTGCGCTCGATATCAAAACTGAAGCTGGCCGGGAGGTCTTCGAACGGCTTCTCGAAGTGGCTGATGTCTTCATTACGAATATGCCGATACCAACCCGGGAACGGTTAAAAATTAGCTATGCAGATATTCAGGCTATTAACACGCAGATTGTTTATGCGTCTATTAGCGCTTTTGGTGAAAAAGGACCCGAAGCAGGACGACCCGGTTTCGACTCAACGGCACTCTGGGCGCGCACGGGTTTGATGGATCTAGTGAAGCCAGGGCCTGATTCCCCGCCGGCGCGTTCGCTGCCAGGCATGGGCGATCATCCGACGGCTATGTCGCTTTTTGCCGCGATTATGACGGGTTTATACCGCCGTGAGCGAACTGGCAAAGGTAGTCATGTTTCCACGTCGTTGATGGCCAATGGCGTATGGTGGAATGGACTGTTAACGCAGGCTATGCTGTGCGGGGGCCAGGTCGTTTGCCGTCCGCCTCGGGAAAATGCGGGTAATCCCTTGCACAATCTCTATCAAACGCGAGACGGCCGTTGGCTGCATATAATTTTTAACACCAACCTGCACCGTTGGCCGGAATTGGCCGAGTTAATTGGGTGTCCGGAACTCGCTACCGATCCACGCTTTGAGAACCAGGCCGCTTGGATAGAAAACAGTAATGCCCTGATCCTCATTTTGGAAGAGGCATTTGCGCGGCGCGATTATGCCGAATGGGTAAAATTGTTTGACGATAATCGCTTTACGTATGGTGACATCCGTAAGGTTAATGATATTCCAACGGATCCACAGATGATTGAGGGGCGGGCAATCCGTGCAATTGATGATCCGGCCGCGGGCGCTGAGTACGTTGTTGACACACCCATCTGGATCGAAGATAGCTTTAAGTCCGAGCCCACCATGCCGCCGGAGTTTGGAGAGCATACGGAAGAAGTCCTGCGAGATATTGGTTATGACGATGTGGCATTGGCCAAGCTGAAAGAAGCTGGCGCTATTCCCTAAGCCTTGCCAATCCAGCCTCCCCCGTTACCTATTCCCCGGTGTGTTTGATAAGTAGGGAGTGCAGTCATGGGCGAAGGAATTTTGGATGGTATTCGGGTTCTCGACGTTGCGAGCTTTATCGCCGCACCGGCGGCCGGCACTGTAATGGCTGACTTTGGTGCGGAAGTTATCAAAGTAGAACCGGTCGGAATGGGGGACCCGTTGCGTTACAGTTTGCGTGGCCCTGGTTACGGCCATAGTCCAGCGCATCATGAATGGTTTGTCGATAACCGCAATAAAAAAGGGATTGCGCTTGATCTGAAATCGGAAGAGGGACGAGCCGTTCTATACTGTCTTTGTAAGTCGGCGGATATCTTCATTACCAATATGCCACTTGGTCCGAGAGAACGGTTGCAAATTCGCTATGAAGATATTGGACCGTTGAATGACCGCCTAATCTACGCCTCTGTTTCCGCTTACGGTGAGCAGGGGCCGGAAGGCGATCGAACTGGTTTTGATTCGACCGCTCTTTGGGCGCGGTCTGGAATGCAGGATCTTGTGAAACCTTCACCAGAATCGCCGCCGGCACGTTCCTTGCCTGGGATGGGAGATCATCCGACAGCGGTATCGTTATTTGGTTCCATCATGCTAGCGCTTTACCGGCGGATGTCGTCTGGAAAAGGTGGGCGGGTTTCGACGTCCTTGATGGCGAATGGCGCTTGGGGGAATGCATTATCGATCCAAACGATTTTATCTGGCGGTGAAGTTGCGCATCGACCTGGGCGTGAAAAAGCACTTAGCGCCGTCAATAATTTTTACCAAACGAAAGATGGTCGTTGGTTCCATCTCATTATGATTACGGGACAAGCACGCTTTCCGGAGCTTGTTGCCGCTCTTGGTCGACCAATGATTGCGGAAGATCCGCGCTTTTTAACAACAGACCTGCGGAATGATAACGCACATGCGTTGATTGCCGAATTAGACGAAGCTTTCAGTAAGCTGACCGCGGATGAGGTTCGTCGTTCCTTGAATGATGGTGGGTTCACTTTTGGTGAGACGCACCAGATCGATGATGTCCTTACAGATGATCAATTCCGGGCTAGCGGTGCACTGCGTGAAAACCGTGACCCCAGAGGAGGTGCAGATTTAGTCGTGGATACGCCAATTTTTGTTGATGGAGAAACTAAGGCAGAGCCGGTAATGGCGCCCGATTTGGGCGAGCATACGGATGAGGTTTTGCAGGAGGCTGGTTATTCTGCTGATAAAATCGCTGTATTACGGAAGCTTAAAGCTATCGCTTAGCCCAGCATGATTTTTTGAAACGCCGAATTTATTTAAAAGCTACTAATACTCGTTGTGTCGCTTTTAGTGCGACTCGCAATTAACCTTGGCGGGCCTTAAAACGCGGGTTGCGCTTGTTGATGACGTAAACACGGCCTTTTCTACGCACAACACGGCACTCTTTATGACGCTTTTTTAAAGTCTTTAAAGAACTTGCTACTCGCATGATATTTCTCTGCCAGGTGGCGTCTGTCCAACGGCGCGGGACAATAGGTGGCTTAACTGATCCTGTCAATGGCTCCTTTAATCACTAGAAAATGGCTTGCAGGGTAAAAGAATTTAACCGATTTCTATCATTATCAAAGGCAATGGTTTTTTTTATGCTCAGAGATGTAGTTTTCTGCACCATAGTTGGCCTAGCAGGTGGTTTATTCATCGCTGCAGGCGCCTCCGTTATAAAGGCAGTTTATCCATTCGCATCTATATGGACCGCAATCTGTGTCATTTTGCTAATCGCTACAACGACAGGTTTCTATCTCGCCGGAAGGGTTACTTCACCTGATTCGCAAGTAGCTGTCCGTCGTGCTGCGAGCGTTTTGTTGTTAGCCGGTTTCGCTTTAACGATCGTCTTGGTTTTTTTATATGCATTGCCTATTTTTAGACCAACTCTTATTGCGGAAGCTGCGGATCTCGTTGGTCCGATGATTGGCTTGCTGTTTTTTCCGGTTTTATTGATCGCTATGTCGGCTCGTATTTCAGTTAGAAATAAAAACACTGGGATGTTCGTTTCGATAGCCACCATATTGGGTGGTATCAGCGGCATTGCAATTTCTGAATTTTTGATTTTGAAACTGCTGTCACCGTCATGGCCAATAGCTGTGGCTGTTCTGATTTTGAGCTTCACTGGGATATGGTTTGTTCGTTCAGGAGAAGTAACCGCCAGAGGACAATCAATGGCAAGCATGCTATGTTTGGTAATGAACATGATGTCGATCATATTTGCCGCTATGATATAAAGAGAATATGAGTTTTAGTTTGGTTCTTTGTAAGTTGAGGCGTCATAAGAATTAGGTATCGTCGAATTGTCCAAAATACACGCGACAATGTTTGACAATGATGTTCCTCCAAGTCACGTAGTAGTCTCAGATGCGGGTATAAAGGTGCGATGCCATGACAGGTCTCGTTGGTCATTCAATAGAGCGAAGAAAAAGTATACCGGTGAAGGTTGGTTCGGTGATGGTTGGTGGCAATAAACCGATCGTCGTACAGTCGATGACAAATACGGATACAGCCGATATTGATGCAACAGCCGAGCAGGTGGAGGCTCTGCACCGTGCGGGCTCCGAAATTGTACGTATTACGGTCGATCGGGAGGAAGCTGCTAAGGCCGTTCCTTATATTAAGGAGAAGTTGGTTGCTCGGGGTGTTGAAGTGCCGATCGTTGGTGATTTTCACTATATAGGGCACAAGCTATTAACAAAGTACCCGGCGTGTGCTGAGGCGCTGGCCAAATACCGGATCAATCCTGGTAATGTTGGATTTCGGGAGAAACGCGATACGCAATTTTCCTCCATGATCGAAACCGCCCTTGAATACGACCGCCCGGTTCGGATTGGTGTAAATTGGGGCAGCCTTGATCAGGAATTGCTGGCCCATTTGATGGATAAGAATGGGAAGCTCGAAACCCCGGCATTGGCATCCGATGTTATGCATGAGGCCCTTGTAGTCTCTGCAATTGGGAATGCACAGAGGGCCGAAGAGCTCGGGATGAGTGCAGATAAGATAATATTGTCGTGCAAAGTTAGCGAGGTGCAATCTTTGATTTCCGTTTATTCCGAAATGGCGAAGCGCGGCGACTACGCACTGCATTTGGGCCTGACTGAAGCGGGCATAGGCTCGAAAGGAATTGTCGCCTCGACGGCGGCCTTGGCCGTACTTCTGCAGCAAGGGATCGGTGATACGATTCGCATTTCCTTGACGCCGGAGCCGGGCGGTGACCGCACGGAAGAAGTGGTGGTCGCTCAACAAATCCTGCAAACTATGGGCTTCCGGGCCTTTATGCCGCTCGTGACTTCGTGCCCTGGCTGCGGGCGAACAACTAGTACAGTCTTCCAGGACTTAGCGGGTAAGATCCAAGGTTATGTTCGAGAGCGGATGCCAGAGTGGCGTGAAAATTATATCGGTGTTGAAGAATTGCAGCTTGCAGTTATGGGCTGCATCGTCAATGGCCCTGGAGAATCAAAGCATGCGGATATCGGTATCAGTTTGCCCGGCACCGGTGAAGTGCCGACAGCACCGGTCTTCATTGATGGTGAAAAGCGGATGACGCTTCGGGGTGAGGGGCTTGCTGAACAATTCCAGCAGATTGTTGAAGATTACGTGAGCGGTAAATACGCTAGGCGAAATTAGTTGATCCTCAATGATAGCGGTGAGGATTTAATTTTGCGGTGCAGAAATATTGCCCTTACAAGAGCATGAGTTAATTGTATCTTAGTACGAGGTGGAAATGTTCTGCATGTTCGAGGCCAAATAACGGGAAAGTACCGATAAACGGTGCGCCTTTGGGGGGGGAAATGGCCGAGCCGATCTTGGAGGTCGAAGACCTTACTATTCAATTCCAGTTGAAGCGTGGTGCGTTACGCGCCGTGGATGGCGTGTCTTTTTCAATCGATAAAGGCGAGACGTTCGGCCTTGTCGGTGAATCTGGCTCTGGGAAGACGGTGACCGCTCGGTCGATTATGCGATTAGTTCCGATGCCCCCGGGTCAGTTGGTAAAGGGATCGGTGAAATACGAAGGCTGTGATGTTTACAGCATGTCGGATGCAGAAATGCGAGAGTTGCGCGGTACTAATATCGCGATGGTGTTCCAGGAGCCTATGAGCGCATTGAATCCGGTTTTCAGCGTTGGTGCCCAGATCACTGATGCGCTGCGCACTAATCTTGGCATGGATGCGAAATCCGCACGAGAACGTTGTGTCGAATTGATGTCTTTGGTCGGCATCCCGTCACCTGAGCAAAGGATCGACAGTTATGTGCACGAATTTTCCGGCGGTATGCGTCAGCGGGTTATGTTGGCGATGGCGTTGAGCTGCGATCCAAACTTCTTGATTGCCGATGAGCCGACCACGGCACTCGATGTGACAATCCAAGCGACAATCCTTGAGTTGATAGAGAGTATGATTGAACGCTTTGAGATGTCGCTGATCTTCATTACTCACAATCTCGGTGTTGTGGCGCATGCATGCGATTCTATTGGCGTGATGTACGCTTCGCATTTAGTGGAACTTGGAAAGAAAGATGAGATTTTCAAAAATCCACAGCACCCCTACACGGTCGGTCTCTTGAATTCGATCCCGCGCCTCGATACTCAATCAAAATATCTGACGCCGATCAAAGGCTTGGTTTGTAATATGATGGATCCGCCGACGGGCTGTAAATTTAATCCACGGTGCGAACATGCTATGGATATCTGTCGTAAAGAGATCCCGAAAATGAAAGAAGTGGCGCCAGGTCACTTTGCTGCCTGTCACCTCCACGATCAGAGTTAAGCCATGTCCGAAGCTCCGGTTAATACCGACGAAATGCTGTTAGAAGTTAAGGGCCTCACCAAGCACTTTATGCTGAAGTCGGATATTTACTCGAAGTTAGCAGGCGAGAAAGCTCAGACGCTGAAAGCAGTCGACGGAATTGATTTCCACATCCATAAGGGTGAGGTATTAGGCCTTGTAGGTGAATCTGGTTGTGGCAAGTCGACGACAGCGCGCCTGATCACACGATTGATCGAACCGACGTCCGGTGAAGTTTCGTTAAAAGGTGAGGATTTACTCTCCTTTAATCGCGAAAAAATGCAGGATGTCCGCAAGGAAATTCAGCTTGTATTCCAAGACCCTTATAGCTCGCTAAATCCACGTAAGACGATTATGCAGATGTTGAGCCGCCCATTGGAAATTCACGGATTGGCGGGCAATTGGAAAGAGAAACGCGAACGCGTTCTGGAATTATTGAGCTATGTCGGCCTTGGTATTGAGCATATCGACCGATATCCGCACGAATTTTCTGGTGGCCAACGCCAACGAATTGCTATTGCTAGGGCGCTTTCAGTTGATCCGGAACTTGTTATTGGCGATGAACCCGTTTCCGCTTTGGACGTATCCATTCAGGCGCAAATACTGAACTTGTTCCGAGATCTGCAAGAGCAATTCGACCTGACCTATCTGTTTATCGCGCATGATTTGAGCGTCATTCGGCATATTAGCGACCGGGTCGCAGTGATGTATGTGGGCAAGATTGTTGAAACTGGGACGGCGGCGGAGCTGTTTAGTGATCCGATCCACCCCTATACCAAAGCGTTACTGGCGGCCGTGCCGGAAGCAGACCCAACGAAAGAGCCACCCAAGTTAACGCTCAAGGGCGAGGTGTCAACTCCAATCGATCCGCCGCCCGGATGTCGTCTTTGTACACGCTGCCCAATCGAGACGCCCATTTGTTCACAAGAGACACCAGTGTTGGAGGATAAGGGCACGGGGCGTTTTGTTGCCTGCCACAACGTTTAGGTTGTCTCTGGAGCATATCGTTACGAAGCAGTATTCCAGATAAGAAAAAGCCCACCATCGCAGATTTCCAATGGCGGGCTTTTTTCAGAAATTTTGAGTTTTTAACGCTCGGCTAACCTCGGGTCGAGGATGTCTCGCAATCCATCGCCAAAAAGATTGAACGCTAAAACCGTATAGCAAATCGCCAACCCTGGCCAAACCGCTATCATGGGAGCACGTTCCATGTAATCGCGTGCTGATGCTAAATCGGCTCCCCAATCCGGCGTTGGAGGTGGTGAGCCTAAGCCTAGGAATGACAGCGCGGCAATTATCAAGATAACGAAACCCAGTCGAACGGTTGCATTGACGATCAATGGCGAGACGATATTAGGTAAAATCTGGCGAAGAGCGATATAACTATCCCGTTCGCCCATTACTAGTGACGCCTCCACATATTCTCGCTTTTTCTCGCTCAACACGGAGCCGCGCGATAGGCGTGCCACTTCTGGGAAGAATGCAAATCCAAGCGCAAATATAAGTATGAGGTCGTTATATACACCCTCCAATTTCCATTCCCGCGCCAAAGTTACAATCAGCAGATATAATAAAAGACCAGGAAATGCGAGCAATCCATCCACAACTCGCATTCCAATTGTATCCGTCCATCCGCCGAAGTAACCCGAAAGAACACCGTAAGGGATACCGATTATTAGACCGAATGCTACTGCTAGTAAACTGATAGTGACCAGGCGGCGTCCGCCCCAAAGAAGTCGGGAATAAATGTCTCTTCCAAGCCGGTCCGTGCCTAGAACGTGCTCCGCGCTCGGCGGTGCCAGACGGGCTCGGTAGTCCTGTTTTATGGGATCCCATTTCGTGATCCATGGCGTGAGTATAAGGAAAACCGCCAGTACAGCTAACATGAGAAAACCAACTAAAGCCGTTTTACTCTTGCGCAGCTCATACCAGGCGTTGCCAAACCACTGACGCACCAGTGCGAACCGTTCTGCCATTGTCGGTGGATGAACGTCCACAGCGTCCCTGCCGCCGTGGCCAATGTTGGTGTCTGCCATGGCTCTCTCCTAATTCAGTTCGACGCGAGGGTTCAAATACCGATACGTCATGTCCACACACAGATTGATTATTACGACGATGATGCCCAAAACTAAAACGCCTGCTTGTATCAGTGGGTAATCGCGTTGAATGATGGCTTCAAAAATCGCACGGCCAATACCCGGCCAGGCGAAAATGGATTCCAATACAACTGTTCCGCCCAGTAGATTGGCTAATTGCAAGCCACTGATGGTTATGGTTGGAATCATCGCATTACGAAGCGTGTACTTGTAAATAACCTTGTTCTCGCTGAACCCTAACGAGCGCCCCGTGTCTACATACTCTTTGTTCATTTCGTCGAGCATGCTCGATCGTGTAAGTCGCGTCGTGAATGCTGCCTGTCTGAAACCGACGGCAATAGCCGGTAGAATGAGGAAGATCAGACTTTGTTTGAAATCAACGAAAGGGCTGATGTATCCAGATGACGGCAGCCAACCGAGGTAAAGCGAGAAGACAAGTACGCACATTATGGCGAACCAAAATTCTGGAATTGATATGCCCGCCAACGAACTCACCTGCGCGGCATAATCCGTTGGCGTGTTTCGTCGAACTGCCGCAAGAGTGCCCAAAGGAATTGCGATCAACATCGATAACCCTATCCCCACAACGGCCAGATAAACAGTGGCTGGAATGCCTTCCATTAGTTCGTATGTGACGGGGCGTCGCGTTATTAATGATTTGCCAAACTCACCTTGAACGGCTCGTCCAAGCCACTTCACATATTGGACGTAGACCGGTTGATCGAGGCCAAATTCTTTCTCGAGTGCGGCCCGGACTTCTGGGTCCTCCACGTCTTCCTCGCCGATCATCGTGTCAATGATGTCGCCTGGTAGTAGCTGAACAAAAGTAAATACCACCACCGTCAAAACGAGCAAAACCGGTATCAAATAAAGGATACGGCGAATCAGGTATGCAAGCATGACCTAAGGCTTCCCCTCCTACCAAATTAATTATCGGCCGTGCTGGCATGCACCGCGATGCATGGGCACCGCGGCGCTTACCAGTTTGAAAAGGTTCTTCGTTTTTAAGACGTTGTGTCCATCCAAGCTGTCCGAAGACCACCGTTTGAATATTGAAACGGTCCAGGGAACGCTGGCTTGTAGCCTTTTAAGTTTTTTACGCCAGCTTCAAGGAGTGGGATATAGTGGGTATAGACCATCGGCACATCAGTATTAATAATGCTGTCGATGTCTGCATACATTTGACGACGCTTATCTTTATCCAGCTCGATCTTGGCAGCTGTGATGAGTTGGTCGACCTGCTCGTTTGCATAACCGTAACGCATTTTGTTGGTCGGTGCTTGCGAGTGAAACGCTCGTGCATACCATGCGTCCGGATCCATCCGATAACTATTCGCGGAGGAATCCATGTTGAAGTCACCCTTCTTGTACTTCGCGCGTAGTACAGGGTTCGGATGAATTTCGAAGCTGACGTTAAATCCAGCTTGCTGGAGCATGGAGTGAACAATCTCACCGGTTTGGTGCATGTAGGCATAGGCGTCACGCGCAACTAAAAGAATTTTGGTGTCCGCACCGCCCGCTTTCTTCAGCAACGACTTCGCTTTGTCCGGATCGTATTCTGGCCATGGCTTGACGTTAGGTGAATGCCATGGGCTGCTTTTGTAGTAGAAACTCTCAGCGATTGACCCTTGGCCATGGAAGATAGCTTGATGGATACCCTCGTGATCGATGGCATGCGCCGCTGCTAAACGCAACATATGTGCATTCGGGTTGTCTTTGGGAGAAAACGGGCCGTTCTTCATGTTGAAGGAAACGTAGCCTGTACCCACCTGGCTGACTTCCCAGGAGTTAAACTTATCCGAATAGTTTTTCTTGAAATCGCCCATGTCTGCATAGGCCATATTATCAATCAGATCGACTTCGCCCGTTCGCAGTGCGGTTAGGCGGACCCGGTCTTCTTTCTTCGGCTTGCCAATTACCGCATCTAGATACGGCAAATTGTTGCCCTGTTCGTCTGTTTGCCAGAAGTTCTCAAACCGGACCATTTCGGTGGTGTCAAAACGTTTCCAACTCTTGAACTTGAAGGGGCCTGAGCATTGTGGATTGGTGTCAGCCGTATCAGCCCCGCCCGGCGCCATCATATTTATCGGATAATAGATGACATTGGCGAGAAAAATTGCGCTTGGATTTTTCAGGTGAATATTGACCGTGTATTTGTCGTCGACAGTGACGCGCTCTACATCGGAGATAGCTGATCGGGTGAAGGCGTGACCAATTTTTGGATCCTTGATCCGCTCTATGTTCCATTTAATGGATTCGGCGTCGATTGTTTGTCCGTTATGATATTCCGCACCTTTCCGAAGTCTGAAGGTGTAGGTTTTCAGATCTTTTGAAATGTCCCAAGACTCGGCTAGACCCGGCTTGATGTTCATGTTGGCATCAAAATCGAGTAGTCCGCTTGTTAATCCTGCCAATGGATGTGACACGTAATAGAGGATATTACGATGCGGATCGAGGCCACGGGAATCTGAACGGGTTGCGAAACGAACGGTTCCGCCTTTCTTTGGATGACGTTTGGCGGCATTTGCGATACCAGGATCCATACCCAACGCTGCTGCCCCTGCAACTGCGCCGGATGTTGCCAAGAACTCCCGGCGTGTTGGCCTTATTGAATTTTTTTGATTGTCTTTCGACATATTGACTTCCCTCCCTTAAATTTATCTGTCCGCTGCTAACGGTTGGACCCCACTTTGCGGGCCATTGATGGCCTCAAAAAAAAGCTTTCGACGGTTTCGTTGTTTAGGACTATTAACTGGAAATATCCTTACGACTAATGATCCAACTCTTCCGCCTTTTAGTTCTAAGCAATAAGTTTATTACGATCTATCTTTGTTTGAAGGGGGGCGAGTAAGTTTCCGCCATTATAAATATTTGAATGGGTAGAGAACGTTTTGCCAAAATCTATGAATTCAAACCGATGAGGAGTATTTCCGACCACCTTTTATTTCACCGTTCTGGCTGGTGGGCGCAGTTCTGGCTATGTTGGCTTTGGATCATATAGAGAGCTCCGCACGGGTTATTCCGCAGGATCTTTGTTGGGTTGGCTGGTTCTTGATCGGTTGGGGGCTGACCGTTGCGATCTACGTAGATTTGATGTTCACGCGGCGTGGCACTGCTATAATGCCGTTTCGGGAAGCCAGCGTATTAGTTACGGATGGTCCCTTCCGTTATTCGCGGAATCCGATCTATTGCGGCATGGTGGCGGCATTGATTGGCTTTGGGTTGATTTTGGGTGGACCCGTTTCTCTTGTCGTCATACCAATTTTTGTGTTTATCATTTACATCTGTTTTATCCGGGCTGAAGAAGCCATTTTGGAAGCTGCTTTTGGCACTGAATACCTTGCTTATAAGGCCCGAGTACGGCGCTGGATTTGAAGCAGTTTACCAGGTGCCAGTGTTTTCCATCGATACCCACGGTTCCACCGGTTCCTTTGCGCCGCCTTTCTGCAGTAATTCGATAGAGATACCGTCGGGCGAACGGATGAACGCCATATAACCGTCGCGTGGTGGTCGATTGATAGTAATGCCGGATGCCTGGAGGTCGGCGCAGAGTTGATAAATATCGTCCACTTCGAAGGCTAGATGACCGAAATTTCGTCCGCCCGTATACTCTTCTGGATCCCAGTTATACGTAAGTTCCAGGACAGGAGCCTTTGAGGTTTCTGCATTGGCTTTGTCCTCGGATGCCGCAAGGAACAAGTTTGTATAGCGGCCCTTTTCGCTTTCTGTCCGGCGGGTCTCGACCATGCCAAGCTTGTTACAAAAAAAATCGAGCGTTTCTTCGAGGTTCTTTACCCGTACCATAGTGTGTAGATACCGCATATCCGACAACTCCCTTTTTATCCCAAGTCTGAGGGGCCTCTTCTAACATATGGCGTTCTGGCAAATAAAGGTCACACGTCTTAGTGGATCTATTAACAGACTTATAACGTTTGCCAAACCAATCGAATACTGGTGACGCTGCCTCCCGTCCGTAATCTCTTTGTGGAAAGAAGGAAACAGCTATTGCATATTCTGAAAGCGCTCACCTACCCACTCATATATCGATCGTTTAAACTGGGTCTAACTGGGCTGCGTGGCAAACAGGCTGTTGCAGCCCGCTGAGTTAAAAAGTCAATTCTTTTGGGTATGTGGGTTAAGGAACTGGAGCCGTCATGTGGAATCGCGAGGCACAATGTTGAAATTGACAGCTAGTGTTTTGTCAGCGCAACACCCGTTGGGGCTGTATCCGTTTCCGCTGATTCACATGTGGATTTTGCGACCCAAATGAGTCAAATGCATGACCTTCTCAGCCGACGCGTTCTGTCGCCTCTTGCCTGCATCATATTGATGCAGTCCGCAATTGTGATGTCGTCTTATGGCATTACGGTTGTGGTTCCGGATGCAGCTGGCGATATAGGAATTCCGCCGGAATGGGTTGGCTACCTTTTTGCGATCGTCTATGGGACTGCCAGCTTTTCTGGAATTGTTTCAGGACGAATTATCTCTGCCTGGGGGGCGACTGGGGCATTTCGGGTAATGATGGCAGCGATTGCGCTGGGCGCATTCGCATTGATTGGGGCGTCGCCGCTGTTAGCATTCCTGGCCGCGGCCTTAATTGGGCTGGCGACGGGCCCAATGAACCCTGTCGGCAGCCACGTTTTGACTCGTATTTCACCGACCGGCTGGGCGGCATTTTTATTTTCCGTCAAGCAATGTGCCACGCCGGCGGGTGGCGCCTTGGCCGGTATTATATTTCCGCCTTTGGTTGCAATTTGGGGTTGGCAGGTTGCGTTCATGGTGATGCCGTTTTTCGCCATCTTGTTCTGTGTCTGCGCGGGATGGGGCCGGCTAGATGACGGGGACGAGATCGAATATTCGGAACAGAAGGATGAAAAAAAATGCTATGTAATGGAATCTTTGCGCCTCTCGCTTGCGGGTCGTCAAGTTGCGGCTGTGTCCATTGCCGGCATGCTTTTCGCCGGTAGCCAGTGTGCCTTAATAGCCTTCTTAGTAGTCTATTTGCGGCAGACAGAGCTTATGACAGCGGGGCAAGCAGGCCTGGCGTTTTCCGTTTTTCACGTCAGTGGTGTTGCGGCGCGTCTTGTTTTTGGCTGGTTTGCGGAGCGGCACATCCCTTCAGCGGCAATTCTGGTTTTTGCAGCGAGTGGTATGGCAGTAGGACTGGTTTCGATTGCAAATTTTTCTCAAAGCTGGCCGCTCTGGACGTTTTATCTTGCAATAGCGTTTGCTGGATGCACCGGCAATGGTTGGGTCGGGTTACTTTTCGCCGAATTATCGCGATTAGCGCCCGAAGGCCGCGCAGCTGATGTGACCGGTGGGGCGCAAGTGTTTATGTACGCAGGTGTCTTTATAACGCCGCTCGCCTGCAGCACTGCGTTGGATTTGACTGATAGTAACTACGATGTGGTGTTTATGATCCTCACTGCATTGGCCATTGGCTCAGTACTCTCGCTCGAATGGGGCCGCCGGGCTGGGCGGTAGTTAGTCCGGCCAATTCTGCAAAAGATCGACCGGGTCGCCAAACTTGGAAGCCATCTCCACAACACTCGGTGCACCTAGAGCGGTTAGAAAACCTTTGTCGATGAGGGTCGTATTGCCGGCTGTTACTGTCGAATCGAATGAAATGAGATCCATGTGAACGGGCGGTTCTTCCCATTCAGGCATCATGCGCCGGATGTAGTCGTTGGGTGCGGCGAGATCTATACCGAAGTGTAGGGCTCCAACTGAGTTGGAGCCAGCTGGATAAATCGTGTGACGTGGCGCTTTTGGGTTAAAGCCGCATCCAAGCTCGATAAGCTGTCCGCCAACGAGCATGTCGCGCAGGATGACCGCCTCATCAGAATTTCCTTCGACTTCGACAATTCGGTCATCCTTGAAAATGACCTGTGGTGGGTTTTCGAAGGGTTTTTCGAAGCCAACAGCCCAATACGGCACGACTACGCCATTCGTATCGACTTGAATTGAATCGTCGTTATTGACCGAGGTCCGATCGTATACGTTAGGGCCGTGGCACGGGAGATAATGAACATAACAGCCGGGTTCATCCGCTGACATTTGGCCGCGCCAGCGATTTGAGTTTAAAAGATTTTCGCGCATTTCGGCAGTGTATTTAATTGTCAGGTCGGTTCCTCGGTGGTCGCTAAATTTTAAGTCGAAATCCTGCTCTTTCGGAAACATCTCTGCTGTCTGGCGTATGATTTCGCCAACGATGTCGATGGGAAACCGTGCTTGCGGTGTTTGCAATAGGTCGAGATCACGGAAATAAGTTATTTTGACCCAGCGTTGGCCCTTTTCGTTACGCATACGTATGCAAAATGGGTCGATGATCGAGCAGAACCAACTGGAGACTACGAAAGTAGCGGTTTCGACGAGGGGCCTTAATTCCTCGGGCACTTCCGTAGCCTGGCTGTTATCAGCCACAATGACCGTGGGTTTTACGCCTCGTGATCGGGCATGACCGCAGATGGCGTGTATGACGCGCGGATCGAGCTTGCGGTCGGCCAGGAATACCATTGTGTCATCTGGTCGAATAGCAAACGTCCGGACGAAATTGTCCATCGCTTCGAAATACTGACATGTGAGCACGCTTTCGAGCGTATCCGGTTGCGGCAGGCCGATAAAGGCGTCGTCCGTTGGCTGGACCATCAGTGTTCTCCTTTGTTCTTGTTTGCTGACGTGGCCAATTAGTTAACTAAATGCAACGATTGCGGGTTGGTCGCATGTATCGATTATATTGTACCGCGCATACGAGTACCCTTGGGATCGTAAAAACCCGAAAGTTGTGCCCTGGCTGAACATTCTTCAGATGCGACCTCAATCGTCCAATCTCCAGCATCAATCCAATTCTTTGTAACGCCATCATAACAGGAGATATAGCCCATTCCTACACTGGCACCGACTGTGTGGCCAAAAGATGCGGATGTTGTGTAACCAACTCGAACTCCATTGCGAGAAATTGGCTCATCATGATAAATGTAGACATCCGGATTGTTTAGTTGAAATTGTACCAAGCGCCGGGTTAATGGCCCGCCGCGCAGAGGCTCAAGAGCTTCTCTGCCAATGAAGTCCGCCTCCCAATCGATCGCAAAACTGAGGCCCGCCTCGAACGGATTATCCTCAATGCCGATATCGTGTCCCCAATGCCTGAAGCCTTTTTCTAGGCGCAAAGAGTCCATGGCGTGATATCCGGCTAGCTGCATGTTGCACGCTTCGCCCTCTGACATTATCCGGTCGAAAGCGTGTTGGGCAAACTCTGTGGAAATGTATAGTTCGTAGCCAAGTTCACCCATATAACTAATACGTACAACACGTACAGGCGCATATCCAATCTCCAACTCAAGCGCGCTTCGGTACGGCAGTTTATTGTCGGATAGGTCTTCGTCACAAATTGCCTGCAAGACATCTCTGGATTTCGGACCCATGAGTCCAAGGGATGTGAGACCTGCTGTGACATCTGTTGCAAAAGCGCGGCGGTCCTTAATATTTTTCCTTAACCAAGCAAAATCACGAGTCGCCGCTGCAGCGCCAGTGACAATGAGAAAGCATTCATTATTGAGCTTAGAAATAGTAAGATCCGCCTCAATACCGCCCTTGTTATTTAGCCATTGCGTATAACGAACTTGGTCAGGTTCCATCCGAGTATCGCAGGTGCAAATGTCCTGAAGAACTGCTTCTGCGTCGGGTCCATCCAGGCGGAATTTGGCGAAGGAAGACATGTCGAATAGCGCTACACCTTCACGTGTTGCCAAGTGTTCTCGCTCCCAGCTATCAAACCAAGGTGTACGTCCCCATCCGTACGTATATTCTTGTTTTTGTCCTTTATCGGCAAACCACATGGGGCGTTCCCAACCCATCGTGACGCCAAAACAAGCTCCAGCGGCGTCTAGCCGGTCATGGAATGGACTACGACGAGCCCCACGACCGGTCGTAGGTTGAAAATATGGCCAGTGCATGGCGTATAATAGGCCAAGCGATTCCTTAGTCCTGTCAAAAAGATATGCGCGATTACGTTCCGCTCTGTGGAATCGTCGGATGTCGAGCTCGGCCAAGTCCATCGTTGGTTCGTCTTCGACGATCCATTCTGCTAAAGCCTTTCCTGCGCCACCGGCGGATTGGATGCCGATCGAATTGAAACCGGCTGCAACATAAAGTTTCCGCAAGGCTGGTGCTTCACCCAGGATGTACCGGTTGTCTGGTGTAAAGCTTTCGGGTCCCACGAATAATTGACGAATTTCTGCATCTGCAAGGCCCGGAAACCGCTCAAGTCCCGTATTCATAAAAACTTCGAACTGATCCCAGTCTTCAGGCAATGCTTGGAACTCGAAGCCATCCGGGATACCGTCCATGCCCCAAGGTTTTGCGTTTGGCTCAAACCCACCAAGTATTAGTCCGCCCACCTCTTCTTTAATGTAAATATAACCATCCATATCTCGAATGACGGGTTGATTGCGAATCACGCCCTTAATGGGCCGCGTGACGATATAGTAATGCTCCGCCGCATGAAGCGGTACATCTACGCCAATAGGCGTGCACAATTCGCGTGTCCACATTCCAGCGCAAACAACAACGATTTCTGCCTCAATGCGCCCTTGATCTGTATCTGCGCCGATCACTTGTTCGTTTTTAGTTAAAATTCTGGAAACTTTGATATTTTCTATGAGTTTTGCACCGCCGTTGCGGGCGCCTCGCGCTAAAGCTTGCGTGGTGTCGGTCGGATTTGTCATACCGTCAGATGGAATAAGGTAGGCAGCTACAAGGTCCTCAATGTTGAGCAAGGGTGCTCTTTCTTTGGCGTCGTTCAATGAGATTCGTTGCACTTCGACGCCAAAGGCGGCGGCCATTCCCGATTGACGTTTGAGCTCTTCCTCGCGCTCCAACGTCCGCGCGACGGAGATGCTGCCGGTGCTTCTATAACCCGTCGCTTGGCCTGTTTCTCCTTCGAGGCCGGTGTAGAGATCTCGGGTATACTTTGCGAGTTCGGTCTGGTTTTGTGTTGCACGAAGTTGGCCGACTAAACCCGCCGCATGCCAAGTCGTGCCGCAGCTGAGGCGGCCCTGTTCAAGAAGGACGACGTCAGACCAGCCAATTTTCGTCAAATGATAGGCGACGCTGCAGCCGACAATGCCGCCGCCAACGATCAGAACACGAGTTTTGCTCGGTAAGTCCGACATTCAGTCCCTTTCCTCTCTATCGCAGTTTAACCCTTTCAAAAGGGATGCTGCAAAGCCGAACGCTGGAAATAAAGGCCCTCACTGTGTTAGCAGTGAACATCATGCGCGTACTCGTTCCGATCTTTAGTGCGGCCCTTATAACGCACGGCACTGTAATTGCGTTGGCGGCCAGTCAGCTTACAATTTATACAGCGGCTCCTGATGCCGAATTAGAAAAGATAGAAAGCGCTTTTCGGAGTGATATTGAGGGCGTCGAAATTCGTTGGGTCCGCAATTCAACGAACCTTATTTTAAGGCGGTTAAGGGTTGAAAGCGAGCAACCCAAAGCTGATGTCGTTTGGGGCGTTGCAGCGAGTGGCCTCGCGAATTTGGCGGCGGATGGATATTTTTTACCATACTCTCCGAAAGATTTTGCAAGCCTAAACCGACGCTACAGTGATATACAGACACCCCCCCGATGGATTGGGTTGCGACTTTGGGCAAACGCACTTTGTGTGAACCGAACTCTAATGGAGTCTCAAAAACTAAAAATGCCTGAAAGATGGGGCGACCTCCTCGACCCAGCGCTCAAGAAACGGATTTTAGCACTCGATCCAACTGGATCGCGGACCGGCCTTATGACGTTGTCTGGTTGGAGGTCATTATGGGGTGCGGACGGCGCTTGGCGTTATATGGAAGGTCTACATCGTAATGTCGTAATCTACATGCGGAGCGGAAACGCACCATGCGATCTTGTGGCGCGTGGCCTTTATCCGATCGGGATATCTTATGCCTATCGGGCGGCGAAATATATTGCCAAGGGAAGGTCAATCGATCTCATTCTCCCCAGCGACGGTGTCGGCTGGGATGTCGAGGCGATAGCAATTGTCCGAGGGAGGCCCTACGTTGAAGCCGCGCGTGTCTTTGCTGATTGGATTACAGATCAAAGAGCGATGAAATTACAGTCTCGGAAGTTCGGCCTAATGTCGCGCGAAGAACAATTGTCGGACGTACAGTTTTATCCGGAAAAACTAGAAGATGTCTTGGTGCCTTTAGATTTCGAAAAACAAGCAAAAGAACGCAAAAATATATTGGCGGAATGGCGTCTTCGGTTCGGCGCCAAAGCGGAGCCTGAACCTGAACAATAGGGACCCCCCTTTGGGGTAACAGTTAGATATGGTCAACAAAATGAACGTCAAAAATACCGATCCACTTCTTTTGACACCGGGTCCGCTGACGACGAGTTCTGAGGTAAAGGAGGCCATGCTCCATGATTGGGGATCCCGCGATCCGTCATTTATCAACGCTACTAAAAATGTTCGGGAAACCTTGGCAGATATATCCGGTGGTGGCGATGCATTTACGGTGGTGCCAGTGCAAGGAAGCGGCACATTTGCCGTTGAAGCGATGGTCGGAACTTTTCTACCAAGGGGTAATAAGATCCTGATCATTGTAAATGGCGCATACGGTCACCGTATTGCCAAGATTTGCGATTACATGGATCGTCCCTACACAGTTTTGGAAACACCTGAGGATACGCCACCGGATATTGCGGCTGTTTCTAGGACGCTTGCGGAAGATCCAGACCTAAGTCATGTCATAGTAGTCCATTGTGAGACGACGTCTGGCATTCTTAATCCAATTCAAGAGATTGCCGCAGCCGTCGCGGCCGCAGGTCGTAAACTTTTAATTGATGCAATGAGCGCGTTCGGCGCCATTCCGCTCGACCTCTCTCAAATTCCCTGCGATGCGATCGCAGCATCTTCGAACAAATGTTTCGAGGGTGTACCGGGATTGGGGTTCGTACTTTGCCGCAAGGTGGCGCTGCAACAAACACGGGCTAATGCCCATTCGTTGAGTTTGGATCTCTTTGATCAATGGCATGCAATGGAAATAAATGGCCAATGGCGTTTTACCCCTCCGACCCATGTGGTTGTCGCATTTGAAGCAGCACTTGCTGCCCATGCCCGGGAGGGGGGCGTTGAAGGGCGGTTCGCCCGCTACAAAGAAAATTGCAATGTTTTGTTAGAAGGTATGAAGGCGTTTGGGTTTGAGCCACTCCTGCCCAAGAAGTTGCAGGCACCAATTATCGTAACATTTAAAATGCCGTCTGATAAGAATTTTGCATTTCAGGAATTTTACGACTGCCTTAAAGAAAAGGGCTATGTAATCTACCCTGGGAAATTAACCGCCGCGGAGAGCTTCCGAATGGGATGTATTGGACATTTAGATGCGGATGACATGCGAGGCGCCCTTGGTGCGGTTGACCGGACGCTAACGGAGATGGGTGTCGCCTCGGGGGCACCTTAGAGGTGGTCGTTCATTATCAGAAGATGCCGCAAAGCTATGCGGTTGGGATGAGGGGGGTAATAATCGGCCCGAAACAAACCCTAGAGCATAGTTGAAAACTATCTAAGCCCTTACAGGAAGGGAAGGTTTATGAAAATTGGTCTGCATGTTGGTACCCGGGGAGCGGTGCTTGACCCCGACGCACTATTAATGATTGCTCGCAAAACAGAGGGACTGGGTTTCTCACATCTTGGTTTTAGCGATCATCTCGTAATTGCCAATGACGTGCACTCGCCCTATCCCTACACAAAATCACGGGTCTGGTTTGCCCAGGATAGCGGCGATTGTCTGGACCAACTTACGACGCTCGCCTTTGTTGCTGGGGGCACAAAATCGCTTCGATTACTGACCTCAGTGTTGGTGATTCCGCACCGGCCGCCAATGCTGACGGCAAAAATCTTGACGACAGCAGATATACTGTCGCGCGGACGTTTGACGGTCGGTATAGGTGCCGGATGGATGGAGGAAGAAATCAACTTGTTGGGGGCTCCGACATTTAAGCGGCGCGGTAAGCTTGTAGATGAAACACTATCAGCAATGAAAACTTTGTGGACAGACGACGATCCGGTTTTTACGGGGGAATTCGTGTCCTTCCGTGATCTTAAGTTCGAGCCAAAGCCGGCGCAGGAGCCACATCCGCCAATCTGGGTTGGCGGCGAAACCAAACCAGCCCGTCGCCGTGCGGGACAAGTTGGTGATGGCTGGTATCCAGTCGGTAATAACCCGTCTTCGCCATATGATAATGTGGAGCGGTTTGTTAAGGGGCTGTCTGATATGCATAAATATGCTGAGGCTGCTGGTCGTGATCCCGCAGCGATCGAGATTGCGTTGAATGGCCTTTGGTTTCGAATGGGAGAGACCGTTGAAAATGAAGATGGCGAACGCATGCCCTTTACGGGCAGCGACGCGGCTATTATCGATGATATCGGTGCGTATGGAGACGCTGGGCTCGATGAGCTTATAATCGGGTTTGAAAGCGACAACCTCCAAGTTTCTTTAGACCGTCTTGATGCTTTTGCAGAGAGAATTATGCCAAAAATATAAGGGAGTTCGCAAAATGACAGTCAAGCATCTGCGTTTGCGTGAATATAGAACTAAGTCAAAAACTAAATGCAAAACTCTATAAATTGCGGCATGGGATTCATAAAGAATTTGCGTTAGTTTTAATTGAATGAAGCAGCTCTGGAGTGGGGAAATGAAAAATCAGACCCTCGAAGTAAATGGACGCAAATATAACGCGCCGAATGCACCAATTGTCGTTGTTTGTGTTGATGGCTCGGAGCCCGAATATATGGACCGGGCGATTGAGGGAGGCCATATGCCATGGTTGGCGAAAATTCGCGAGACCGGAACGAATCGGATTGCGGATTGTGTGGTGCCGACATTTACTAACCCCAATAACCTCTCGATTGTGACAGGCATGCCACCTTCTGCGCATGGGATTGCTGGTAACTTCTTCTGGAATCCGGACACGGGCGAAGAAGTCATGATGAATGATCCTAAATTCCTGCGTTGCGGGACTATCCTTGCTGCATTTTCAGAAGCCGGTGCTCGTGTAGCGGTTATTACCGCAAAAGACAAACTCCGTTTGCAACTGGGGAATGGCATGACATTCGGCCCTGGTGGAGGCATCTGCTTCTCTTCAGAGAAAGCGGACGAAGTGACGATGGCGAATAATGGTATCGATGATGTTCTCGGTCTCGTGGATATGTCGGTACCGGATGTCTATAGTGCGGAGCTTTCCGAGTTCGTCTTTGCTGCCGGTTTGGCGCTTATGAAGCGGGACCGTCCGGACATCATGTATCTGTCGACAACCGATTATATCCAGCATAAGCATGCGCCTGGCGCGGCAGTGGCAAATTCATTCTATTCGATGATGGATCATTATTGGGCGGAGCTTGATGGGCTCGGGTGCATTATCGTGCTAACGGCGGACCATGGTATGAATGCGAAACATGATCCGGATACGGGCGAGCCAGTTGTCGTTTACTTGCAGTCATTGCTTGATGAACGGAGTGGGGAAGGAAAGACCCGCGTAATTTTGCCGATTACCGATCCGTATGTGGTGCACCATGGGGCACTTGGCTCCTATGCGACAATCTATTTAAGGGGGGCTGAAGGTAGCGAAGTTATTGAATATCTTCAGGAGGTTGATGGCATCTTGGAGGTTCACACAAATGCCGAAGCGTGCGAAAAATTTGGCTTGCCACCGGACCGGGTCGGCGACATCGTTGTGATATCCGATCGTAATGTGACTTTAGGTACAAGTGCCGCGCGACATGATCTCTCAGGGCTGACTGAGCCCTTACGCAGTCATGGCGGTGTGACAGAGCAAAAAGTGCCCCTAATTATGAACCGCGCAGCGCCCGCACTAATGGAGGGTCGTGCACTGCGGAATTTTGATGCCTTCGACCTGGCGTTTAATTATGCGACCGATGAGAGTGGCCGAGCGGCGGCCGAATAGTCTGCGCATTCCTTTGAGTTTTTCCCGCATGTCTCTGTTATTTGACGATGACAGGGGCAACCCAAGTTGTGTTACTCGGAGATTTGCCGCCGCAAATAACCTGCCAACGGTGAGGTTGTCGTCGATTGTATTTTTGGTGGTTTCTGCTTTAGCCTGAAATTCCATTGAAACCATAATAGGTAAACTCGATAGCCTTTTATTTTAAATACCAGAAAGTGTTTCTTTTTACCGACGATATATTTCAAGCGTTCTGAGTAAATGTCGTCTTTTGGTAGACGCAGAATGTAGTGTCTCGAGGGCCGACTATATATTGCCAAGCCGTTCTGGATAATCAGAGAAGACGGCACTGACGCCCCAGCCCCACAACTCTTCTGCCCTGTTACGATTGTTGACTGTGTAGCAAAGTACGTGATGTTCGGAGTCGAGGATTGTTGCGGCCTGTGATTGGAGGAGATGTCGCTGGCTGCAATGTATAAATGCGCAACCTAGACGATCCAGCATTTCAGACCAATTTGACGGCACGCGTCTGACCAGGAAGCCGCGTGGAACGTCTGGTGCGACTTTACTGATTTCTTCAAGTGCCTCGGCTTGGAAACTTGAGATGATGGGCGCGATCAGCTCGGGAGGCCATTCAGTTTTTAGGAATTCTCCTAAGGCTTTGCTTGTTTCCTTTACGTATCCTTTGGCTGGTTTTATTTCGATATTCGCGGCAATACCTAACTCGGCAAGTAATTTTGTAGTTTCCTTTAGAGTTGGAATTCGCTCGTTTTGAAAGCGTTTGTCGAACCATCCCCCCGCGTCACGTTCTTTTAATTCGGCCAATGATGTTTTGGGAACCCGTCCGTCACCATCTGTTGTCCGGTCTAAAGACTCATCATGGATTAGCACAAGTTCGCCGTCTTTCGTCATCATGACGTCGAATTCAACCCACATCAAACCCATTGCGGCCGCTTCACGGATAGACGCAAGCGTATTTTCGGGTGCGTGACCTGCAACGCCTCGATGTCCGATAATTCTCGGTAATGATAATTGCGCTTCCATCCCTAATTACTGATCAAAGTAAAACAA
>CEUN01181228.1_pt1 | contig 103217 bp, 94 predicted proteins | sample 361501 | NCBI WGS metagenome assembly CEUN01 (sample SAMEA2622801, study PRJEB7988) | marine metagenome | biome: marine biome (ENVO:00000447); feature: marine epipelagic mixed layer (ENVO:xxxxxxxxx); material: "saline water (ENVO:00002010), including plankton (ENVO:xxxxxxxx)" | depth 120 m | reverse complement strand
CCTTCTCCTTCTCCTTCGCCACCCTCCTGGTTCTCTGACTGCTGCTCTTGCTGCCGGGTCTCCACAGATTTTTGGACAGCATTCAATGTTTGTAACGCCTGACCGTATTGTTGCTGTATCTGTGCTTGCGACAACACGAACGGCGGAGGCGGCGGTGTGAATTGACTTGTTAAAACCATACTAGCGCCGGGGGTCGAAAGGATTTGCGGCGGAGCACCGGATTGGTTCGCTATGGCGATTATGCCACTCGAACCGTCTGCATTCGGCAGCAAGGAGAACGTATTTTCCTGTCCCTCAGCACCAGCACGCCCAGCCACTTTCGTGCCGCGAATACCAATCGTTGCGACCGGAGTTTGCACGGTCATCGCGTCAGGTCCGACCTTCGCGACCTCACCACTCACGAAAGTAAAAACGCCTTGCACAATATTGAGATCCATCGACCCCGTCTTTGCGTCGGGGTCATACACGAATTTGTCTAAAACAAGACGACCTTCTTCACCAAGCGACAATGTAGTTTTATCCTCGAAAACAATACCCAAGGAAGTTCCTGTCGCTGTCTGCAGCACGTCGCCCGCATAGACCGCTTCGCCCGCCGTCAACGCAACTTCTGTCCCGTCAACGCGTTTCGCGGTGGCATTACCGAGCAGTGTTTCAACTTGCCCAATTACTTCACCTTCCTCCCCAGAGGTTTGCGCATATTGTCCAGGAGCCGGAATTCCGGTTAACAACCGCTCCACCAATTCGGATCGCAAGAGTGATCCACTTTCGGTTACGAGATCCGAAGATGTGCCACCATGGAAGTAGTCACGCAGCAGAAAGCTCTCACCATCGCGACCCGCAATCAACAAATCCGGTCCTTGACGAATAAATTGCGCATTTAACGGCCAGTCACCGCCCGGCACGACAATTAATGTACTACTGGATCCGGATGCCCCGTAGACGCCGTGTTCCATCGCTTGATCAGAAACGTGGAATGTTTGCGCCCCAATCTTCATTTAGAGGTCTCCAACTGGATCATTGTATAACATAAAAGAAGATACACTCTTTTTATGAAAACGTTGTGATTTTCATCACACTGGGTAACGATTTTTCTATGAAAATCACTATACCCATCGGCTTGTTTATTCACATCTTTCCAGGAACTTTGGAATCAATAACGGATATAACTTCGACGCCTAATTGTCCCATGACGCTCAATAGCGTCAGGCCCGCAATGATCACATCGCTTTCGGCCGAGGTCGCGTCACTTTGAGCATTTATCAAATTGGTTTCACCAGCCAGAACATCGATCAACGTCCGTTTGCCCAGTTGCCGCTCTTTTCGAGCCAGATCAAGAAATTCAGCGGCTATATTCGCTTGATTTTGAAGCAAAGCCGCATTTTGGCCCGCTGTGACCAGGTTTGACCAAGCATTGCGCGCCTGTTCTTCAATCTGGTCGCGCAGGTCGCTCACACGTCGCCGTGCCGCTGTCGAATCTGATTGCGCCGCACGCAGTGAATTTATTGCTGTAAATCCAAGGTTAAAAGGAAAAGTAAATTGAACTTTACCAAGCGCCTCTCTTTTAAAACCCGCCGCGCCCCCCACGTCTTGCTTGAACTTGGCCTCACCGACCAAATCCAATGTCGGATAAAATTCACTTGCACGCGTTGTCTCAATTGTCTCTTCGGCGACCTTTAGGCCAATCATTGAAGCTCGCAAGTTTGGGTTCCCTTCAAATGACAACTGAACCGCTTCTTCAACTGTTTCGGGTAAAAGAAATTCGGGTACGGAGACTACTTCCAAACGCTGGACATCAGTTGGAAATTCAGAAAACAACGTTTTATAGGTATTTTTTGCGACGACTAGAGCGCCCTCTGACTGCACGCGCCGCGCTTCCGCACCCGCTAAGGTCACCTTAGCTTGCAAAACATCTGTCGATAAACCGGCGCCACGTTGGACCAACGCATCTTCCAACACCGCCTGAGCTTTAATATTTTCTTCGGATTGTTTAGCGAAATTAAGAACTTCCATAGTTCGCCGCACATTTACATGGGCGGTGAGTGCACGAAGTAAAACATCTTGGCGTGCGGCAAATAGTTGTGATTGCACCAACTCAAGTTGCAATTGTGCTGTTCGTATTTGCGAATTTGCGACACCAAAATCCCATAATAATTGGGTTAAGTTAAAATCAAACTCCCGGGTTATTAAACTACTGTCGGGTGTTTCTACTGGGTTTCTAATTTTTTCCCGACCATAAAAGCCGGTGAGATTGAGCCTTGGATACCAACCACCAATTGCAGATTTAATTCGTTCTCGTTGAGCATCGATGTCCGCCTCTGCAGCCTTCACGAGCTGATGGCGCTCAATCAGAGCGGCATAACGTTCAAGAAACGGCTGCGAAGAAGCCGGCCATCCAGCAGACACGGTTGCTGACAAGAGAAGCGCCATAAACAAGCGGGGTAGACGCTTATCCTGAATTCTTGTGGACGGCTTCAAGTGCCCCCCATAACGAGTTTTGTTAGTGGACCTTTGCACCACAGAAATACAACAGATCTTAACGAAGCCACCAACAACTAATTATTTGAGATAATGCTTTGATTGAAATTATCGGGTATTTCTAGCCCACTAATAACCATCCCAATCGCGCGTAGCCAAAATCTAATTGCATAAAAAAAAACCCTTCAACAACTCAGATACCGTTCCCGCCAATACAAATGCGAAAAAACTGCACCCAAACCAAACGGATTATTTTCAAAATTTATATAATTTGATCAATATCTTGCGGCACCCAAGTACATTTAGTAACAGCTAATTAATTTATCAAAGCCATCAATATGCCGGTAAAAGCCATATCTAAAACACTACATATGGTATAATAAAATATTTTGTTTCCTCAGATCATTTCATATTGATTGGCCAGTAAATCCAACTTCGTTGCGAAAACGCAAATACCGAATGCTTAGAACTCTCATTTGAGGTCAAAAACAACACCACCAGAGGAAATTTAACGAATCGACAAATCTCGATATAATCATCGTGTAGAATGATCCAACAGTAAGCATGTTTAAACGCTGTAGCGTTTGCCCCTCCAAAAAAATTTGGAATCAACTTCAATCGATCGTTTTCAAAGACATTGCCCGTCACGCCCCTTAGTCACCGGGCGGCTCGAGAAAGGGACATAGTTTAGCCTCGAAATGACATATTCCCGAGAAACAGTAACATTCATAGAGACATTTTTTCGCGTGACATGTAAAAGATCAATAAATTCATGAAATCGAAACGGAAAACCAACTTCGCCCGTTGCGCATTGGCAATCTCCGGTCAATACTCCCACAATAATTTGTAGAATGGATTTGTTGGCAACTTTCAGCCGACGATAAGGGAGCACGGAGGGTCAAATGAAAGCTTCAGATTTAATGGTACGGTGCCTTGAAGAAGAAGGTGTGGAACAGATATTCGGCGTCCCCGGGGAAGAGAATGCCGATTTTATGATTTCTCTAATGGACAGTAAGATTGATTTCGTTCTTTGCCGTCATGAGCAGGCAGCCGCCTTTATGGCTGATGCTTATGGACGCTTGACCGGAAAAGCTGGCGTTTGCCTTGGTACATTGGGACCCGGCGTTACAAATCTCTTAACTGGTATCGCCGACGCGAACATGGACCGTGCACCAATCATAGCGATCATCGGGCAAGGCTCAACAAAACGGCTTCACAAAGAAAGCCATCAAATCATGGATTCGATTCGGATGTGTGAGCCCATTAGCAAATGGTCGCAAACAATCCTTGCAGCAGAAAATGTCACCGAGATCGTTCGCAAGGCATTCAAGATTGCAGAGGCCGAGAAGCCAGGGCTCTGTGTTGTCGAATTACCTGAAGATATCGCAAAGGTACAAATCGAAGACACACCAATGTCGCCGACTAAAGTTCGTCGACCAGGTGCCGATCACAAGGCCGTCGCGCAGGCTCACGAGCTCATCCTTAATGCGAAGAACCCCATTATACTTGCCGGTAACGGCGCGATTCGGAAACGGGCAGCAACCCAGCTAACGCGATTAGCCGAAAACCTAGGAGTTGGCGTCGTGAATACCTTCATGGGCAAGGGCGCTGTCTCGATGGATAACGAACATTGCCTTTATACGATGGGTCTTGGCGCGGGTGACTACAACAACCTCGCCTTTGACACTGCTGATTTGGTTATTTCGTGCGGCTATGATCTCGTCGAGTATTCCCCAAGCGCATGGAACCGCGCCAATAAAGATGGCAAAAAAATTATTCATATGGACTTTTGGCCAGCGGAGGTCGACCGCGATTATGTTCCAACAGTTGAAGTCGTCGGCGACCTTGCGGATAGCCTCTGGCAACTGAACGAGAAATTCGAAGCTGAACAAGCTGGCAAGTTGCCTCTCTTCGACATTGGGGTCCGAAGCAATTTGCGAAACCAACTCACGGAAGACTTTGCCGCGGAGAAGGATGATACCAGCTTTCCAATGAAGCCGCAGAAAATCCTTTGGGACGTCCGGCAAGTTATGGGTGCAGACGACGTCCTACTATCAGACGTGGGTGCCCACAAAATGTGGATTTCACGATATTACCAATGTCAGGAGCCGAATACCTGTTTAATTTCTAACGGCTTCTGCACTATGGGATTCGCTATGCCGGGATCACTAGGCGCGAAAATGGCATTTCCAGAAAAGAAAATTCTATCCATAAGCGGTGATGCTGGGTTTGGTATGAACGTGCAAGAATTGGAGACAGCTGTCCGCCGCAACTTGAACATTGTGGCCATGGTTTGGGTCGACGGCGAGTATGGATTGATCAAATGGAAACAACAAGACCACTTTGATGGCAAACACTCCGACTTGAAATTTGGTAATCCAGATTTCACAAAGCTCGCTGAATCATATGGAATGTGGGGGCGCGAAATCACGACTGCTGACCAGTTGGTCCCTACACTGGAAGAAGCGTTTCAACAAGACGGGCCAGCCTTAATCGCGGTGCCAGTCGACTACGCCGAAAATCGTAAACTCACAGCGCGTCTTGGCGCCATCGAAATCCCAATTTAATCAAATCTGTGCTTGTTGGCATAGTATTAAGGCGGGGTTTCGACCCCGCCTTTTTTATGCCCCAGGAAATTGCAAAACAAGAAGCTCAACCCCCTCGGGTCCAGAAGCTAACTGACTACTCACCTCTTCGGTCGTTACGTACATGGTTGACCAACGATCAAACACCCGATCGTCTAATGTTAGTTCACCGGATATCACAACCAAATACTGGCCGCCGCACGTCGTATTAATCGGAACATCGAATAGAGATTTAGCCCCAACCCTATAAATCTCGGCGGCCAGGCCATCATCTTCGAGCGGAAAAATTATTTCCTTACTGATGCCCGTTCGTTTATTAGTTCCCGAGACTAGAATGCCAGCCTTCAGTCGCGTGCGTTGATTTCCCTTGCGAAGTTTATCGCGAGATTTTGGCATATATTTCGCGCCCGGATCCCAATACTGCCGTAAAGTGAAGTAACGAACACCGTCTTCCCCAGCTTCGATTGGACCATAAGGCGTATGCCCATTCGCGTATTGAACGGTTAATGGTCCTGCGACGCGATTACCCATTTTTCCATCGCCTTCGACAAAGACTTGGAATTGGTTCGTTTCGTGAAAATGTGGCGGGGTAATCGATCCCGGCGGCTGATAAACAAGAAACCCCTGGGGCATGCCGTTGTCGTTACGCTCGTTTCCATCTACGTATTTCCCATGCAGGGGCATCGAGCCAACGTATTCGCGAAGGGTATAGTCATGTCCATTAACGTGGACTTGTCGCTCGAATTTTTCGGCTTCATTTGTCGCTGTCGCAATTCTCATTTCCATTCCCTTGAAGAACTCTTTTGGCCGCAGCCGAATCGTCTATAAACTAACGTCAAATACAGACAAAACCAAACAACGACCGTAAATATCGAAATTCAATGATCATTTCAGCTACACCATATCGCATTTCATTCTTCGGTGGTGGCACGGATTATCCTGCGTGGTTTCAGGAACACGGCGGGGCCGTCCTTGCGACGACAATTAACAAGTATTGCTACATCACCTGCCGCACTTTACCGCCGTTTTTTGAGTACCGACATCGCATCGTTTGGTCGCAAGTCGAACACGTTAACGATATCGATGAGATTATCCATCCGGCGGTTCGGGAGGCCATTCGTTACATGAATGTTGAGCAAGGCTTGGAAATTCACCATGACGGCGATCTGCCCGCAAGGTCTGGTCTGGGTTCAAGTTCATCATTTTCAGTCGGTATTCTTCATGCCTTACGCGCACTGGAAGGTAAAATGACATCTAAAAGTGAGTTGGCCCGGCAAGCGATACATCTAGAGCAAGATATCCTTAGGGAAAACGTGGGTATCCAAGATCAAATCATGACTGCTTATGGCGGCCTTAATGTTGTAGAATTTGATCAGGATAGCGAATACCGGGTCAACCCCGTTCCGATCGAGCCGATGCGCAAAGAACTTTTTCAGCATCACTTGATGCTTATTTATACAGGTGTTTCGCGCACCGCGTCCGAAGTGGCAAAAAGCCAAATTGAATCCATACCTCAAAAAACGACGGTCATGCAGGAAATTTTGGATCTGGTCCCAGAGGCTGCAAAAATACTATCGGGTACAGGAGACATTAATGAGTTTGGTCGGCTCCTGCACGAGGCCTGGCTTCTGAAGAAAAGTATAAGCGACAAAATTTCTACAGCCCTTGTCGATGATATGTATGAGCGTGCGCGCTATGCGGGTGCTCTTGGGGGAAAATTACTCGGAGCAGGTGGTGGCGGGTTTTTCGTTTTTTTTGTCGAACCTGGACGGCATCAGTCTGTTTTAGAAGCCCTCGAAGAATTTTTACTTGTGCCGTTTGAGTTCGAAAATGCGGGTTCCCACATCGCCTTCTACGAACCAAAACACTTTTCCAAATACGCTTTGTCAAACCGCCACTTCACCCGTTAGAGACTACCTTGGATCGACACAAAATAATCCAGCGTGAGACACTTTACGCAGGCTTCAACCAACTGACGGAGCTCACATATCAGTACCGCCGCTTAAATGGCGAATGGAGCGCAAACGTTACACGTGAAATATTCGAACGCGGGCCCGCAGCAGCTATTTTACCTTATGATCCGCTTAATGATTCTGTCGTCCTGGTCCGCCAATTTCGTCCAGGTGCCTTATTGGCCGGTTCAAGTGGGTGGGAGTTAGAACCTGTAGCCGGCCTCTGCGACAACGGTGAACCTCCAATGAATACCGTAACGCGGGAGGCCATGGAAGAAGCGGGCTGTAAAATTGATAAGCTCGAAAAAATTTGTTCCTACAACGTTAGTCCGGGTTGTGTGCGGGAGCCCGTCTCCGTATTTTGCGGCTGTGTAGATTCTCGGTCGGTACGGACTGTGGGTGGCAACGCATCGGAGCATGAAGAAACAGAAGTCTTCGTTATGCCATTTGATGAGTTCCAATCAGACTTATTGTGTGGCAAATTTACATACGCGCTTACCATTATCACAGCTCAATGGCTTGTTTTGAATCGCGACAGAATACGTGAAAAATGGGCAACTAATCACTCACATACGTGAACCTAATTTGGAAACACACAGCGCAAATCATCCATTGATATCGTGGTCCGATATTGGAAACCTATTCGGATTACCGATCCTAATGTTGATTTCCGGCCTTCTCCCGAATTCCGGCTTAGCCAGTTTCTGTCAAGCGGCGGCGCGTATTAATGCTGCGATGCTCACGAACGATCAAGAACACCTCACGCAAAAAATCAAAGCGTTGGTAGGCGACCGATCACTGCCATTACCTGCCACGGGTATACCGAATGCTGTTGCGGCCGAAGATTTATTGGCGTTATGCAATATCCTACGGACACATTTGACACACACCTGGAAAGGCAACGTAAAAATTCACGGGCTAAAATTCCTTAACACAGCGCTTGAACAAGGGAATGGTGCCGTGCTCTGGCGTGCCCATTTCGCTCACTATGCCATCCCTTATTACAAGGCACTAGCCGATCAAGGTTTTAAATTCACCCATCTGAGTCATATCCGCCACGGATTTTCTAATACGAGATTTGGCATTCGTTATTTGAACCCAATTCGCACTGCCGCAGAAAATCAGTTTCTCCCTGAACGCGTAGAACGAACAAATTTAGCACCAACGGCCGCTCTAAGGCTGCTTTATCGGCGCCTCGAAAATAATGGAATTATCTCGCTAACAACCAGAGGCGATGCGGACCAATTAGTGGAAGCGCCATTCATGGATGGAACCCACAAGGTCGCGCCCGGCGGGCCCCATCTAGCGTACGCCCGCGATGCGGCACTGTTGCCCGTATTCCCCATACGGTTAGCCGATGGCTCTCACGAAATTCATATTCTGCCGCCTATTGAATTGAATAAGAATGCACCGCGGCGTTTGGAGATTGAGCGAGCGGCAGTTGCCTTTGCAGATACATTAGAAAATTATGTCATTCAATATCCCAGTCAGTGGCTCGGCTGGATGCACCTATGACGATTTCTCTTTCAATACCTTTACTAAGCTTCGGCCTTCGATCGCCTGCCAGACGAACAACGCTGGTACACTGGCTGCTATTTCGCGCACGCGAACGATGAGCGACAACGACAAGGAATAGCCAGGCGGGATGCCGATCAATGAGCCAAATACCATGAACGCACCCTCTTGAATACCAAGCCCGTTCGGGATGAAGAAGGCAGCACCTCGCACAGCACCGGTCAAGCTTCGAATCATGATCGCCTCAACAAGAGATATGGGTTGGCCAATCAACCAAGCCGCAATCCAAATCTCCATCGTCAAAAATATACGCGACGCCAATCTGACGAGAGTGGATGCTATTACCCGGACGGGCCTATCGTAAATCTCTCGGACATGCTGGTCAAAATTTAGAAGAAGATCACCAAACCTTTGACCGACAATCCTTTTACCTAGAAAGGCAAATATGCCATTACGTTGAAGCAGTACGAAAACAAAAACGCCTGCGCAAAATAGCCCCGCGGCTAGAAATGCCGCCCACAACATATCGCTTTCAAAGCTCAACGCAGCTAGCATGGCTGCCCCAATCAAACCCCAAAGAGCAAGCGACAAAGCCTGCACGGTCGTATCTCCCAAAACCGAGCCCCCGGCTTCCAACGCATCGACACCGCGTAATGTCAACAATCGTGCCTTTACCGCCTCTCCACCGAGTGATGCAACTGGCAACAACGTATTAACAGCACTGCCAATCCAAATTGCATTGAGTGACCAGCCAAATGATGGCTCTCGCCCCGGGGCGAATAAAAGTCGCCATGAGAAAACGCCCATCGACAAATAAATCGCATAGATTGGTAGCAAGTAAAGAATGCCAAAGTTAATCTCAAATAGCGCCATCGAAATAGAGCCAGCGTCATGCCAAATGATCAGCCAAGCAATAAGTGAAAGGCCGACAACAACACCAAGATACGCGAGCGGTTTCATTCAATGTCTCTAAGAACTAGTCCGCTATACGCCACGTTGGCATTTGCAAAATGCCGACAGGCGGCAGAAAAACGTCGGCCTGTTTGCTTAGTGCCACAAATGTCTTTTCGAATGTTGTCGGGCGCGCAGTAACTAGCCAGTCCAACAACTCCATAACATCAATGCCTTGTCGCTGTAGTGCAGTTAGAAACTGCTCGAATTTCGTAGGGCCCGGCAAGTCAACAAGACGAATTGGTATTTCTGGTGACAGTTCGAGTAGATTACGCATCTCACCAATTGCGGTATTGATACCGCCCACCTTATCAATAAGACCTGCGGAAAGTGCATCCTTACCACTCCAAATTCTCCCACGACCCACAGCATCAATTTGCTGTGCCGTCAGACTGCGCGCCTTCGCCACCTTCCCCGAAAAGTCTGCATAGATAGCATCCAAAATTACCGACATGCGTTGTGCGCCACCCTGAGGATAATCCTCAACTTGGCTTGGCAGTGTTGCCCTCGGATTGGACGCAACCTTATCCCAGTCAACTCCAAGCTTCCGCCATAATTCCTTAGTTGTAAATTTGAGCGTTAACACACCAATTGATCCAGTAATGGTGCCGCTTTCTGCAATAATTTTATCTGCACCCATCGCAACGAAGTATCCGCCTGACGCCGCTGTCGATCCAAGACTTGCGATCACTGGTTTACCAGCCTCACGCGCCACATGCACGGCGCGCCAAACCGTATCACTTGCGCCATAGGATCCGCCCGGACTGTCAATCCGCAAAATGATGCCAGCGATCGACGGGTCTTTGGCGGCGCTTCGAATAGCTTCGGCTACATTATCAGCATGGAACTTTCGATTGCGATCCAAAAGCGAACGCTTGCCACGACCAGGAATGATCGCACCAATGCCTTCAATTAACGCAACTGCTTTGGCATCTGCAGGCGGTGGCGATTTAAATTTATTGTACGGGTCCAAAGAAACGATTTTTACAAAGCCACCAACATTCGCTTCGACATATTGCTCGAATTCATCTCGGTAGTGAAGGCTGTCAATTAATCCTTGCGCCAGGGCTTCTTTAGCGAGAAGTGGACCTTTGTCGGTTAACTTACGGACTTGTTCGCCGGTCAGTTTTCGTGCTGCAGCGACAGCTGCAGTTATATCCTCCATCCATGAATTGATCAGCTTTGTTAACGAATGTCTTGCCTGGTCACTAAAACCCCGGCGCACGAACATTTCACCGGCTGTCTTGTATTCATGGCGCTGTTGGACACGACGGGCAATATTAAACTTATCCAAAGCATCGCTAAAGAACGGCGCTTCGACCGCAAGGCCGATCAGTCCCACAGTTCCAGAAGGCTGCATACTGACTTTCTCGGCCGCACTCGCGAGATAATAGGCAAGTGTGCCATTACCAAGACCGCCTAAATTCTCTGCAAACGCAAAGGTAGGTTTTCCTGCTTTGCGAAAGCTTAAAACGGCACGGCGAAGTGCCTGGACATGCGCCACTGAAATACGCGCACCACCAATATCTAAGACTAACCCTTTGACCCGGTCGTCTTCAGCACCGCGCAAAATTGTATCGACCACGTGCCGTAGTGATGGGCCTTCCTTCGAAGCAAGGCCAAAAGACAAATCACTCGTTCGGCTTTCACTCACACCACGTGCCAGATCCACTAAGAGCACAATCTTATCCGGCAGCGGTTCACGCTCTCCCATCTGAAATACAATAACGACCAGTGTAACCAGAGTGACTACGGTAAGCGTGCCAAGCCCAGCCAGGAGATAAAGAAATATGCGGCCGATCAAGCGCATAACGAATTCGGTTACCGGGCCACCAGCGGTGAGAAACCAAGATGACTGCCGGCATCAACAAGTATCGTCTCACCTGTCATATAGCGATGCCCCAAGGCCATTTGCACGACACTGTCGGCAATATCTTCGGCGGTACAGGCATGTCGCTGCGGCGTCCCAGCTTCAACCCCCTTCACATACTCTTCATAACCGTCACCTTGTCCATCACGTTGCCATTTTGTGCCGACGAAGCCTGGACAAATTGTATTAATGCGGATTTCCGGCGCCAGCACGCGAGCGAGCGACAGAGTCATCGTGTTCACCGCACCCTTCGACGCGGCATAGGCAATGGAACTACCGATACCAGCAACACCGGCGATGGAACCCACGTTGACGATTGAGCCGTTTCCTGAGGCTCGTAGCGGTTTCTCTGCCGCACGCACCATTTGAAACGTGCCGAACACATTGACAGAGAATGTGCGCTCCCAAACCTCAGGCGTCAATTTCTCTAGCTCCATATGATTTACATAAGTCGTGGTTCCAGCGTTGTTGATCAGCACATCAAGACGACCCCACTGCGCGATTGTATAATCAACAATTCGCCTGCAATCAGCATCCGACGCGATATCACCCTGAATTAACAATACTTCAACGCCTTTAGCTTCACACTGCGCCTTCGTATCTTTTGCTTCATCTTCGCTACTTGCGTAATTAACAGTTATGTTAAAGCCCTGCTTTGCGAGCATAACTGCCGTTGACTCCCCAATGCCTCGGGCTGAACCGGTAACAATCGCGACTTTATTTTCCAATGCCATTCGTTTCTTCCTTATTAATTAAATTGCAACAAGTTCGTCAGCTTTACGACGTGCCCCAGCTGCGCCACTCATATCTCCAAGCCCATCAAGCACTTCTCCGAGCCAACGCCAATTTAAGGAACTGCCCGGGCGACGTTCAACCCGTTCGCCAATCAATGACCGTGCAAGTTTGTGCTGTCTATCAGTAACGGCCGCATGAACCAGCATTTGCGCAAATACATCACGCTGCGCATGGCTGCCGCCGATACGGTAAATTTGATAGCGGATTGGCGCAATGAGATCGACAACCGCTTCATGATCTCCTTTGCGCCCGGCAACGATAGCGCGGCAGAGGGGCAAGCCAACCTCCTTAAAGACCGGCCCCTCCGTCGTATTTGTATTATTTGCAGCTTCTTCCATTGATTTCAGCATGTGCGTAACATCCTTATCACGGCCTGCAGCCGCCAATGCCATTATGTAGTGGGCGTCATGAAATACGAAAAGATGGTCATCCACATGCTTTGCACAAATATCGGCCAGTTCATCCCAGCGCGCACCGATCTTAACGTTGCGCATTTCTAAACGCGCAAGCATAGAGACCGCATTGGCAATATCGATGTGATCGTCCGTTGGCTCTTTACGAAATTCCGTATCATATAGGTCGAGCACCTTAGAAAAGTCCTCTCGCTCAAGATAATAAAGCGCAAGATGCCACCAGGTATGATACTTAAAGTTATTTACCCCACCCCAATTACCGCAAAGGCCCTCGAGCCAGTCGATCCCTTCTTCGTGCCGGCCAGTCATCTCTAACACGTGGGCCACCGAGTGTGTCGACCAGGCGTCCTGCGGATTAATTTCGACGGCCTCGCGCCCCGCTGTCTCGGCCGGCTCATATAAACCCGCTTCTTCAAAGCCGAAGGACTGCATCCCTTTTATGAAGCCATAAGCCGGAACTGATGCATCCCAGGCGTACATAACGCGATTGACCGAATCCCGCATACTCTGCATGTCACCAAGATAAAAGTGCAGAAAATGCGCGAGCCGGAGCGCCAAAACATCATTAGGATTATCAAGCAGAATGTTTTCCCATAGATCCAAGGTTTTACGCAAATCACCAGCCCGCCAGGCTTTCAATGCCGCGAGATGCAATCGCTCCCGCCGAGTAGCACCATGTTGGGCAATTGCAGCTTCGGCTCCAGAGATGGATTCATCAGTCCGTTTCAGTAAACCGCTATGGCAAAAAAGCTGCATAAAGTTGCCCCGAGCAATACTCGCCATAGGCATCTCTGCATCCGCTTTAAAAGTCGCTTTTAGATGATCTCCAGTGTCAAGGCGCAAGCCAAGATAGGCAGTAACCGTTGTATCGAGCGCTTCGACGGCTTCATCACTCGCTGCCGTGACTTCATGGCCCCATTGATCCTGACGCATGCCACTCCCTCCTGGTCACATATTATTCGTGATGGACGCTAAACCGCTGCAGGTGTCGGGGCAAGGCTGCCAAAGCGACATTCATTCCGCCCGATGCCTAATCCGGTCGGTTAATGAAAATAATAAAATCCATACCGTTCAAGTGACAACATCTACTCGGCCTCAAGACATTTCCGCATCTTACAAAACATAGTATGTTAAAATGTAGCGAAGGGAGGAACCGCTATGCTCACCGTTGAAGAGAACGAATTGTTGACAAAAACCGGCTCAGATACCGCGATGGGGCAATATTTCCGACGCTTTTGGCAGCCGGTGGCCTTATCAAAAGAGCTCCCGGAACGAGATGGTCCTCCCAAAAAGGTTACGGTAATGGGCGAGGAACTGGTGCTTTTCCGAGATACCGAGGGCCGGGTCGGATTACTCGACCGACGCTGCCCACACCGGGGGGCTGACCTATTCTTCGGAAGAAATGAAGAGTGCGGACTTCGGTGTGTGTATCACGGCTGGAAATTCGACGTAGATGGTAAAGCAGTCGACCTTGCAAACGTTCCTCCCGATGTACGTATGCAAAAAGAAATGAAAGTGCTCTCGTATCCAACAAAAGAAGCAGGTGAGATAATTTGGGCCTATATGGGCCCAACAGCGGAGGCAAAAGCGCAAAATAAAATTCCAAACCTGCCAGATTTCGAATTCATTCACATGGAACCAGCTAAGCGTTTCGTCACCAAGCAACTAATGGAATGCAACTGGGCCCAGGCAATGGAGGGTGATCTTGATGGTGCACACTTCTCCTTTCTTCATGTGCCCGCGCCCAGCGTCAAATCTAGTCACCATCCCTTTGCACCAGTCGACGAAAAGCGTCTGAACTGGATCCGCAATGACCCAATTCCTAGGTTTGAAATCCTTGAACACGAAGTCGGCTTCGTTGTCGGCTGGGAACGCGACGCCGATGGCGAGAGCTATTGGAGAATGACCCAGTTCTCATTGCCCGCGGCAGGGACCGGACCTTCAACTATGCCAGGTGAAACCTATTACGGCTTCTCGTTGGTGCCTTTAGACGATATTTCCTGTTGGATGTACTGCTACGCCTGGAACCCGGATCGTCATCTTGGCAACGAAGAGCGCGAGAAGCTTGCCACTGTTGGACACGGTATAATAGCCGAAGTAGATGAGAACTTTAAACCCGTGCGGAACCGTTCGAACGACTACATGATCGACCGCGAGCTTCAGAAGAACACGACCTTCACCGGGGTCAAGGGCCTTGCGGAGCAAGATATCATGATCCAACAAAGCCAAGGTCGGATCGTTGACCGCACGCGGGAAACTCTAACGCAAACCGACGGCTGCGTTGTCAAATTCCGCCGAATGATAATGAAAGAAGCAAAACAGCTAGATAACGGTAATGAACCAATTGCTCCCTGGCTCAACAAACAATTCCGCCGTCGTCCTGGCGGGCATTTTGCTGCCAAAGGCGTACCGCTGGAAGACGTCCTATTAGAACGCTTCGGACATAATAGAGGCGCTGTGGTTCAGGATTAAATTTCTTGCTCTTTAAAAGCTTCGTTTAGAGCGCCAAAGACCCGGCTCATATCCCCCAATCATCCCAAATATTATTTTCGGAGGGAGCTACATCACTTGCAAAGTTCCGGGTATCAATCCACCATTGGTAATCTGCACCTGGACCGTAATCCTCATCGTCGAAATAATCTCTGCCCGCAATCTGATAATCGCAAGGTATGATCACACGCACTGCGGGAGAGCCGTTATCCGCAGAGTGGTTGAGGCCAGCAGAATGCAGTGCGCGCGGATGCCAGAAAATCACGTCACCAGGTTTTCCATTGAATTCAACTGGCATAGTATCGCGAAGGATCTGTTCCCTTGCCGTCAGAAACCGCTCCGCTTTCGCAGATATCATTGTTCCACCATGAACTGTTCTCCAATACGGATGCAACCGCTTATGTGAACCCGGCCAAATTATGAAGCCACCCCCTCTCGGGTTGATTTCGCTACTAATCACCATCGCCGACAAATGGGCGGCCATATAATCCGCATGAGGCCTGTAACGCCCCACCGAGCCAGGCCGAGAGGGAAACACACTGTAAATACCACGAACCCGGCGCGATAGTGCTGGCGTTCCACCCATCAATATTCTTGCGATAGACCGCATATTGGGGTGATTGGCAATTTTTCCGATTAAAAAAGGTTCGGTGCCTATACCCTCCTTTGAGCGCATTTTCCAATTGCCCTCTAGCAGCATACCAACTTCCAAAGAATTGCGCTCAGTCCAACATTGACCTGGAGTATCAATCCAACTATTGGGGTCATCACGACGCATCAAACCCCGTGGCACATTGTTCCACATGTGGTCTTCGATTTGAACGAATACCTCTGCATCTCTGATAAGACCACGTTTCACGATAAACCCGTGTTCCTTAAAATGCGCCGCCTCTGAAGGATTGACCGTTGCATTGCAATCAAAACTAATGGGGTCATGGAACGCGTCTGGCTCGGGCAGCGGCAGATTTACAGAGATCGGGAGGCTCGCAGCATGGCCCTCGTTATAGTCAGCCCTCCTCATCGTTGGGGATATCGACATGCGAACCTCGTTAAATTGATCGGAAAGATAGGCCTCTAATTGGACTGCTGCAACGGGCGCACGGGAAAATGTGTTTTTAAGCGGACATGAGTATTCCATAACACAACAAGACAGAACGATTATTACCAAGTATTAACGCGTCAAAACACATGAATTCATTTTTGATACCGGTCGGGTCAACCTATATTGTTGCAAAATTCCTGCGTATTTTCAAAATGGGACCGTGCAATGCCTGAGATACAGCGTCGATTAGCTACGATACTAGCAACCGACTGTGTGGGTTACAGCGCCTTAATGGTCGAAGACGAAACTGCCACCCTCGACGGTGTAAAGGCTTGTCGAACCATCATAGAAACAACGATAAACGAGTATGGCGGCCGTGTTTTTAATACAGCTGGTGATTCGGTAATTGCAGAATTTAATAGCCCAGTCGACTGTGTTAATGCGGCAATAGATTTTCAAAACCTCCTCTTTGACCGCAATAAAACAAATAAAAACATTCCAACCATGCAATTCAGGGTTGGAATTCATTTAGACGATGTAATAATTGAAGACGGTGATATTTTTGGTAATGGGGTTAATATTGCAGCACGGCTGGAAGGAGTTTGTGACCCCGGTGAAATTTTAATTTCCGAAAATGTTCATCAGTATATATCAAAAAAAATTAACTTAATATCTGAACATATCGGCAACAAAAATCTCAAAAATATTGACGGTGAATTCCCCGTATTTCAGATAAATATCCAAGGAGATAATTTAAAAAATTCGGATTATCCCAACGTAATTAAGGCCAATAATTCAAAAATACGTCTACTTGTATTGCCATTTCGAAATTCCAATAATTCCCAAGACAACTCCGATCTAGTAGACGGCATAGTTGAAGACATTATTACAGAATTCTCTCTAATCAAAGACATCGAAGTTATGTCGAATGCAACAACAACATCGATAAAAGACAATGCCATTGACTTAAGTTTATTAAGAGAAAATTACGGAGCAGATTTCTTTCTTACCGGCAGTATTCGATCATCTGGGAATAGGGTTCGAGTGTCAGTTGAATTATTGTCTTCGGATAACGCTGATGTGCTCTGGAAAGAGCGATATGATAGAGAAATTGAAGATTTATTTGATGTTCAAGATGATATCGTGCGAAGCGTGATGTTTCCGTTGGTCGGAGAAATAGAATTTTCAACGTTAGATCGAGCGGAACGAAAACCAACACAGAATCTTAGCTCATATGAGTACCTCCTTAAGGGTAAGGTATTACATCACAAATACAAGAAAGATACCCATCCGATTGCATTAAAGTATTTCAATAAATCCATAGAACTTGATCCAGAAAATGGCGCAGCTTATGCTTGGAAGGCATGTACAGTAGGAGGCGGTATTTCGAGAGGATTCTTTGAAGAATCAGAAGATATATCGAAAAACGATGTCCTGGAATGCATAAATAAAGCGCTTGAAATAAATCAAAACGACTTTGAATGCTATAGGATGTTAAGCCGCGTCCATCTTACCATATATGGCGACCATAAAAAAGCTATAGAGTTCGGCAAAAAAGCAACAGATTTAAACCCTAATGATCCACGAATACTTTGGGCTTATGGTACCGCACTTGCTTTGTCTGGCTTAGGAAGTGAATCGTTATCAATGTTGATAAAGTCGTATAACTTATCTCCAAACCTAGGCGTAGAAGGTAGTGTAGATAATATAATATCCTCCATAATTGTTGGGTATTACATTTCCGAAGAGTATGAAAAATCGATTGATTGGTTTGAAAAACTAGAAATTAGAGATTTTAGATCCTACGTACTATGCATTATAGCGTTTGTTAAAACAGGAAAAGATATATATTTTTTAGATGAATTTTTAAAAGAATTTGGCGAAGTTGATTATATTCATGAAATTGAGTTATTTAAATTTAAAGATCATAATATCACCAATTATCTGAAAAGAACTATTAATCAATTTTTAAAATAATACTTTGAATTATCCAGTTATTTTTTTGGTTAAGTTCGTCTTTATGGACAGGTGCTATGAGCAATAATCTATAAAATGGCCAAAAGGTAGATAAGCAATATAATGTTATTGGTTGTAACACAGTCAGTTTTGTAACCAGGACAAACCAAGATGGCCGCCAGAAAACGATATCCCACTCCCGAAATTGGAGCTGTTACACAATTTGAGCATGTTAACTACCGCGTCCCCGATCTTGGGCCTGCCATGTTGTTTTTTTGCGAGGGGCTGGGATTTACCCGCGATCCAACACGAATGGTTGGAACACGGAATATGTGGATTAATGTAGGTCGTCAGCAATTCCATACACCGCGCGGCGAAGCAATGCCATTTCCAGGTGAGGTCGGCGTGAGCGTCGCGGATATTAAAAAAGTGCATCGGAATATGAAACGGATCTCCCGCGAGCTAAAGGGTACCGAGTTTTCTGTGAAGGAAGTCGGAAAAACGCTGACTGTGACTTCACCTTGGGGCCATGTACTGCGTGTCCATCAGGCGGGCGAGCTATCTGGCCGAATGCCACAGGCGATCTCTTACGTAAATTTTTGGACCCCAGTTGGCGCAGCAAAGACTATCGCTGACTTCTATGAGAAAATCGTTTATGCACCAACAAGAGTTGCAAAGCGGGGCAAATACTCAATTGCAACTGTCACCGTCGGTGCTAACCAACATTTTCACTTTATTGAGAAGCCCGACTATACGCCCGTCGACCATCCCAACCACGTGGCCATTTATGTCACTCGCTATCAGGAAATTTATCAACAAATCAAAGCGAAAAAGATGCTGATGCGCCCTGATTTCGAAGAACAATTTCGCTTCGAGAAAATGTTCAGTCCACGGTCAGGCAAAGTCGTTTTTTCATTCGAACACGAAGTAAGAAGCCTTTACCACCCCGACTATCTCAAACCGCTCGCCAATCGGGTCCCTGTGCCCTATCTCGTTGACTAACCGAACGCATTTAAAGGATTTGTAGTATGTCTTCAGCCGCTCTGAGCAAGTACGGCCCCGTCCCTGGCGATTACGCCCCAGAAGAGTGGGAAGCACGTTGCGACCTTGCCGCGTGCTACCGCCTCGTTGATTACTACGGTTGGAGCGATCTTTTCGGCACGCACATCTCGCTCCGTATTCCGGGCACCGACCACTTTCTACTGAACCCCTATGGCATGCTTTTCGGTGAGATAACAGCAAGCTCGCTTGTTAAAGTCGACCAAGACGGTAATACAATTGGTGAGAGCGATTATCCAATTAATCCGGCCGGCTTCACCATTCATTCTGCTGTACACATGTCATCGCATGAAATGAACGCAGTGCTGCACACCCATACCCGTGCGGGTAATGCCGTCGCGTGCATGAAAGACGGATTGCTGCCCTATCATCAAAAAGCGCTAACCATCCTGGGTTTTGTCAGCTACCACGACTATGAGTCCGTTGCACTGGATCACGACGAGCGTAAACGCATCGTCAAAAGCCTAGGCAACGGTAACATTCTCGTATTACGTAACCACGGCCTCCTAACTGTCGGCGAAACTATCGGGGAAGCCTTTTTTTGGATGTACCGAATGGAAATGGCCTGCCAATATCAGGTGGATATTCTAAGCATGGGCCAGGAACTACACCTGCCAACGAAAGAGGTTCAGGATTACACAATTGATATAGGCAAGAAAATCTTCGGCAAGGGCGGCAGTGCCTCGAAGAATATGCAGTGGCCAGCAATGCTGCGTAAACTCGAGCGCGAGACTATTAACGACTGGCGCCAATAATCGAAACATGGCGCCCTTCCCAGGGCACCACTGTTTTGGAGACAAAAAACATGGATGTTTATCTCGTCGGCATCGGCATGACTAAGTTTGGCTCCCTTCCAGACAAATCGGTGAAGGATATCGCCGGCAATGCAGTAAACGCGGCGCTCATGGATGCAGGGATTGGCATAGATGAAATTGAGGCCGCCTATTTCGCCAATGCAACACAAGGAGCTTTAGAAGGCCAACATATGATCCCAGGCCAAGTCGCGCTTCGGTCTATTGGATTACAGGGTGTGCCAGTGGTCAATGTGGAGAACGCCTGTGCCAGCGCCTCTACGGCCTTCTCTCTCGCTTGCAAGGACATCCGGTCTGGTGACAGTTCCATAGCGTTGGCGGTCGGAGCCGAAAAGATGATAACGCCGGATAAAGCCAAAAACATGGCTGTCTTCGATGGAGCCATTGATGTTCACGGACGAGACGCCACGCTCAGCGGATTGATGGCTCTTTCAAACGGGTTTGAACAGCCACCAGAGGCGTTTGAGGAGACCGGCAAACGCAGCATTTTCATGGACGTGTATGCTGCCATTGCCAAACATCATATGAAGCTACACGGCACAACCCAGCGCCAGATGGCTGCAGTCTCCGCAAAAAATCACAATCACTCTGTTCATAATGAGCTGTCGCAATTTCGTAAAAGCTTCACAGTCGACGAAGTCTTAGAGGCGCGCAAAATTTCTTGGCCACTAACACTTCCAATGTGTTCTCCAATTAGCGATGGTGGAGCCGCCGCCATTCTCTGCTCGGAAGACGCCCTTGACCGATTTGACAAATCACGAGCAGTAAAAGTTGCGGCTTCAGTCATCGCCACCGGCAGCGAACGTGATCCGGACGATGGCAATTTACATGTGACCCGTTTAGCCGCCAATCTTGCTTATGAGAGGTCCGGTGCGGGTCCAGAAGACATGTCTGTCAGCGAGGTACATGATGCCTCGGCCATTGCCGAAATTATGCAAACAGAAAATTTAGGCTTCTGTAAAATCGGTGAAGGCGGCGCACTTGCCGAAAGCGGGGCAACCACAATTGGCGGTCGAATTCCCGTAAATCCGTCAGGTGGCCTAGAATCCAAGGGCCACCCCATAGGCGCAACAGGGCTGGGGCAGATCTATGAATTGGCGAGACAATTACGAGGCGAAGCTGGTGCTCGGCAGGTCGAAGATGCACGCTTCGGAATAGCAGAAAACGGTGGTGGCATGCATGGTATTGAGGAGGCCGTTGCCTGCGTTACTATTTTAGAACGTATTCAGTGACACCCATGAGCAATCATGCCGACCAGCGCGAAAGCGCCATTGCAACTGCCCATGCCTATTTTGACGATGGCTCATTTGTCGAAGACTTATCCCGCCTCGTTGAAATGCCGACCGTTAGCCAAGATCCAAACGCCATACCAATCTTGCACGGCTATCTCCAAGAGTTGATCGTCCCTTATCTTTCTGAGGATGGGTTTAGCTGTGAGTGCTTCGATAACCCTGAGCCGGACGGGACACCACTGATGGTCGCCGAACGTTATGAGGCCGATGACCTCCCAACGGTCTTAATTTATGGGCACGGTGACGTAGTTCCAGGCCAAGAGGGCATGTGGCGGGACGGTCTTGGCCCATGGAAGCCAGTCATTGAAGACGACCGCATCTATGGAAGGGGTACCGCTGATAATAAGGGTCAGCATTGGATCAATTTTACCGCCCTTCGAACCGTATTACGGACGCGAGGCAGACTTGGCTTCAACTGCAAAATATTGATGGAGATGGGCGAGGAACGCGGATCCTATGGGCTCGGCACTTTCTGCGAGATGCACAAAGAACGGCTCGCCGCCGACGTGCTCATTGCCTCGGATGGCCCACGCCTCAATTCCACAACACCGACGGTGATGCTTGGCTCGCGAGGCAGCCAGAATATAGCGCTCTCTGTTAAGCTGCGGGACGGTGCGTTCCACTCCGGCAACTGGGGTGGAATCATAAAGGATCCGGGCATTATTCTGACACAAGCCATCGCCAGTATTACCGACAAGCAAGGCCAGATACGTATTCCGGAGTGGCGACCTACTTCGTTAACGGACAGCGTACGGGCGGCCTTGAACAATTGCCCGGTGATCAGCGAAGGCGAGCCAGAGATCGATACTGACTGGGGCGAAGAAACGCTCACAATCTCAGAACGGCTCTTTGGCTGGAACAGCTTTGCAGTCTTGGCATTTGAGCACGGCGACATTAACAAACCGGTGAACGCGATTTATCCATCGTCCCGTGCAATCGTTCAACTGCGTACAGTTGTCGGAACCAATCACGAAGACATCATTCCTGCACTTCGCCGCCATCTCGACCGAGAAGGTTTTCCAGAGGTCGACATTGAGCCGGCGCGTAAAAGCTCAATGGTTGCGACCCGTTCGGATGCAGATGATCCTTGGGTGCGCCGAGCGGCCCGGTCAGTTGCCTCAGCAACTGGAAAGGACCCGGTAATTTTGCCAAATATTGGTGGTTCAATCCCGAACGATCTCTTCGCCAACTTGATTGGAATGCCAACAATCTGGCTACCACATTCCTACGCAGCTTGCGCCCAACACGGACCAAACGAGCATATACTCGGATCTGTCGCGCGCGAGGCACTCGGCATGATGACGGGGGTTTTTTGGGATACCGGTTTGGAAAACTAATGCCAGCTTTTGAGGACAGGCAACACTTCCTCCGCAAAGAGTTTTAGCCCCCGCTCCGCTACATCAAACGGAGTCCCACCAAATCGAAACGCAACGTTAAGCTCGAATTCACCAAGCACCGCTCTGCGCTCTTCCAAGCCACGAAGGATTTTGTCAGGCGTGCCCCAACTGGCCGCTTTCATAAAGCCCTCTATGGCCCCGTCGATGCCAGCAACGCGGGCAATCTCCGCTTTCTGCTGATAAGAGTCATACCCTTTGACCGACGCGAAATGCTCACCCAGGAATTCATAGTGATAAAAATTACTTTCTACGAATTTACCTTGGTACTGGCGGGCCTCTTCCTCACACTCGCCCAAATCGGTGCCGCAAACAACAAATTCCGTCAGCATCGGATGCGGCGGTTCTGTACCGTGTATGTCTCGATGAAGCTGGCGTCCTTTCTCAATGACAGGCAAACGCATTTCCCATGGCCGGTCGGCAAACATCACGATATGAGCACCGAGCTTTGCTGCTGAGACAACTGAATCCTCACTCGACGCAACGGCATAGATACGCCCATCAAAGGAATGCTGCGGGTTTGGTCGAAGTTCTGTACGTGGCTGCTTATAAAACGGCCCATCACCTTCGATAAAGCCAGTCTCCAGCGCCTTTACGATCATTGGGGCCGCCTCATCGAAACGACCGCGCGACTCGTCCATATTGATCCGGAAAGCCTCAAACTCGCGTCTTGCCAGCCCACGTCCCATGCCAAGCCGCAAACGCCCATTGCTTAACAAATCAAGTACGGCGGCATTTTCCGCAACACGCAAAGGATCGTGCCACGGCAGGATGACTGCCGCGGTTCCAATATCGATATCCGGATAGCTCGCAGCCAAATGTGTCATCAGGTGAATGTTATCCGGCACGAAAGAATAGTCATTGAAGTGATGCTCCGCTGACCACAGACAGTCAAAGCCCAAATCAGCCGCCATCCCGGCAAGTCGCAATTCCTCATCCCATACTTGCCCATCTGGACAGTCATCCCAACCGTAGTTGGTAAACAACAACATCATGCCGGTATCCATCGACAGTCTCCTCTCGATCAAAGTATGCTGAAGCGTATTACTCTAAAATCGGTTCACCTGGCCAAAGGGCAATTGAGCCGATGTGAAAAATATTTCTTCACCAACCGTATTGAGACACAACCTAATGCGGCCACAATTATTTATAACAAACATACAAAACGATTGCTAAGCAAGCATCCCGCCAAGAAACCCGTCTGGCGGTGGTGGTAATTCGTGGTCAAAGTAACGTTTCAAAATATCCGCAATCAGCTCATAACTGGAACCGACCCGGACCACCTCTAGCGTTCGCAAATCAATAAGTGTCGATGATGCGCAATACGGGTGATACTTTCGAAGACCATGGTCAATGATTATATCCGCAATCTGCTGGATATCAGGCTCGATATCTTCGACCCGGAATTTTGTCCCAGCCATCGACTTGTTTGCTGATGAACCGAAAATTGGAAATTCGTTTTCCTGGCTCAGCCGGCAGATTTCACGATGAAACGAACCCGCATTTACGAGCATGCAAACGGTATTTTCCTTGATTGACCCTGGAACCGCATCAGGCTCTAAATTTCGAATGATTGGATGATCTAAATTACACGGCGCAATCGGACCGAAAGGCAATCCATGGTCCTCACAGACAGCTTTGACGACATCGCGCCCTCTTTGATCAATTTCATGCACCTCGCGATGAATTGCCATATCACCAATCATCGCATTGCGCTTTTCGGCCGTGCGACCTTTGGTATCAAAGATTTTTTGCAGCGCAGTTGCTGAGCCGCCCGAGCATGTGTACCCGACGTCCATCGGCATGATAGCGATGCCACCACTGCTCAATACATCAAAGGCACGGCGTGCGTCTTGTGGAATGTCGAGCATCGTCATGGGACGCCTCCTTATTAACGGGCGGAAGTAAAGAATGGTCCGGCTGCTATACCATTCAAGTGGCATTGCACCCTACCTTAAACTGAGATTAACTCTGTATTAATCGATACCACCTTTCGAGAAGCCAGAATGCAGTTTACTGAAGAACAAATGATGATCCGCGAAACGGCGCGAAATTTCGCACAATCAGAACTCGCACCAAATGCCGAAGAGTGGGAGAATGCAGGTAATGTGCCGAAAGACGTACTCCGGAATATGGGCGAGATTGGACTTATGGGCATTGTGGTGCCGAAAGAATGGGGTGGCGTTGGCGCAGACTTTGTAAGCTACGCTCTAGCCCTTGAGGAAATCGCAGCAGGCCATGCTGCGACGTCCCTGTACATGAGCCTTAACAATTCACCGAATGGATTAGCGCTCACCAAATATGGAACCGACGCACAGAAAGACGCTTTCCTCCGGCCTTCAGTTGAAGGGAGGATGCAAGCCGTCTTTGCCCTAACAGAACCCCATACCGGTTCAGATGCCTCAAACCTGAAAACGCGTGCGGAAAAGGTTGGCAATAAATGGGTAATTAACGGCTCCAAGCAATTCATCTCCTCTGGTGAGAGTGGCGCCTATTGTCTTCTATTTGCCGTTACGGACCCGGCTGCTGGAAAGAGAGGGATTAGTGCTTTTCTTACACCGACAGATGTTCCCGGCTATACTGTTGTCGCGAAAGAAGACAAAATGGGGCAACGGGCCAGTGACCTCTGCCAGCTAGCATTTGAAAACCTAGAAATCCCGCCGGATATGATGCTGGGTGAAGAGGGGCAAGGTTACCGCATTGCATTGGAAAACCTAACCACCGGCCGAATTGGCATAGCTGCCCAATCCATCGGTATCGCGCGGGCCGCTATGGAATGCGCAAGAGACTATGCCAAAGAAAGAGAATCCTTTGGCAAGTCAATCATCGAACACCAAGCTGTTGGACACCGTCTGGCAGATATGGCCACTCAAGTCGAAGCGGCGCATCATCTTATGCTGCATGCCGCGCGTATTTTTGATGCAGATGGTGGTGGATTAGTTGAAGCAAGCATGGCCAAACTTTTCGCGTCCGAGATTGCGGAAAAAGTCTGCTCTGATGCTGTGCAAACACTTGGCGGTTACGGCTATGTCGGCGGGTTCCCAGCAGAACGGTATTTCCGCGATGTGCGGGTCTGCAAGATATACGAAGGTACATCCGATGTTCAACGGATGCTAATCGCCCGTTCAATGGCGGCTTAATTTTTGATTTATCTTTGCCGACATTCGGAAACGGAGTGGAACCGCGAAGGACGTCTACAGGGTCATAAGAATTCTAAATTGACCAAACGCGGACGTGCTCAAGCCTTTCGCATGGGGCAAGTCTTACGGAGGCAGATTGACAATATTGAAGCATTTACGCTTTTATCCAGTCCACTTAATCGGACTAAACAAACATCTGAAATTATATGCGACGTTATTGGCCGGAGCCATGACAAGATCCTCTTCGATGACCAATTAAAAGAAATAAGTTGGGGCGATTGGGAGGGGCATACGCGAACTGAAATCGAAAACAAATGGCCTGGCATTTACGAACGAAGGCGAGAAAACAAATGGGAATTCCAGCCGCCAAACGGTGAGAGCTATGCCCTATTGTCTAAACGTGTCGAGAAATGGCTAGCTTATACATCTGAAGACGACAAACTAATCGTCGTGTCACACGGCGCCACCGGTAGGGCAATCCGAGGTGTATATGGCAAAATGGAACCAGGCGCCGCAATAGGCCTCTCAGAACCCCAAGACGCATTCTTCCTCTTATCGATGGGCGATATCCAAGAAATTCCAGTCAAAACCTGAGTCCTTGTGATCTCCAATCGATGAACAATAGTCTCTGTTACTCGTAAAGAGGGCCCTTAGATATGAAAATCGGCACATATAGTCCTATCCAAGAAGCAAACGTCTGGACTAATGACTGTTTTAATAATGAAGATAATTGGGTGATCGAACTTTCAAAAAACCAAATTTTTGACATTAAAAGCGCTATACGCGCGGCAACAGACGCTCAAATTGCCCCACAAAATCTTCAGCCTAACACATTTCCGGTACCAAGTCTTCGCAAGACACTGACGAGGATGTACGAAATTATCGAGGACGGCCGCGGGTTTGTTGTCCTCCGCGGTTGGCCTTCAGATGAATTTAGTCGAGCTGACAATCTACTCGCCTTCTGTGGCATCGCGTCTTATTTCGGCCAGGCAATGGTACAAAATTACGAAGGCGAGCAAATTGTTGATGTTACTGACAAAAACAAACCATACGATCACACCTCACGCGGTTATATGAGTAATAGGCGTCTGCCCTTTCATTCCGACGGGGCCGATCTTGTTGGTCTTTTGTGTTTGGGAGAACCCGCAGAAGGTGGAACTAGCCTTCTCCTGAGTGCCACAAATCTTTTTAATATTTTTCTTGATGAAAAACCGGAGTACCTAAAAATTTTAGAGGACGGTTTTTTTCATCACCGCCGCGGCCAGCATGACCCCGGTGAGTCCCCGCTTTCACCGATGCGTATTCCTGTTTTTAGCTTTAGCGAAGGGCTGCTTCATTGCTGCTATAACCGTAATCCGATTGAATGGGTCGTGCATGAAGGAGTGCAATTGAGTGATAAACAAATTGAGGTGATCGACTATTTCGACGCCCTCTGCCAACGCCCTGGCATGGCGGTCGAAATGAAATTTCGACGCGGCGATATGCAATTCGTCAACAATTTCGTTATCTTGCATTCACGAACAGCCTACCGTGATGACTCAAATAACACGCGCCACCTCGTACGTCTCTGGTTAGAAAACACCCGAAGTAAACGTGGTGCCAAAGGCTTGTTGGATATTTATGTCCCAGGCAGTTCAAAAATCAAAAGGAAGTGTTTCACTAAATGAATGTTAAAATTAAAAAAAGTGTCATGACCATTGAAACGATGCTAGCACACACGCAAATCACCAAACATATGTCGTTAGCGTTCGCAATGTACGACAGTTATTGAGCCAACGGAGACAGCTAAGTCGGCCTATAAATGCCCTTTAGATTCGCTTCTTGCTGCCAATTCTTCACCTTGTTTTTTAATAAAACGTGCCAGTCTATCGGGTTCAAACCCAATACGCTGCAGGCCTAACGCCGAATTCGCTACCTCGGTATAGGTTTTGATCAGGCTGTCTTTGATCGTCACGATGGCCACCCCCTCAAACATGGTTCGCTTGCCTTTCGCTTCTTCAAGCTTCGACTCATAGCTGAACACATAACGAGCGTATCCAGTCGTTCCATCAGAAACCGGCTGGTGTATGTCCCAACGGAAGTTGCAACCATCGCGATGAAAATAGTTTCTTATCATCTCTGCAATCCGCTCACGCCCCTCGAACGCTCCGTAGAATACATCGTGATAAACCCCGTCAGGAGTGAAGCACATTGCCACCACTTCCCCATCACCCGCGATTACACCGTCGATCATCTTCCGAATTAAAACGCCAAATTCCATTCTTAATCCCTCGTCTTCCGCCGCTCGTTTCTATAAACTAAATTAAGACTGCGAGAGGTAAATTTCATCATGGTAAAACTTACGCAAGACGAAATCGATGTTTACCACGAATATGGCTACGTGATAGCGCGTGGCGTTTTCACTGGTGAAAAACTCAAGCGTCTGCAGCGCGAGACAGATAAAATCGTTGCGAATGCGGCGGGTATTTCTGAACACAACGATGTATACGACCTGGAAGACAGTCACTCACCCTCAAATCCTCGTGTACGCAGACTGAAAGAACCCTACCGCCATTTCCGCTATTTCGATCAAGTAGCCCGCGATCCGGTGGTCGTCAATTTAGTCTCACAATTAGTAGGACCTAACGTTCGTCTCTATGGTGGGAAGATGAATTTGAAATCTGCCGGTTATGGAGCACCAGTTGAATGGCATCAGGATTGGGCTTTTTACCCGCATACCAATGACGACGTTCTGGCAACTGGCTTACTTTTGGATGACTGCGACGAGATGAACGGCCCAATGATGGTTTTACCCAGATCTCACAAGGGACCTACATTTGACCATCACGCAGATGGATACTTTTGCGGCGCTATGGCGCCTAACGACCCAGAGGCGTTAGAAAACCTCGATTACACCAAAGCCGTCAAACTAACTGGTAAGGCTGGCGATATGACCATTCATCATGTTCGTTTAGTTCATGGATCAGCAATGAACAAATCTAACCGTCAACGACGACTATTGCTTCACGAATACGCCGCCGGTGACGCTTGGCCTTTGGTTGGCCTAAAGGGTGAATTCAATCATTGCTTTTACGATTTGATGGTTAAAGGAGAACCAACCAACCAGCCCAGAACCGTCTCGGCGCCTGTACGCCTGCCCTATCCAGCTGCATTATCAGGTGGCTCGATCTACGAAAATCAGAAAGGTACCGAAAGCCGCTATTTCGAAACATTTGAAGACAAGCAATCGAGTATGGCTTAATTGCCGCTGGTATTGCCGTTACAAACGCAGCAACAGCGGCCTAGGAGACAAGTCAGCCCCCCTCTTCAACCAGATCGCAAACGCCATAAGTAGCGGTTGGTAATTCTAAATATGATCCAAAAGATTGTTGTGACGTGAAAAACACAACAGTAAATTTCATCAACGCGTTTTAAAAAATTAACTTAATATTTATCTGTCAAACAGCCATTATCATTTCAAACACACTATTTGAAAAATTCGCAAACCTTCTGTCATTGGCATCATTATGGAACCAGAAGTTTCGTAATTTCCCGACAGTCGTTTAACTCTTCCAATTGGTCAATCAGATTAATAAGTTGTTCACCATCCTCTACCGGGAGAGAGGTTGCTCCGTTTTGCCAATTTTGACGGAATTTCACCAAATGAACGTCTCGAGAAAGCGGCTTTACAGGGCTCCCTATCACATCCGCCATTTCAATCGCATGGTTTGCACCGTCCACTGTTTGAATTTCAATACGTTGGGGCACTAAAGCATTTGGGTCGCCCACATCTCGAACTTCTACGGTTATGCGGCTGGCGAGTTCAGCCGTACATTTTTCGCGCAATCTATTCGGCTTAAAATCCGCAATTCCAACAGCGCCACGTTGTAAAGCCACAGCGCCAACATACGGGATACAAAGGCGCGCATAATTCACGCTCGGTTTGTCTATCATTGGACGGCCTGTTAGCTGATGGACAAGCGGAGGAACTTGCGCGCGCACATAGGCAACATCTGACACCTCAATATTGTGCCGCTCACGAAGTGTTAATAACCCGTCAATTACACCGTGTGTGGCGCGTCCGCTCGGAAATGGTTTATGCGAGACGCCACAAATTCGCCAAACCTCACCTAGACCTTTAAAACCATATTCAATATCGGAGCTACCTTCGAATAAGGCGTAGTAACCATACTCGCCTTCCAAAACTTTTCTAGCACCGGATATTCCCCCCTTCGCTAAATCATAAGACATCACTGCGGAGCGTGTGCAAAATCCAAGCTGCATTCCGAGAAGTGGTGATCCTTCCTCATGAACTTGCATGGTTCCGCCAATTTGCCCGAGTTGTACGCCAAACGCATCGATGGATCTTTTGATACTGAATTTACCAACGCGTGCAAGTGCAGCAACCGCGCCAAAAGAGCCCGCTGTAGCAGGACGAAAAAATTTCAACGTTTCGGTCGAACCCATACCGATCGAACAAGAGACATCAACAGCCAAAACCGCTGCAGTTAATAAATCACGGCCGGAAATACCGCCATCTCTCTCAGCGACTGCAAAGACTGATGCTAAAATCGACGCCATTGGATGAATAACCGCCGCTTCATGAATAGCGTCAAATTCGCTATTATGTGCTTGGTAGGCGTTCACCATGGCGGCATGTGGGGCAGGCAACCTCACACACGAACCCCAAATTGTTGCGCTCGCATCGCTGCCCCAACCACCAGCTGTCGAGATGAGTTCGCTTACATGAGGTCCTGTCGTACCCGCAATCGCGACACCAATCGTGTCCAATATGAACGTCTTTGCCGCATTTAACGCTTCCGGCGCAATTTTCTCGAAAGGGGTCTCGACGAGGTGTACTGCTAACTGTTCGATTGCATCCGTCATACCTATGCTCAGAACTTGTTGTAACCACCGTCAATAAGAAAAGTATCGCCCGTGTGATAGGAGCTGGCGTTCGACATTATGTAAACGGCAATCGCCCCAAAGTCATCCGGTTGCCCCCATCGGCGGTGCGGTATACGAGGCATGACATTGTTCGCAAATTTTTCCCAGTTAAAGGCGCGCTCTGTCATCGCGGTCTCTATCCAACCGGGCAGAATAGCATTCACGGTAATTCCGAAGCGAGCCAATTCCACTGCCATAGCATATATCATTGATACCATTCCACCTTTGGTCGCGGCATAATGTTCGTTCCGCGCCGCCCCCGAGAGCGCAGCCAGACTTGCCGTGCCGGCAATGCGGCCACCCTCACCATGCTCAATCATATGCCTAGCAGCAGCACGGAAGGTGTAGAAAGCGCCATCGAGGTTTACACCAACTATATGGCGCCAACGTTCGGTAGTCATTTCAACAAATGGCACCTGCTCGCGGCCGCCGCTTACACCAGCGTTAGCGAATACACCATGTAGATTTCCAAAACGGCTCACAGTATCGGCAAACCGTGCTTCGACCTGAGCTTCATCGGAAACATCGCAAATCATTGCTTCAACTTCCGTCCCATGAGCCGAAAGCTGCTCGAGAGCCGCAGCGTTTTTCTCTACGTTCGTTCCCCAAATACACACATTCGCGCCCGACTGCGCCATGGCGTCGGCCATGCCAAGACCAATACCACCGTTGCCGCCTGTCACTAGAGCAGTTTTCCCGCTCAAATCAAAGGGACCGTAGGCCATTCCACTCTCTCCAATCTTTCATTATTCAATTGCTGACATGTATCCCGCGCCGACAACAGCAACGCAAGCCTTCGAGGGCCTAAAGTAATTCAGTAAAGTTAAAAGAAATATTAAGCCAACGGATCAGGCCGGCTTCATGCTGAATTTTCAGTGATCGAGCATCTGATCTAATAGGCGATCTAAACGAATTTATCAAAACTGTATTCTGCGAACCAATTGAGATGCCTCGGAACTAACGGTCTGAATTATAATTTGCAACGACTACTCAGGCCTGAAGCCCTAGTTCTGCTCCATAAGACGAAAATCAGACAACGCGATGCATTCCAAATTTCGCCGCATGAAGTAACCTTATAAATTTATGTTAAGCTAATTTTCAAACAGGATGCACGAACAAATAGATTCATTTCACTCGCTTAGCTCATTAATAGCCAGGCTATCTTTACCAGGGACAGGTTTAAATGATTAGCATTTATCCTTTCAATTTACCGCTCGCAACTCCCTATCGATGGACGAAAGGAATTCAGTATTCGAGGGCAGGCCTAATTTTTAGAATTGATCTAGATGGCGCTATCGGATGGGGAGAAACCGCCCCGCCACCACATCTGCCGGTCGATGGGAAAAAACTTAAGGCGGAAGCTCTCGACAATTTAAAAGACTTGAACCCTTACAGCGAAGATTTCATCCAGCAACTCGATGCCCGTAACATAGCACCACGTATTAGGACTGGTATTACAACGGCTTGGATTGCTGCAAAGGCGGCCGCACAAGGAATCTCCTTTGCGGATTTTTTAGGTAAGGGTTGGCGGTCACCTGTCACCGAAGTTCCTGTGAACGGGTTGGTGGGTGAAGCCGAACCGGTGGCCCTCGTAGAGCGATGCACTCAAATTTGGCATCAAGGTATCCAGACATTTAAAATCAAATGCACTGATGATCATTCAATGGACAACCAACGTGTTGCAGCTATTCGAGCGGCATTTCCCGATGCAACGCTCCGGTTAGACCCGAACGAGGCATGGACACCAGAAAATGTACTGAGTCGCCTGGAACATATGGCGACTTACGACATCCAATATTGCGAGGAACCTATACCATCTGCATATACATTGGCGAATTTGGAGAGATTTGCGCGCTTGAAGGAACAAAGTCCCATACCAATTGCACTCGACCAATCAGTCACAACTATTGAGATTACCGAACAGATCATCGATGCAGGGGCGACTGATCTACTGATTCTTAAGAGCCAGGCGGTTGGGGGATTTGACCGCGCTGTCGAGATAATTCAAATGGGCGAAGCCGCCAGCATACCCTCAGTGATGACCTCGAGCCTTGAAACAGCCATTGGCTTGACGGCAAGCCTCCATGGGGCCGCTATTCTACCCGCACCCCTTCCTGCATGCGGACTGAGTCTCGGGCGGTTTTATGCTAGAGACATTGCAGTTAAACCAAACATAAATGGCGGCATGATGCAGGTTCCAAGCAGTCCCGGCCTCGGACTCACCGAGGTCACGATTTCCGATTTGTAAGAGCCTACGTATGCTTTTTATTTGGCGCAACCTCATATAGATTTCACCGTCGGCGAAACTTGGCCGAAGATGCCGGCTTTTAACATCCATCAGCAGAAATTAACTCTATGCTCAAAACACCACGAACCTCTGCAACAAGTAAACATGAAGTGGTGTAAACACTAATCACCGATGAAGCCAAGAGTATACCAAGAGTATGGGGTATAATTACAGCTAACTCGGCCGCCCCTCGTGCCAAACCGTTTCTGACTGATACGCGCATCCAGCCCGCAACAAGAGTGGATCATTCCACCAGGCCGCTTGTAATTGTAGCCCGACTGGCAAACCTGACTTTGTGAAGCCACACGGTAAAGACAACCCAGGTATCGACGCAAGGGAACCGGGGTAAGTAAGGCTAGCAGCACGCGCCGTCAATTCATGTAAATCGGGTGTATCTTCGAGTGATAACGGCAGGATCGGAGTGGTCGGACATAAGATCATATCGACAGCGTCAAAAACTTCTTCCACGGTCCGCATCCATTGTTCCTTAAACCGCAACGCTGAAGCTAATTCTACACCCTTAATATCGAGGCCACGGGACATTCTTTCGAACACCGGTTTACTAAACGATTCCGGTTCACTTTCGAGGCGTCGTCGATGGTAGTTCGCGGCATCGCAGTAAATTTGGATTGCCGCCTGCGGCTGCGCCTCTTCCGCCCCAGGCATATCAATCTCTACAATTTCGGCACCCAGTCGTTCAAATACCGCGGCTCCTTCACGCACAAGGACATCAATCTCAGAATCGATATTTTCAAAGAAATAATTCCTTGGCAACCCGATTTTCATACCTTTTACACCGTCATGAAGACGCGGCAGAAAATTGCCAAAGTCATGGTCAATAGAATGCGGGTCAGTAGCATCGTAACCGGCTATTACTGCAAAAATTCGTGCTACATCTTCCACGCGCCTTGCCATTGGGCCGATGGTATCATTTCCAGCACTTACCGGGGTTGCTCCCGTGTTCGATACCGCACCATGCGTCGGTCGTAACCCGGAAACACCGCAAAATGCTGCCGGGATACGAACAGAACCGCCGGTATCGGAACCAAGTGCCCCTGCACACATATCTGCCGCGAGTGCTGCGGCCGAACCTCCGCTCGATCCTCCCGGACTACGTTCCTTATCCCATGGATTTTTCGCATGTCCCACCACAGGGTTATGCGACATTACATCAAAAACCAGCTCACCAAGCGTCGACTTACCAACGATGACAGCGCCAGCGGCTTTCAAACGCTTAACAACTGTTGCGTCATCATTCGGAACCCGTTCTGACCAAAATTTCGCGCCGCTTGTGGTGCGAATGCCAGCTGTATCGATGTTGTCTTTGACCGCCATGGACATGCCATGGAGAAGGCCGAGCCATCGTCCCTCCACAGCAGCCTCATCAGATTTCACCGCGTCGGTAAGGGCTTGCTCGCGCGTGATCGTAATGAAGGTCTTTAGGTCATCGTTCTGCACCGCCGCCCGTTCTAGACTTTTCGTCACATGTTTAAGAGCCGTCTCAGCCATCATCATTCCCCAACATAGCCCAAGGTTTTATCGCGCTCCATGTCAGTAACTTCCCGGTCTGTTCTATCGCCGTATCCCCCCCCACCTGGTGTGGCTAATACTAGGCGGTCTCCTTTTTGCACAATGTGTTGCGCCTTGGGGTCAACATTGACGCCATTAATTTCTAACTTCCCAAGTGCGCCCTCCTCACCACCTCCAATTCCGGGAGCAGAGGTTCTTGTTCTTTCAGCCAACATTGCAAGCGCCGCTGGATTCTCATTCAAAAACTCAAATTCAACCTCTTGTCCAAGACCGCCACGATACCGACCCTTACCTCCTGAATTGGCGCGGAAGGCTCGTCGGTGAATTCGCATAGGAGATAACTGTTCGATTACTTCGGTCGGAGTGGACGATATATTCGAAGGCCAACTGAGACAATTCTGCCCATCGGTGCGATGCGTCGCACCCATTCCGCCGTTAAAGAAAAATAGGTTGGCAAACGGCTTACCATTAGGCTTAACCCCGGCGAGGTTGACACACCAAAGTGGAGAACCGGTTCCTGCCATAATCCGGTCCGGAACCACTTTAGATAAAGCACCAAAAATCAATGCCGGCAAGAAATGGCCAATAAGAGCCCGCGAACCGCCAGATGCGGGAAAGAGCGGATTGACAATCGTGCGCTCAGGGGCAAACGCTGAGATCGGTGCCACCGATCCCTCATTATTCGGTAAGTCTGGAGCGGCAGCGCATTTTATCGCGTAGACCGTCATGGCGTATGTGTAACACATGGCGCAGTTAATGGCTTTGCCGACTTGGGGACTCGAACCGGTATAATCTGCGCGCACCTCTTCCCCGTCTATTGTAACCGCCACCTTTAACGTGACGGGCACGTCGAGGCCATCCGTGGGCATCTCGTTCGTATAAGTCCCATCCGGTAATTCACGGATCGCCGCCCTCATAGCTCGTTCGGAGCGATTTTGAATTTCGGATGCAAGTGACGTCAAATCGTGGAGATCGTATTGGGTAATCACGTCACTTACACGCCTCTCCATTAAATCGAGCGCTGTAAGTTGAGCATAAAGATCGCCAACCACCTCATCCGGTGCTCGCACATTCTGACGCAGCAAACGTAAAAATGTTTCGTCGACTTTGCCCGCCCTCATTAATTTCATAATGGGGATCTGAAAACCTTCCTCAAACACCTCGCGAGGTTCCGGCGATCGGATTTTTCCTCCGATATCGGGAGCGTGCGCCGTCGATCCAGCAAATCCAATAAGTGTCCCATGATGGAATATAGGCTTACCAACGCTAATGTCTGGAAGATGACCAGTACCCATCCAGATATCGTTTGTTATTAATACATCACCCGGTTTAAGCTCTTCCGCAGGATAAACCTCGAGAAAATGTTTTATCGTTGCCGGTAGGGTTGCAATAAACGACGGTATACTGTCAGTCGCCTGAACGAGCGAGCGTCCTGATGCGTCAGTTATAACACAGGAAAAATCGTGACTATCGCGCACAACTGTAGAAAAAGAGGTGCGCACTAGCGCTGCAGCCGCTTCATCAACCGTCGAGACAAGACGGGTCCACAGAACTTCAAGAGTGATGGGGTCAAAGGACGTGTTAGCGCTATCAGATGCATCATTTGGCATATTCTATCGCTCCTTCGTAAGGTCGACGATTAGGTTTAATTGATTATCAACACGCGCTTCAGCATCCGAACCCAGAATTAATGTAGACTCACTTTCCTCAATGATAGCCGGTCCTGAGAATTGATATCCAGGTGCCATGGCGTTGCGATTATACACTGTCGTTTCTAGGAACTCGCCATTCTCTGGAAAATAAGCGAGACGCGATCCTCTCTTTGGATCTGACACAGCACTAATTGCATCGGCATTCACATTTACACCGGAAACCTCAGCTGTCATTGAAACCCGAATATTTATTATTTCAGGTTCCACATCGGGCGGTGTTCTGGCAAAAGTTTCTCGATAAACTTCCTCGAAAGTTTCCCGGAGTGGGGTCACAGAACGCTCATTATAAGGACCGTCGGGTAATTCTAAGATAATTTCAAACCCTTGTCCTGCAAACCGCATATCCGCAAGGCGGGTTACAACTGCCTCCGCAGGAGTAAATCCCGTTTCTTCTATCACTACACTCGCATCAGCCTCGAGAACTTTGTATTGCGCCTCCAGTTCCTGCCAATTTATTTCGCTAAATCGTTGCGCTACCGTACCCGTCCGGTCGACACGCGCAGGAGCGATCAATAATCCAAGTGCAGACGCCACACCTGCAGAGGCCGGGCATATCAGACGTTTGAGACCCAATTTCTTGGCAACATAGTATACATGCACAGGTCCGGCACCGCCGGTTGCGAGTAACGTGAATTCCCTTACATCATGACCTTGCTCCGCAATATGAACACGCGCCGCCGACGCCATGTTTTCATTCACTACATCATGAATACCCCAAGCTACTTCCGGGACAGAGAGCCCCAATGAGCTCGCCAAAGGCATCATAGCCGTTGAAGCCGCATCTCTATCAATCTGGATACTCCCACCTGCAAAAAATTCTGGATTTAAATATCCAAGCAGCAGATCCGCATCTGTTACTGTAGGCTCCGAGCCACCGCGCCCATAGCAGACCGGTCCTGGCTCAGAACCAGCACTCCGCGGTCCAACCTTCAGTAATCCCATCGCATCGACGTGAGCAATGCTTCCTCCGCCGGCACCGATCTCGATTAACTCAATAGTTGAAATATTTATTGGTAATCCGCTACCAACTACAAAACGCTTTTCGCGTGCAGCTTCGAAACTATATGCAACATGCGGCCGTCCATTCTCAACCATCGCAAGCTTGGCAGTCGTTCCGCCCATATCGAAGGCAAGTACGTTTTTTTCACCCGCCGCACCGCCAAAATGGGCAGCGACAAGGGCGCCCGCAGCCGGCCCCGATTCCAACATCAATACAGGTCGCGATTTAGCCTCTTCGATATGCGTCAACCCTCCGTTCGAGAGCATCATAAAGAATGGTGCCTTCACCCCTAAGTTTTCGGCTTCCGTCACAAGGTTATCCAAATAACGTTGCGCCAGCGGCTTCACGTAGGCATTGGCCGCAGTTGTAGAGCTGCGTTCGTATTCGCGGATCTCAGGTGAAACATCGTGTGATGCAGATACAAAAATGTCAGGATGATCCGCGGAAATAGCCTCGATAGCGGCATCCTCATGTGCCGAATTTGCATAGCAATGCAGGAATATGATCGCGACAGATTCAACCCCTTCTGCCACAAGCCTATTAACTTGCTGACGTAACGCATCGAGATCAATTGGCGTCAGAACTTCACCGTCCGGTCCAATTCGTTCCGGCACTTCAGCACGCAGATCTCGAGGCACCAACGGTTCGGGTTTCGAAATAAAAATATCGTAAAGTTCAAATTTCCGCTCACGACCAATTTCGACCGCATCGCGGAACCCCGCTGTTGTCAACATCCCGGTCTTTGCACCATCGCGAGTGATGATGGAATTGGTAAACAATGTGGTCGCATGGACCATCCGGCTAAAATCTTCTGCATTAGTTTCATCGACACCAAGAAGGTTTCGTATACCAGTAATGACACCGCGGGATGGGTCATCCGGCGTCGTCAGTTCCTTTGCCTTTACGATCTCCCCAGTCGCTTGATCATACGCGACGATATCCGTAAAGGTGCCCCCGATATCGATACCGAGCGAGTAAGTTCCAGCCAATTGTTCCTCCTCTCTCTACAGAGGTTAGTTTCCCGTAAAACGTTAATAAAAGCAGTTCTTGTTTCTTTCAGCTTCTAGTCCAAGGTTGAATACACTGTTTCTTACCAAACTGCGAATTTGATCTGCACTAAGTCACTTATTAACTTAAAATTTCGCCTCGTTGTTGAAATCAGAGACGCGCCTGTGATTAATACACAAATTCTCAGCAAAAAACGCCTTAAAACACGACTTACAATTTGATCGATAGGATAAACATCAAGCCGATAGTCAATTGGTGTTTTGATTATTTTGAATATCAGCTTTCGTACCAAATCTTGAAATTAGCCAAAAGGATGAGACCAATGTACGTTTTTGGCACTTCCACTTCGGCCATTCGATTTATTCGCCCATGTTTACAAGACTAGAGTTCGCACTTCATAAGACGAGAGCATATATCAGAGGATAGTTTTATCGATACCGAAAACTCTTCCGGCTAAATCCGCAGCAGAATAAAACAGAAGGAATTTGCAACGATGACATTTACCAAAAAACTAAAAATTGAAAAAGCCGACGGGATCGGAACACTAACGCTAAATCAAGCTAACAAACGCAACGCCATTAGTTTTGACATGTGGCGGGATTTTTCTAAAGCGATGGCGGAACTGGAAACCGATCCGGATGTACGTGTAATAGTACTGACGGGAGCCGGTGATAAAGCCTTTTCAGCTGGCGCGGATATCTCGGAGTTCGGAGAATATCGCAGCACACCGGAACAACGAGCTCTTTATTCTAAATACGAACATGCGACCACCTCGTCGTTACGTAATTCGCCAAAATTTGTTATCGCACGTATCGACGGTGTATGCGTCGGAGGTGGGGCGGAGGTTGCTTTAGATTGTGATATCCAGATTGCATCCGATCGTTCTCGCTTTGCTATAACACCAGCCCGTATCGGACTAGGTTATCCAGTCACTGACGTGAGCCGCCTTGTACAGAATCTCGGCCCGCGTAATGCTAAGGAAATCTTGGCATCTGCTCGCTACTACACTGCTGAGGAGGCAAAAGCGATCGGCTGGATCAATCATGTCGTTCCGGCCGATGAACTTGATGAATTCGTCAAAGATTATGCCACCGGAATTGCGCAGAACGCCCCACTCTCGGTCGCTGCGGCGAAAATCACAGTGAATGAATTAATCAAGAACCCGGATGACCGAAATATTGCTGCCTGTGACGCCGCAGTCGAGGCCTGCTACCTGAGCAATGACTACGTGGAAGGTCAGAGAGCATTCGTCGAAAAACGGCCACCGGAATTCAAAGGTCAGTGATAATCATATCTTAGCGTTTTCATCAAAAGCCGTTACAATGATATCAACACAATAAAATTTTGGAGTTTTACCGTGATAGTCGAACAAGTCTGGACCGGAAATGCGTATCGGAATTTCAATTATGTAATCGTTTGTCCGGATACAGGCGAAGCATTGGCAATCGACCCACTTGACCACGAAAAATGCCTCTCCGCCGCGCAGAAGAACGACTGGAATATTACTCAAATTTTGAACACCCACGAGCACGGCGATCACATAGGCGGCAACAAGGCTATGGTTGCAGCAACAGGCGCTAAACTCCTCGCGCATAAAAATGCGAAGGATAAAATTCCTGGTATTGATATTGGTCTCGGAGCTGGCGATACCGTAAAAGTTGGTAAATCGGTGGAGTTAGAATCGCTTGATACACCAGGCCACACGATGAGCCATGTATGCCTCTTATCCCATACAGATCAACCAGCACTCATTTGCGGTGATACAATGTTCAATGCCGGTGCGGGTAATTGTCACAATGGCGGACACCCAGCGGAACTATATGCCACATTCACTGGTCAGATTTCAAAACTGCCAGACAACACCCTGATCTATCCAGGCCATGACTACATTACTAACAATTTAGAGTTCACATTGAACCGAGAACCAAATAATACAAAAGCCAAGAATTTACTGGATGAATTGGAAGACACTCACGATCCAAATAATGCAATGATCACCACCCTTGGTCAGGAAAAAGAGGTTAACACCTTCTTCCGTTTGCATAACCCAGAAATCATTGAAAAACTTCGGGAGGAATTTCCCGACCTGTCATCGAAGCCGGATGCAAAGGAAGTATTTCTTAAGCTTCGTGAACTACGCAATAGTTGGTAAGCGCAGCTATATTCGCGTTCGAAAGGCCTTCGCTTTTGCGAGAACTGAATCAAAGTGACCGAGCTGCAAAGTGTGCCCATATAGGATAGTACCGCCACATGTCAGAATATACCAAAACAGTTGTCTTAACAGGTGCCAGCCGGGGCATCGGTCATGCAACGGTAATGCGGTTTTCTAATGAAGGCTGGCGAATAATTACTTGCTCACGCGATCAAGTGCCGGAAGCTTGTCAGCGAGATCCCAACTGGGCAATCCATATTCCAACAGACCTCGCGGATGAATCTTCGGTGAGGGCGTTCATCGAACAGGCTAATGAGGAAATTGGCGACGCGCCGCTGAATGCTCTCGTCAATAATGCTGCTGTTTCTCCAAAGACCACCTTCAAGGAGCGACTTGGGTGTCTTAATGGAGATATTGATGGGTGGCGACACGTCTACGACTTAAACCTTTTTGCCCCTATTATGTTATGCCGCGGATTTGCTGCTGCATTAGGCCGTGGTGCCAAAGCCGAAGGTGGTGCTGTAGTAAATATCACGTCAATTGCAGGACACGCCATCCATCCTTTTGCTGGATCTGCATATTCAACCTCAAAATCAGCGCTATCGGCGCTTACGCGAGAACTAGCCGTAGAATTTGCGGAGCTCGGGGTGCGCGTTAATGCAGTTGCCCCGGGTGAGATCGAAACGGAAATGATTGGCGAAGAATATGAGCCGTTAATCAACCGAATACCTTTGCACCGTATGGGAACACCCGACGAAGTAGCCGGCTGCGTCTACCAGCTATGCTCACCTGATTTCGGCTACGTTACCGGGACGGAAGTTTTCGTTACTGGCGGTCAACATGTTTACTAACGGACACCATTAGATCGGTGAAATCGAGCGAAACTTCGGTGGATGCGTGCTACGCCGCCGCGCTGGGCAATCCGCTAAGGTCTCTATTAGAAATGACCGCGTTTTTCTTGGGTCAATCACCGTATCGATCCCAAAATGTTCTGCCGCCCTCAAAGCTCCAAGCTGTCCCTTAAAAGTGTCGATCAATTCCTGACGCCGAGCGACTGGGTCATCCGCACCTTCGTAATCGCGGCGGTATGCAACATCGACCGCGCCTTCAACTGACATTGCGCAGATTTCCGCCGTCGGCCAGGCAACACATGCATCAGCATTAAAACTGCGACCCCCAGCCATCGCAAAATATCCTGCCCCATATCCTTTTCGAAGAATAATTGAGATACGTGGCACCGTCGCATGGGATAACTCATAAAACACACGTCCGCTTCGCCGGCCGAGACCAGAATTCTCTGCGGCAGAACCAATTGAAAACCCCGGAACATCGACCAAAAAAATCAAGGGCAGGCCGTACGCATCGCAGAGCGCAATGAAATGTGCTGATTTCTCACACGCTTTGGCATCTAGCATTCCGGCCATTCTCATGGGTTGGTTGGCGATAAAGCCAACAGGCTTACCATTTAGCCGCGCAAAACTTGTAACAATATTGGCTGCGTAGGTTGGTTTGATTTCAAAGACTGAGCCCTTATCCGAAATCACTGCAATAACCTCTCGGATATCGTATGGCTTCCTCAGGTTTGCCGGAACAATATCCAAAAGCTTTTCACTTACTCGATCTACTGGGTCGTCGGTTTCGACGACCGGCAAAGGCTCTTGGCAATTCGATGGGAGGTAAGAAAGGAACCCCCGTATTGCCTCAAACGCCTCCGCTTCACTTTCGACCGCCAAGTCAGCAATCCCATTTTTATCCACTTGAGTGTCGGCACCCCCAAGCACTTCTTTCTCGATACTTTCTCCCGTGCCAGCCTTTACCAACGCGGGCCCAGCGATACCCATCGTCGATTGACCACGAACCATAACCACAAAATCAGCTAACGATGAATAATTAGTTGGCCCAGCGAAACCGACGCCAAGTAACGCTGTCACCATTGGCGACCAACCTGACAAATGCGCCATTCTGTCGAATATCCCAGTGGTACGCGAAAAATGCCGAGCATCCTGCCCGTCCTGAATGCGATGGCCACCCCCTTCCAAAAGCATCACCAGGGGCATACCACGATCCGTTGCGAGACTAACGGCACGATTAGTTTTATCAGCACCCACAACACCCGAGCTACCACCAAGTACTGTGAAGTCGTGCGCCGTCACGATCGCAGGGCGTCCATCGAGTTGCCCACTTCCAATTATTATGCCGTCCGCAGGCGCAACAAGGTTGGCATTAAACGCTGTGTCACGCACCGGTTCGACTAAATCTCCAATTTCGCGATAACTACCATCATCGCAGAGAGTTGTGATACGTTCTCGCGCTGTTAGGCGGCCACCTTCATGCTGTTTTTTAACCGCATCCGGACGCCCCGAATCAAAAATATTAGAGAGAAAATTCTCTCGTTGCCTCAATAAATCGCGGCTATCGGACTGATTATCGGCCACCCACTAAACTCCTTTTTGTCTTTTTCATACCTGTGGCATAAGTGAATTGTTTTTCATCGTGCCTCAATACACTATCATAGAGTCAGCGGCAAAAAATCGATTGGGGTTTCTAATGGGCTATACACTTAAAAAATTTGCTGATGATTGCCACGAGATTCTAGCGGAGGATTGCGGCATCGCTGGCCGGGAAAGAGTCAGAGCGCTACTTTGCAAAGTCTTAGTCGACCAAAATTTCGTCTCAGAGACCTTCCCGGACAGCAATAACTTACCCCGGACAGTGCTTTACGAAGATGAGACACTGGGCTTTGCTATTTGTTCACACGTCTATAAGCGGGAAGCCATGTCAAAGCCGCATGCTCATGGCGCACATTGGGCAATTTACGGACAAGTCGCAGGACAAACAGAAATGTTCGACTATGAATTTGTTGACGCGCCCAAAAACGAAGATGAACCGGGCACATGTCGTGCCACTCGGAGCTATCGACTAATGCCGGGAGATGCGCATCTTTACAATGTTGGCGATCTACACGCACCGCGCCGCGAAGGCGCAACCAAACTAATTCGCATTGAAGGTGTTAACCTCGATACAATAAAGCGTGTCTATCATGAAGAAATTAGTGCGGTCGCAGCAGAATAGTTTTTCCGTAAATGAATATTAAAAAATGTTCTGAACGATCGCCGTCGCGATTGCTATGATTTGCAGTCCAGCTTATTCAACCATCCAATTCGTTGCTCAAGTTGGGCAATCTCAAAATCCAACCATTTGGCAAACCCGCCATTAGCATTATGATTTTTTAAATCTCGCAGCCGCGCTGCTTCATTCTCCGTCATCTCAAGCATAAATTCGATCTGCTCCAGGCGATCGGCCCGATCTAATAAATTTAGAAAACGCATCTTGAGTGCGATGATGAGTTTAGTAACATCGTTGACCGGTGCGCGTATGCCCGAAGTCATCAGTTTAACAAACTGCTTACGGCCTTCGTCCGTGATGCGAAGTAAGGCACCTCCCTCCCCCTCCGCATCTTCCAATTCGGCCAGCCCCTCGTAGCCCATAACCTCAAGTGAGGTGCCCAACAAATCCAGAGATGGGCCAGCGACACGGCCGACAAAATTACGAATTTCGCTAGCCAAATCAGAATAACGTCGCTCCCCTTCAAGCAGGGCGCCAAGTGCGGCTAATCGAATAGCTTCGGTCGGAATGAGCGTGTTATCTCTATACATAGTTTAAACTATCATTGTTGCGAATAATTCGCAATAGCAATTCAGCGTCAGGCGGCTTTCTTTAATTCGAGTGACTCCCAAACCTCTCGAAGGGATTTTACAAGATGTAGCATATCCGCATTGCTGTGCAATGGTGTTGGCGTAAACCGCAAACGTTCAGTGCCACGTGGTACCGTCGGATAATTAATTGGCTGCACGTAAATTCCATAAGCATCCATCAAGGTATCGCTCGCCTGTTTACAGAGCCTTGGGTCTCCGATTAGAACAGGAACAATATGCGTCTCCGATGGCATTACCGGAATACCGGCGTCCATCAGCATCACTTTGAGTTTCGCCGCACTTAGCTGATGACGCACACGCAGTTTTTTACCGTATTCGCTCCGCACCAATTTTATGCTCGCTAAAGCGCCGGCTGCCACCGCAGGCGGCATGGCTGTCGTAAAGATAAAACCTTGCCCGTAAGAACGGACAACATCTATTAAATTTGCAGAGGCCGCAATATAACCGCCAACTACGCCAAAACCTTTTGCTAGGGTGCCCTGAATAATAGTGATCCGGTCCATGAGACCTTCTTGATCAGCAATGCCACCACCCGAGCCGTACATTCCAACTGCATGGACTTCGTCGAGAAAAGTTATTGCATTATATTTCTCAGCGATTTCCACGAACGCACGGATCGGCGCCACGTCACCATCCATTGAATAAATACTTTCGAAGACGATCATTTTTGGCCGGTCTGGATCGTCCTCTTTAATCAAACGTTCCAGATCAGCCGGATCATTATGTTTAAAGATGCGTTTCTCCGTATTGGCGTGGCGAATGCCTTCAATCATCGAATTATGGTTCCAAGCATCGGAATAAATGATGCTTTGCGTGATCGAACCGATGGTCGCGAGCGTCGTATCGTTCGCCACATAACCCGATGTAAAAATCAGTGCCGCTTCCTTGCGGTGCAAATCTGCGAGCTGGCGCTCCAGCAAAACATGATAATGATTCGTCCCAGAAATATTTCGGGTACCACCTGCACCTGCACCACAGACTTCAAGCGCGTCGCGCATGGCGTCTAAAACATCTTCATTCTGGCCCATGCCGAGATAGTCATTCGAACACCAGACCGTGACACCACTCTGCTGCCCACCTTCCCGAACGATTGCTTGCGTCCCACCACTCTGCCGTTCGAGGTCGGCGAAAACCCGGTACCGGCCCTCGACATGCAAATCAGCAAGCTTTTGCTCAAAGAATTTTTCGTAGTCCATGATCTAATGCATAAAATCCGTTAAAGCACCGGAACATCCTACCACAAACTCTTCGTGCGAGACTGCGACCTAAAGTCCCGCTGCAAAAGGCATCGTCTCCTCAAGCGCCTTCTCAAAGCGATCGAAAACCGAATCCAATTCCTTACCGGTGATCACTAACGGAGGTGAAAACGCAACTGAATCAACAATATTCCGCAGAATCAAACCATGATCCTTAGCCCGATTAACGAGATAGGCGCCAAACTTGCCAGCAGGGTCATATGATTCCTTGCTTTTCTTATCCTTTACGAACTCAAGGGCACCAACTAACCCAACACCACGGACCTCGCCCACCATCGGATGATCCGCATAACTCTGCAATCTCTTCTGCATTCGCGGCGCAATTTCGCCAATATGAGCTATGATATCGCGCTCATCATAAATCTTGAGTGTCTCCAATGCTACCGCCGCGGCAACCGGATGCCCCATATAGGTGTAACCATGCCCAAGCGTGCCAATCTTACCGCTATTTTTTACAATGGCGTCCGCAACCTTCTCATTAATCATCACCGCTGATATCGGAAGATAGGCGGATGAGAGGGCCTTCGCACAAGTGATCAAATCAGGCCGTAAATTATAAGTTTCCGAACCCCACATATTACCGGTTCGCCCAAACCCGCAGATTACCTCGTCGGCAATAAACAAGACATCGTATTTCTTTAAAACGGCTTGAACCTTCTCAAAATAAGTCTTTGGCGGAACAATGACGCCGCCGGCACCCATAACCGGCTCGGCAATGAACGCCGCCACTGTCTCCGGCCCCTCGTCGAGAATCATCGATTCAAGTTCTGCAGCACAACGTGTCGCAAAATCCTCTTCACTCTCGCCTTCCTCACCAAATCTGTAATAGTGCGGACAAGACGTATGAAGAATGTTTGCGATGGGTAAATCGAAATCACGATGATTATTAGGCAAACCAGTCATGCTGGCAGAGGCTACTGTGACGCCATGATAGCCTTTTATTCGACTAATAATCTTTTTCTTTTCCGGCCGACCAATAGAATTGTTGTAGTACCAGACGAGTTTGACGACGGTGTCATTCCCCTCTGATCCTGAATTGTTGAAGAATACTTTCGACATTGGCGCCGGTGCCATTTCGATAAGGCGTTCGGCCAAGTCGATGACCGGATCATGACTTTTACCAGCGAAAAGATGCGAATAGGCAAGCTTCTTTAGTTGCTCGGTTGCAGCATCAATCAGCCGCTCCTCGCCATAGCCAAGAGACGTGCACCAAAGACCGGCCATTCCCTCGATAAACTCCTTACCGGTATCGTCATAAACATAGATACCCTTACCGCCTTGCAGAATGTGCGGCCCCTGTTCTTTATGCGCTTCATGGTCGGTATACCCATGCAGAACATATGCGATATCGCGGCTTGCGGGCGAATTTCCTGCTGGCTGGCTCATGTCATTTCCCTCATCAATAAAAAACTTCAGAATATTTGCGTTACACTACACCTAGGCTTTGGGAACCGAAACCCGCGGAGCCGTATATTTAATACACAAAACTCTGCGCAATAAATTTCAATTCGTATTCCTATCATATTACCGAATATGCCAAAGCATATCTTCGGTGCCTTTATATAATCGTCAACGTCAGCGCTCCTAAGCCTCGAATATGTGATTAAGAACGCCACCGGGAACGAACCGACGACAAGCGGCAAACCTAAATTGCCCAGCTCAGCGGTTTAACTTCCGCCAATCCTCTATGTATCCGATGCAGGCATCCGCATCGACAATATCAGCATAGCGGCGCCCAACATCTTCTAAATTCTGGTGATGCGGTATCGGATCATGATCACCTACGCAGTCTTCCGGCACCATCGTGCGATAGCCATAGGAAAAACTGTCAATAGTCGTCGCCCGAATGCAGCCTGATGTGACGCAGCCCGTGACAATCAAGGATTCGACGCCTTCCTTCTGCAAAAAGGCTGCAACCGAAGTACCAAAGAATATCGAGGGACCCGTCTTACGCACAACCACATCATACTTTTCATCATAAATTCGCTCATCGAGTTCCGTACCCGGTGCCCCGTCCTTGAGGTCTCCCACAGCACCAACCTTCCAATGCGGCAATTCACGCTCGTTGCTGTAGCCAACGTAACAACTGGCGATTGGCACGCCGGCACTCCGAGCCGCATCAAGCAGACGTGAGGTATTTTGCACGCCCCGCTCAATCAATTCCGCCCCACCCATTGGCATTTCAGGGTCCGTGAAGGCCGTTTGGTAATCGACTACCACGATGCCCGGTTTTCCGTCGAACCCAATATCGGCCTGTCCGTAACTGCGTTCTTTATAAATATCACTCATGTCTTTACTCCTTGATTCAATTGACTCTTAACGATAACGCCTGCAACTCAATAACCATTTTACTTACCCCGTAACTGCATATACGCAGGCGCAGCGATATTTGCGATAGCCATTGCGGTCTCAATATCATCCTCGTTGTACCAACCCTCTTCGTGCATCAAGTTGCACGTACCAAGCGTCTCACCATCATATACGACCGGCACGTTCAAGATTGAGTCACAGCCCAGTGAGTGTATCAATTCGTGATCCAAAAAAAATTCACGAATATCGTCAGCATTATAGCCAATATAACACCGTTGTCCGATCAGCAGTTGTTCAGTCCACGTTGTTGGTCGAACGTCTTTCCGCCCAGCAATCGGGTATGCCTCTAAATTGCTGCTATAAAACCGCTCGGTTTCTTGCAAATCCGCATGATAGAGAAGTACAGTTAATAATTTGTGTCCGATAACCGTTTTTAAGGCTGCATCCAACGCTTGAAAAGTTGCATCTGGTTGCCCCGGCTGACGCAGAGCTTTGGAAACAGCTTGAATATAGGGTAATGGATCCTTTGGGGATATTTTACTCATTGTGCCAAGATAATCCTAAAGAGGCTGCACTGCTCACAAAGTAAGCTATCTCTCAAGGATAAAGCTGCAAGAAAGAATGTGGCGGTCAGATACCATGTGGGAATCTGACTATTAAATTTCACCTAGTTGTCGTTCGAGTTGAAGGCGTTCATAGAAATATCGATTCTCATCCCAATTACTATTGGCAGGTGGTAATTTATCACTCATTAACGCTTTTTTAATCGACACTAGAGTGCCAGAAACCCAATCCGAGTTCCCTGCATAGGGGATTAGAGTTGTTTCAAATTCCATAAACCCAACGTCTTCGTAACCCTCGTGATCTGAGTAAAAGGAATTTTCACCTTTAATGCCATTGACGTAGAGAAAATAACCTTTGTCAGATACAGGCAGTCCATTCTGACGAAACAGCCATTGATAGACTTCCATCTGCCTCTTGTATGTATGGCCCCAACCCGTCTCGATATCAGGATCACCCTTTTTCGACGTCGATTTATAATCGACGATATACAATTCCTTGGAGTTAACATCTTCCCAAATGTCATCGACAGCGCCAAACACTTCAAGGTTAGTGGCTTCGTGTAAATATCGGATCCCTTTGAAATTGTTCCTCCAAGTTTCAATCTCAGGATGTTGGTATGGAACAACACCTAATCCAAACTTTTTGAATATAGGATGTTCCGAAGATTGCTTATCCCGATAGCCATCAAATTCATTTTTCAGCAAATGATCAGTCGCGATCGCAAGTGTAAGAGGAGCAAATGACGGGGGCTTAACACCGTATTTTCGCTGCAGAACAAAAGTTCTTGGATCACGAATAAACTGGTCGATACCTGAACGAGATATGGGAAATGGGTCGCCCCTTGTTTTATCAAATTTATTATACCGAGCCATCGGTTATCCCAAGAACCTAGGAGGAGAACGAAGCCACGCAATTTGGCCTAGCTCCAGGAACATACCGCCATCAACGATGGATGGTAAAGTGATCGTTCCTGAATTCAGTTTGCAAACGCCCACCCACGCTCATATTGGCGGAACAATCTCCATAATTATTCCGCTTCCATGCTTTCGGGCATGCAGAAGGGTCAGACACTCCATAGATCAAAAGTGTCGTTGCGATGAACGCAGCAATCAAAAGAGCTGTTAAGCTAATAAGCCTCACAACGTTGATTGAGGGTACTGACAGCATCACACACCAACCAAATTCGAGCCATACGAACTGATAGCCCGCCCAACCTTACGCTGACGAGCATTTTTACGCGGCATTTTGCCGCCGGATCTTTTTTGTCGCTTTCTGAGCTTGCCAGATGAGGGAAGAATAGTGATTACCCTTTGAGATATCTCGCAAAAAACCAGCTTCATCGTAGTTTCTCTGTAGCGTAATAAATAAATGTTTTTACCATTCTCTCCACGAGACATAAGGATGGCATGACCCAATATGATCAACTCTCTAATAACACCCAGATCAAAGCCGTTGAGTTCCAAATTGTATCTCTCCTTAGCGCGCTCGATGCTATGACTGTATGCCGACATCGTCATCTCCCTTCCGACCAACATTATGAGATTTCTATTTCATCCAACCGTTGTGGGACTCGTCTTTGAGACCAAGCGGTGCTGCATAACCACCATCATTATCGTTGTCGGTTTGCGGAAAATACGTTCCAGGATTTTCTTCAGACATCTGTGAAGTAACTTTATTGTGTGACTTTTGGACTAATTGCTTTTTGTTGTTCTCAACCTGCATGCCAAGTGCTTTCGCAATGGCTGGTTTTACGGCCGGGTCAATCAAACCAGAAGTTGTGGCAAGAGCTGGCATGCTCAGTCGTTCCATTCGGTCATCATTAATTATCGAGTACGGACCAGTGATCTCTTCCAGAGATATTTTTTGTTCCAGCTCAGAGACAGGCTTGGATGTATTATTGAAGGCAACTTCAGCACCAGCCGTCGCAAATATGGAGTGCATGCCAATGGGAATGAGGGCGAGGGGGGACATACCGATCTCCGTCTGTTGTTGTAAAGGCGATGGACAACATAAGAGCGGTAAAAACTGACAGCGATTAGGCTGCCTCGTGGCAATTCAATGATCATTTGTGGCAGAATTTTGTCAGAGATAAAAATATACCACTAATTACGGCTGCTAGTGAGATCCGCAGAGGAAATGCAGAGGCTACAAAAAATAAATGGGCCAGAATTATTTCAGAAAATATTTAATTAGTAATCTTTCGCCTAGGTACTGGTACGAGCGCAAAGATACCTTCCGGTGACCTGAAAAAAACAATGCCACTACTATCAAAGGCACAATCCAGAACTTTATTCAGCCTCTTAAGGTGCCTTTTTCAGAACAAACAAGAACTCACCCCCATCGTGCCCTGACTGATATAAAACACCATACTCTGGAGATTGTTTTATGAACGAATTCCCAAACTTTGGCTTCGACACATCGGCTGTCGTTCCAGATAATGCCAATATCCCAAGCGATCAGTGGAAACTTCTTCGCCGCCTGGCAATACCGAAAAGATTTAATCAGCCTGACGGTCGCACTCTAAAACGCGGGCTGGCTCTTGATGTCGAAGCAACCGGCCTATCGCTAGAGAATGACGATGTTATCCAGCTAGCGATGCTGCCGTTTGATTATGATCCATCGGATGGACGTATTACCGATGTCTATAAAGAATTATCTTTTGAAGGATTTCGGGAACCATCACTCCCAATCTCAGAGGAAGCATCCATCATAACGGGAATTACGGACCAAATGGTCAGTGGCCAGAGTATTGATGAAACAAAAGTACGGATACTCGTTGAGCAATCCGACCTGATCTTTGCACACAATGCATTTTTTGATCGCGTGATGGTGGAAAAGCATTGGCCATATTTTTCCAAGAAACCTTGGGCGTGTACTTTTAAATCAATCGACTGGCTGCGTGAGGGGTTTTCGGCGGGTAAGCTCGACTATCTCGGAATGCAATTTGGCTGGTTTTACGATGGCCATACAGCCTTAGCTGATTGTGAAGCCTGCCTCGCACTTCTCGCTCAGACTTTGCCAAAATCTGGCCGACGGGTTTTGGAAGTCGTTCGAGAAGTTGCACAACAAACGGAACATCTGATTTGCGCCATCGATGCACCATTCGATGAGAAAGACACCCTGCGCGATCGAGGTTATCGCTGGCGTCCGGCCGAATTAAAAAACGGCAAAGTGTGGTGGACGACTTGTCTGGATAGAGAAGCCGAGATCGAATGGCTTCAATCAGAGATATACCGCTATGAAAAAGATATTCCCACCCAGGAAGTGACTGCCCTTAGCCGTTACTCCAATCGGCTTTGGGATTTTTAATCAAACACCCTCTCTGATCAAAAGGCCCAAGGCTAATCCGGCCAAGTGTAAATTTAGATAAATTAACCCCGCCTATTATGTGTTAGAGTCCCAAGGGCACCGGATTTAAACACAAGCTAAAAAAAGTAATGCCTGCGGGTTTACATTCGCTCTTGTTTAAGAATTTTCTGACTTTCTAGCTCGGAAATCTGTTCGTTGTCGTAACCCAATTCGTCGCGCAGCACCTCAATATTATGTTCACCCAACATCGGCGCTGGGCCACAGACCCCACTTTTTGCATTTTCATATTTGAAAGCGGAGTTAATCTGGTCGTGCGGTCCTAATATAGGGTCTTCGACTTCCACCATAAGCCCACGGTCTATCACCTGTGGTTGTCGTGCTGCCTGATCTATCGTGTAGGCGATGCCGCAGGGCACGTGGTTTTCCGTTAGCGCCTGTTCCACTTCAGTACATGAAAGCGACGCGATCCAAGAACGCATGGCGATAGCAGCTTCATCGAGGTTTTCAGAAAGAGATTTTTGATTTTTAAAGCGCGGGTCTTGCGCCAATTCAGGCCGTCCCATCGCAACGCAAGTCCGACACCAAGAGGCATGGTCAGGCCCTGCTAACGCAGTAACGTATCCATCCTTTGCTGCATGAACCGGATGGTACCAAACGTCGATCTCTCCACTCGTTAAATAGGCCTGCAAACTGGAATCATTTGATCCGTAAAGACTATCAAAAAGTGCAATGTCGAGATGGTCACCTTCGCCAGTCATTGCCTTGCGATACAGAGCCGCTCCAACGGCGCCAAAGGCGGTGAGACCGGTCGTGGTATCGGCGATGGCAACGCCTGGTCCACGGGGCTCCTCTGGCGGGTCACGATGCAAAAACTGCATGCCCAGCCAACCGGTCATTGAATGGGCAAGATGGGCGTAACCAGGCCGTTTCGCATTTTGACCCGTTTGGCCGAAGCCACTAATTGAGCACAGAATTACGTCTGGATTTGTTTTTTTTAACGCCTCGTAACCAAGGCCCAGACGGTCCATAGTACCGGGAGTGAAGGCTTGAATGACAACATCTGCCTTATCGCATAGTCCGCGCACAATTTCGAGACCATCCGGTTTTTTAATGTCCACGCAAATGCTGCGTTTGCCCGCATTGTGCTGCAAAAACATTGGGCTGCGCTTGGCGCTGGTTCGATTGGAATAACGCGAGATGTCCCCCAAAGGATAGCGCTCAATCTTAATCACGTCCGCGCCATGATCGGCAAGGTATTTGCCACAAGACGGACCAGCAATAAGCGCGCCTAATTCCACGACACGCACGCCAGTGTATGGACCGAGCTTTTGTGGATTGTTCATCATTATCTCACTCCGAAATGTCGGATTTTAATCCTCGTTTCGTCTCAAGATCATGGCTATGCACCGGAGCGATCTGGCCATTTAGCCGGAGAAGCTGATTGAGCTGATTACCGAAATTGAGTGCACCTTGCAGGGGCATGTCTTCCGCAAGGCGATAAGTCGATTTAGTACGCTTTACCGCCCATGGCATTCGCTCAGTTAGGGTTCTTACAAAATCAGCAGTTGTTTCAGACAGTGCGCCTGGCTCGGCAAGCCGATTTACCAAACCAAATCCGTAGTATTGCTCCGCAGTATACAAATCCCCGGTCATTGCGATTTCCAGTCCCCGGCGACGGCCAATTTGGCGTGTTAGTAAGGCGATGTTCATTGCCGCGGGGAAGCCGTAAACCATCTCCACATTTCCAAAGCGTGCATCGCGTTCTGCCACAACAAAATCGCAAGCAAGTGACATCGCCTGCCCACCGCCCAGCGCCATGCCATGAATAGCCGCTATTGTGGGTTTTGGCGATTCGATGAGCATCGACAGCGTTTCCAGAAATATATCCACTGCTGCATCGACGGACATGTCCTGCAGTAATGCGGCGTCCTCAAACTGTGATGTGTCTCGACCGGAAGTAAAACAAGAGCCAGAACCCCTCACAACGATGGCTCGGACATCGTCATCACTATTGGCATCACCAATCGCGGCAATAAGCTGTTCCAACAAACCATCGCTCATCGCATTTTTTTTTGCTGGCCGGTTTAGGGTCAAGATGGCTGCGTGTTTTTCGCGTTCGACGATCACGAGAGGTTCAGACTGATGTGGCATAAGTGGCTCCTTGAATGCAGCTGCGTTAAGTGTCGCCGCAGTTATTAAGAGATCGATTGTCATCAATGCTAGTCCCAGCAAACCGACTGGGTCGAATTATGGAAGCTAAAGACGGCGTGCGGCGCACCTGGCGTCTTCCCTATCTATTTGAGATCATCGCCCTCTGGGGTCAACCGGCCACGGTTATTTGTCTCCTTGAGAACACGGCTTCCACTATAAACAAAAATATTAGTTCTCGTTACTTGCCGGGACCCGCGATCTGCAGAAACGCTGGCGTTGCAATACCCGCAAATGTAAGCGCGGTCTCCGTATCACTCTCTTCGTACCAACCCTCCTTATGGACCAGATTAATCGTCCCTAAAGTCACCCCGTCATACACAACTGGAACGTTCAGGATCGCATCACAACCAAGTGAGTGAATGAGTTCATGATCAAAAAAGTATTTCTTAATATCGTTTGCATCGTAGCCAATATAACACTCCTGATTAATGAGGAGTTTTTCAGTCCAGGCGCTCTTGGGGACGTCCTTGCGACCCGCCAGCGGATAAGCGTCAAGATTACTGCTGTAAAAACGTTCAATCTCCTGAAGGTTCTCATGATATAGCAACACCGTGATATATGTATGACCTATCACGGCATCCATTGCCGCATCCAGGGCTCGGAAGGTCGCCATCGGTTGATCCGGCAGGCGGACAGCCGAAGTTAAGGCATGGACATGCGGCAGAGGATTAGTCGAAGTTTGCCTACTCATACCAGGGCGGCTCCCAATGCATCATTCCGAATGCCAATCATCATGGGAATGTTAGCAATCGTTTCATCAGCCTACCCCGGGATCGTCGCGGCAAATTCAGGCATGGCATTGGCCCGCTCCGACAGTCCAGCTAGGTTTGAGCAATCTAAAGCCGAAGCGCTTTCAGGACGATTTTTCGCAATAAAATCCCAGAAACAAACCACCGAGACGTCCGCTTGCGTCAACGTCGCTCCCGTCATCCAGGGGCCTTTCATCATTTTATCAAGCGCCTCGACGCCATCCTTGGTCTGCTCATACATTCGATCGACCCAGGGGCGGTACACCATCTCCGGCGGACGCTTGGCATTGATGCCTTCTTCGTAATAACAGCTTATGGATTTTTCAACAGCACCCGCTGCAATGCCAATGATGTTCATCACTTCCGTCCTTGCATCGCCTGAAGGCGGGGTAAGTGATTTCTCGGGTCCAACGGCCTGATCAAGAAAATCGAGGATGGCGGCACTATCGGCAACGGCTTGGCCATCGTTCGTCTCCAAAGCGGGGACCCGCCCTAAGGGATTGAACTTCTGTAATTGTGCCAATTCTTCCGGAACGCTGCCCCGTAGCGGGATATGTTCGTAATCCAACTTGTAAAGCCGAAGCGTCGTACCGACACGCCGTGTAAATGGTGAGCCATATCCGCCATATAATTTCATTCAATCGTTTCCTTCGCTTAAATTTTCTAAGTCTGTTGAACCTCTCCCCCAGCTAAGAGGAATTGCGCAATGGTTTCTAACCATCCATCGCCTCAATTTGCGCCGCCAGCTCCAGCAATGTGTTCGCCTGTTTCAGATGTGGCATGTCGATCATCATACCATCAAGGCCCACCGTACCCATACCGGGGTTTTCCGCAAAGACGGCAACCACGCGCTTCGCATGGGCGATTTCTTCTTCGGATGGTGTGAAGGCCTTGTTGATGATCGGCGGTTGCGCCGGATGGATGGCAATCTTGCCAACGAACCCGGCCTTGCGGTCGCGCAGACAGTCTGCCTCGAGGCCCTCATCGTCGCGGAAGTTGGTGACCAACACGCCGACTGGCTGTACCTCGATAGCTCGACAAGCAGCGAGACAGAGGCCCTTTACCTGTTTAAAGACATCGTCGTAATCGCCATTCGGCCCGCGGTTATCGCTGGCACCGAGGGCTGCCGCCAAGTCTTCTGCGCCCCAGGTCATACCAACCAACCGATCACTCACGCCCTCAAGATAGGTGTGGAAGGTTAAGACGGAGGCCGCTGTCTCCGTCGCGACGCAAAGGATCTTAGTCGAGCCTTGTTCGATCCCGTCGGCCGCTTCAAGCGCCGATAGGTAATTACAAAGCGTGTTCACCTCTTCCGCCGAATAGACCTTTGGCAAGCAAATGCCGTCCGGCTTGCCTGGCATGATTGCCGCGAGATCCGGCAGGGCGAGATCCGTATCGAGCGGATTGCAACGGACGTAGAGTTTCTGCCGCGAGCGGTCGGTATGCTTCTGCAAGTATTCCCGCACCATTGTACGGGCGATGTCTTGCCGATCGTTCGAGACGGAATCCTCCAAATCGAGGATCAGTGCGTCCGCCACATTCTCGCGTCCCTTCTCAAGCTTCCGCTCGCTGTCTCCGGGGACGAACAACCAGGACCGGATGATCATGACGGCTTCTTCATCATGAATGCGGTCCGAGTGCAGTAAGCAACTTCCTCATTTCGCTGGTTGTAGCCAAAGTGTTCAAAGACCACGAGGCCGCCATTCGGGCGCGACTTCGATTCCCGCATCTCTTTTACCTTAGTGACTGAGCGGAGCGTGTCGCCATGGAAAACCGGGTTCTTGAAGCGTACTTCATTCATGCCAAGATTGCCGAACGTAGTGCCGAGGGTGGTGTCATCGACCGAGACACCGATGACCAGACCTAATGTGAAAAGGCTATTCACAATACGTTGGCCAAATTCGGTACCCTTCGAGAACTCTTCGTCAAGGTGAAGCGGCTGTGGATTGTGTGTCATCGCACAGAACATCAAGTTATCGGTTTCCGTTACCGTTCTGGTTAGGGCATGGTTGAACTCCATACCAATTTCAAATTCCTCGTAGTAGAGGCCAGCCATTTCAATTCTCCTTCTTTCGTATTCCGCTCCCATGCTTTAACAGGCTTAGCATGAAGTTTTGGATCTAGTTATTTAGAAACGCCACCCTGAGATAATCTAAGGATGAACATCGAATTTCTTTTATAGTTTTCGCCCGGGTCCTACAGTTGATTTCAAACGCACTTTGCGGCAAACAAGCCGCAGGTCACATATCATTACCGTTTCGTCTCGTTGGTTGATCGCTTCCAGTTTCACCACCACAAGACCGTCCGCGTGATCGTCGCCCCGGTCAATCATTTCCGTAATTTCACCGCGCGCCCAGAGCGTATCGCCGACATACGTCGGCGCCATCATCCGCAGCTTGTCGACACCCGACAAGGCGGAGAGTATTTCGCCGTCATAGCCGAGCAAACCAACCGCCACTGTGTAAACCATCGGACCTTGCGCTATGCGTTTACCGTAGATCGTGTGCTTAGCAAATTCGTCATTGGTCTGCAGCTCGAGCCAGCTGCCCATGAACATCGCAAAATTCACAATGTCACTCTCGGTGATCGTGCGGCCAGTCGATACCTTCTTATCGCCGACCTTCATCTCACTGAACGGTTTGTCAATCATACCAGAACATTCCTCAAATAACGTCTTAAAGGGTAGTCGCGAGACCCACTGTTTCAATCGAAACCACATCTTTTCCATTCGTCCTTGCGACACATGATTCTTTAAGGGAGAAATACATGAGCCTCATCATCGAGAACAGTGACGGCGCGATTGGCGCAGCGGTCTCGGGCGTCGACCTAACCGGCGAAATATCGGACGCGGATTTCGCTACGGTTCAGCAGACGATTGACGCCAGAGCCGTTGTGGTACTCCGTGATCAAGTCGGCTTACCCTCAAGTCACTTAGCACGGTTTGCGCGGCGATTTGGCACACCACAGATTAATGTGCGCGCCGAGGCGAATAATGACGAGAACCCTGATGTCTTCTGGGTCTCAAATGTGCACGAGAACGGAAAACCGTTGGGTTCGCACGATGCAGGAAGGTATTGGCATTCCGACCTTTGTTATTTGGCAAAACCAAGTGGCGTGACGTTACTCCATGCGCTCGAGGTGCCCACAAAAGATGGGGTCACCTATGGCGCCACGCAATTTGCCGGCACCGCTGCCGCCTATGACGCGCTGTCAGCGGACCTGAAGACACAGATCGATGGCCTGAAAGCACGAAATGGGTACCGCTTTATGTGGAACCGCAAGGCCCACGAATTTGGTAAACGTCCGGTGTTGAGTAAGGAGGAACTGCAGAAGTTCCCCGAAGACGCAATCCACCCCATCGCCCGCACCCACCCACAGACGGGCCGCAAATGTCTCTACGTCTGCGATGGCTACACACATGCCATCGAGGGTATGGAAAAAAGCGAAAGCGACAAATTGCTTAAAGACCTCTTCGAGCACATCGTGAAACCGGAATTCGGATACAGCCACGAATGGCGGGTCGGCGACCTTCTGATATGGGACAATTGCGCGGTTCAGCACAAAGCGCGCTTCGACTACCCGCCCGAACTGCGCCGGCGCATGCAACGCTGCACGATCGAGGGAACAGTGCCCTACTAGGTTTAACCTTTATCGTAATACCGGATCATTGCCGAGTTGTCCTCGTCGCCGAACCCCTTTTCGACTAGCAGCCGGTGTTGCTCCATCACGAGCTTTGTAATCGGCATAGCGCTACCCGTCTCGCGCGAGAGGCCGGCAATCATCTCCAAATCCTTCAGCATGATTTTAATGGTGGCCGCCGGCTCAAAGTCGCGCGCAATCATGCGAGGCATAAAGTCTTGCAACACAACGGAATCCGCGCGCCCGCTGGCTAGCGCCTCCGGGATACGCTCAGCGCCGATGCCGGCATCGAGGGCCAGTTGCGTTGCCTCAGCGACAATGGAGACGTGCGCCGCGACCAAGGTTTGATTGATCAGCTTTGTCGATTGCCCGGCTCCCTGCGGTCCCATTAGGGTGAAGCGAGAAGCATATGAGGCGACCAAGTCTCGCACTTTCTCGTAAGGTTGAGTGTCGCCACCCGCCATAACGACCAATGTGCCACGCTCGACACCCGCGGGTCCGCCCGAGACCGGCGCGTCGATCCAATCCATGCTGCAAATATCGCGAAGCCGTTCTGCAAATCTGCGCGATGCATCCGGCTGGATACTGGAGTGATCAATCAGAATTTTCCCGGCACTCCCACCTGCCGCGACACCGTCATTACCGAACACCACCGCCTCGACCGCGTTCGTGTCGGTCACGCACAACAAGACTACGTCAGATGTTGCCACCAAAGCCTTAGGCGAAGCAGAAAGGGTAGCCCCTTTATCCAATACATGCTGTAATTTGTCCAAGCTGCGTCCCCAGACCGTCATCGAGTGTCCCGCCTCGATAAGTTTGATGGCCATGGGTGTTCCCATGAGCCCCAGACCGATAAATCCAACCTGCATTTTCGGTGTTCCCCTTCGCTGTTCCAGCCCCATCTTGATGATGTGCGAACGAAACATTGAACGCAACGACCGAAGGCGAAACATTATGTCCCCTCTGATCGGATACCTCCTACCAACACGCGAAGCCGTTATGGAAGGTCGGCCGGAAGCCGCCCCGCTTTTGAAGTTAGCCGAAAAAGCGGAGGACCTTGGATACGATAGCGTTTGGATTGGGGATTCGATTATCGCTAAGCCACGCCACGACCCACTGACATTAATGGCTGGGGTTGCTGGTCGCACCAAGAACGTGAAGCTTGGGACCGCCGTTCTCCTCCCCGCGCTGAGAAATCCAGTCGTACTTGCCCACCAGGTCGCAACGATCGATCAGGTCAGCGACGGCCGTGTCATTCTCGGCGTGGGCATCGCGGCCGACGCGCCCGCCATCCATGCAGAGTTTGAAGCCGTCGGAGTGCCGTTCGAAAAGCGGGTTGGACGTATGATGGAAGGTCTGCGCCTCTGCCGCGCGCTCTGGACCGGCGAGCCTGTTGATTGGGATGGACGCTGGAAACTCAATCAAGCAGTCGTAGGCCCGACGCCCATACAAAAGGGCGGCCCACCGATTTGGGGTGGTGGTTCGGCTCCCGCAAGCTTAAAACGCGCCGCAATTAATTTTGATGGCTGGTTCCCCTCAGGCCCAACCGAAACCGACGTCTGGGGTCGCCAATGGCGGGAAACGCTGCAGCATCTGGACGAGGTCGGACGCAAACGCGACGACTTTACCGGCGCAATCTACTTAACCCTCTCAATAGACGACGACGCGGATAAGGCGAACAAACGTCTCGATGCGTTCCTCGAGAATTACTACAGCATTCCAGCAAAGACCTTGCGGCGTTTCCAGGCGGGTTTCGGAGGACCGGCGGAAGAAGCCGCCGCCTGGCTAAAAGCCTACGCAGACGAAGGAGCCAGCCACATCATGATCCGGTTTGCCGGCAACCATGATAATAATCTGGAGAAGTTCGCTAAAATTCGCAGCACACTCGGCTGGTAATGGGCGCGACAGAAGCCTTCGTTGATTTCGCGATCAGAAGCCGGGAGAACACATTCCCGGAGAAGGCTCGTGCCATGGCGGTCGATGCCATCACCGACCTGCTTGGCTGCATGATCGCGGGTGCGGGTGAACCACTGGCCGATATGCTCAGCCGCATCGTCTACGACGCACCAGCAGGTGCGCCGTTGGCTGCAACGGGACGCAAGGCTTCACCCCACGACAGTGCCCTCTATAACGGTGCACTCGCCCACGCCATCGATTACGACGACGTAACGCACCCGGCTTACGCGCACCCCGGCGCCTCAATAGTGCCAACGATCTTGGCGCTCGCCGACCAAGAAGACATTTCAGGCTCGGAAGCGCTCAACGCCTACATCGTTGGGATCGAGATGGTCAGTAAGCTCGGGCGTGCGCTCAATACAGCGCACTATAAGAACGGTTGGCATGCTAGCGCGACATTCGGAACGATGGGTGCGGCCGCGACCGCGGCATCGGTTCTTCAGTTGGACGCGGACGCTTTCGCGAGGTGCTTGGCGATGGCGGCTTCCGCCGCGAGCGGTATCAGGGCTAATTTCGGTACAATGACGAAACCGCTACATGTAGGCTACGCCGCCCGAAACGCGGTTCTCGCCGCGCTCATGGCACGAGAGGGCGTCACCGCCAACACAGAAATCCTGGAACACCCCTACGGCTATGCAGAAGTCTTCAATCATCACAGCGGCATCAATGCCGCGCACTTCGAGAACTGGGGCGACCCTCTCGAAATCCTGACCGAATTTGGCCTTGGTCTGAAACCCTATCCGGCATGTGGCGCCGCGCATCCGCCCATCGAAGCGGCCATCCAAATACGCGACCAAATCCAAGGCGACCTCGATGCCATCGAGGATATCCGGATCGGCGTCACCGAAATGCATTTCGAACCAATGATCTACGACAAGGCCGCCAACGGGCTCGAAGCAAAATTCTGCATGGGTTACTGCATTGCAGCCGCCCTTCTTGACGGCGACGTCACGCTTCAAAGTTTTGAAGAAGCGGAAATTCCACGGATCAATGCTTCCGGGATCATCGGGAAAGTGCGGATGGAGTTGGACGACCGCGTGAAAGGAAACTCCGAGTTCGGATCCGTTGTCACCATCACCCTAAAATCGGGACAGGTCTTGGAAAAAATCGTGCCGCTCGCCATCGGCAAACCTGAGCGCTGGTTTCCAAAACGAAAACTGGAAACTAAATTCCACGATTGTTGTAGCGGCGTAATAACGGAAGAACATGCCGCGAAAATCTTTACACTCTCACAAGCCTTCGAAGACGCCAGATCGCTGAAGCCGCTGTGCAAGGCGGTCGGCCAGTCCACTGCGCTTGCCGAGTGAGCCATTCAGCCACACATTTATACATAATTAAACGACCGCAGGAGCCTCAGCTTGCTGGATATTCGTCGCTTGGACGCCCCCTTCGGCGCCGAAATAAACGGGATCAATCTTGCGGAGCCCATCGGTGACGATGACGCCGCAACCCTGAACCAGGCATTCTTGGATCACATTGTCCTTGTAATCAGGGACCAGGACCTGACGGCGAAACAGTATCGGGATGGTATCTCGATTTTTGGCGATCCGATGCTGCAGCACCGCGCCCATTTTCGCCTGCCGGACGTGCCCGAGGTCAGCCGCATCATCAACCGGGAGAAGATGCGCCCCGCGTCGATGTGGCATACCGACCACACCAATCACGAACGCCCGCCAAAAGCGACGGTGCTTTATGCCCGCAAACTGCCGAGCGAGGGCGGTGATACTTGCTTTGCGAATATGTACGCCGGGCTCGAGTTTCTCTCACCTGAAAGTCGGGCCGAGATTGATGGCATGATCACCGTCAATCACCTCGAAAACGATAATCCAACATACTCCGAAGTGGACCGAGACCAATACGATAACGCCGTCCAACATCCAATCATTCGCACACACCCGGAGACCGGCAAGAAGGCACTTTATTTCCATGTAACAAAAGCCAGCGGCATCGTCGGCATGGAGACGGAAAAGGTCCGCCCATTCCTTGACAACCTTCTGGATCAGTCGGTCCGGCCAGAGAATATTCTTCGCCACAAATGGCGTATTGGAGACATCGTCATTTGCGACAACCGATGCACCATGCACAGCGCCGACCCAAATTATAATATGGCGGAAGAACGCCTACTTTGGCGGGTTATCCTGCAGGGCGACCGCCCAAGTTAAGCATATGTAATCGTATTTTGATTGGGTTATTTACTTCAACCAGTTTTCAGTCACCCAATACTTGCCACGTGATGTGGATTGCTGGTCCTCGTTGTTTCGACAATAAAGTCTTGGTAAATCTTGATGTGCGTTATCGTAATTCTTCGATAATCATCAAATAAATCTGCCGATCCGGAACACGCTTTGATTTCGAAAAATTGCCCACATCCAATCTTCGCGATAGCGTAGGATAGATTAAACATTCGGAGCCCAATAATGGCACAAGTTTCCGCCCTCACCGCCGACGATCTTCCAGAAAAATTTCGAGAGGGTTTCGAGCGCACCACGGCCGCGTTTACGCGCAATGCCAATCTGCCGCCGGTCTATTTTAATTGTCCGGAGATCGCGCAACATATCTTCACAATGGGGGCGGAATTCCGCGAGAAGGAAATCCTGCCTACGCGACTGGTCGAGATCATTGTCGTCACTGTCTCGAAGATTAACGAGTGCTCGTATTGCACTGTACATCACTCAAACCGCGCAGTTGAACTTGGCATGTCGACAGAGACTTTAGAGAACATCCTGGAACCGGACCCACCGGGTCTCGATGCAAAAGAAAGACTGGTACGCGACTATGCCCGCTTGGCCATCGAGCGGCCTTGGGGTATCCGTGATCAGGTCTACGAAGACATGAAGGCGCATTTCAGCGACCGGGAGATTACCGCAATTACGATGCGGGCTAATCTTGCCAGCATGTTCAACAAGATTAACATGGCGCTACAAATAGAAATGGAAGTTGGCGCCATGGATGGTATGCTGTCCAACGGACTTGGCGCGGGCCATTTACCCGCTCCAAAAGCGGCGGAATAGAGGGAGAGAACGATGACGGATATCAAGAGCCAAGCGGATTACTACGCGGATATCGGTTTTAGCCAGCGGCTCGGCTTTGGTCAGCGCCCGGCGGTTCTCGTCATCGATATATGCCGAGGTATTACGGAGCCTGGCAAGATGTTCATCGACATGGAAACCCACATCCCACACATTAATGCCATCAACACGGCGGCCCGGCGGATCGGCGCCCCTGTGATCTTTACCACCGTCGCCTACCACAAGGATTATTCGGACGCTGGGACCTTCGGATTAAAGGTGCCGCTATTGCGCGATCTCTACATCGGCAGCGAAGCCTCTGAGATTGATCCGCGTGTCCCAGTCATGGACGAAGATCACCTGATCACAAAGAAGTTCCCAAGTGCGTTTTACGGTACGAACCTCCAGTCGCAACTGACGGGTCTTGGCGTTGATACCACGATCATCGTCGGTAATTCGACAAGCGGCTGTGTGCGCGCGACTGCTTGTGATGCCGTATCGGGTGGCTTTAAACCCATCGTGCCGAGTGACTGCGTTGCCGACCGGGCTCCACTCTCGCACCAAGTCAACCTGTTTGATATGGATTCGAAATACGCCGACGTTATGCCAAGCTCTGAAGTTCTCGAGTATCTGAACGGCTTGGCCAGTAGTAAGGCAGCGGCAGAGTAGTCTATTCGATCCCAACCATTTCGGTGCCGCTGTGAAAACGCAGTGTCGCTTCCGCATCGATAAAATCGCCAAATCCGTCCGGTTCAAATTCAGCGCGGTAGGCGTTCCATCCGCTCTCATCTGGAAAATACAACTCTGCCATGCCAGCATAAGGCTCCGTGTCGGGCTCAAGGCTATGACTGACGACGTAACGGAAGCCACCGATTTTTCCCATCAGATCCCTCACGTTCGGAACATGCACATCGATCCAGTGGTCAAACAGTGCCTGACGATCACCACCTCTTTTCAGCGCTATCAAAAAGGTCAGCTTGAAGAAACCGCTGCGGGTACAGGGAAACGGGTCATTTAAGGTAAGGGGTTTAAGCGGCAGACCCCCGTCGAGGACGACATACTCTTGCGTCGCCCACGGCCAATACGGCTCCACCACTTGCTGGAAGGTATCGTAGGGTTCTACACCGCTTGCCTGAGCCGGCCGCCGCAACGGTGCATCGTACCAAAGCTGCGCAACACCATCCCAATCATGCTCCAATCCCTTGCGGGGATCGAATAGCGTTGCGACATAATGATCAGCACTCGGATGGTCCGCCTCTCTATTCTGCAGGTTCCGATCGATAACGCCCCGCATATGATTGGCAAACCAATGCGCAATAAGTTCCTCGCGGCTGGTCTGCGTCTTCCGTTTGATTAGGTATACCATCTTCGCACCCGGCGTCGCTTCGGGTCTTGTCCCAGCCATCACTCATTCCTTTCGTTTGCCTTATCCTAACTTTATTCCAGATACCTCAGCCGGCCAGCCGCCAGCCCTGTGGCATGCTTCACCTAGCCTTTATCTGCCATGACCGTGTATAAAAATGCGCTAAAAGGACCTCGTCGATGACGGCTATCTGCAATAATTCCGTCCGGGACAGCGTGGCGGAAGAAGAATGGAAGACGCGCATAAACTTGGCCGCTTTCTATCGGCTAGTCGCGTTGCACGGCATGACGGATCTCGTTCTCGGCCACCTTTCGGCGCGTGTACCGGGAACGACGGATCAATTTCTGCTCAACCCATACCCACGCCTCTTTGAACAGATCACGGCCTCGACGCTGGTCAAGGTGAATGCCGCAGGCGACGTTCTTCTCGATGTCGGATACAACTACGACATCCCTGCCTATACGATCCACGGTGCGGTGTACGAAGCTCGACCCGATGCAGGAAGCGCCGCGCACACGCATACCACCGCCGCGATGGCTTACTCGGCGCTGCCCGGCGCGATGCTGCCAATTTCACCAAAAGGGATCCGCTTCAATGGATCACTGGCATTTCACAGCTTTGAGGGGATCTTTGATAATCCCAAAGAGCGCGCCCGATTGGCAGACGACATGGGAGAGCTGGACGCCGTCTTGTTAGAGAACCACGGCTACCTCGTCTGTGGGCCAACGGTGCCCGAATGTTGGGAAATCCTCTATGATTTAGAAGAGGCTACCAAATCGCATCTCGCAGCTCTGTCGACGGGAGCTGCCATCGCCTCGCGTTCACAGGCAGCATTGGCGAAAGACAGAGACCGTCTAACAGCGGAACGCACTGCCATACGTGAAGAAAGCTGGGCTTCCCAGCTCCGGTTTTTGGATCGCATCGACACGAGCTTTCGCGAATGAAGCAGCCAACGCGCCAACACTGGAACAACGATGCCCTGACGCCACCCCGAACTACTGCGGCGGCTCGTCTGGAGCTCGCCGCCACGTGCCGGCTTCTCGCGCGCGAATGCCGCCCACCCATTGGCGGCGCCCGGATCGCCGCCCGCGACCCGGAGTGCCCAGACACCTATCTTGCGAACCCGATTGGCCCTCTGTTGGACGAGACCCGGCCATCGCGTTTGATCTCCCTGGACCGTCATGGGTTCCAGCGAGACACCCAAGACCCGGCGCCGGATTCTGGCGCGCTAGCAATTGTCCTTGCAGCACTACAGGCAAAACCGGATGCAGCAGCCGCAGCATTGCTCTCCAGCACGGACGGCTGCGTCATCGCATCGCTTGAGGTTGGTCTTCTGCCGATAACACAAACGGCCTTCATGTTTCACGGGGCGGTGGAGATATTTGATTTCGATCCGGCAGCTAATGAAGATACACTCCGCCAAGACGTCGCCGCGGCAATTGGAAACGCAAGCGCCTTGCTCGTGCGCGGGCGCGGACTTCTTGTTTGCGGCGATACCTTAGCACAAACATGGAAACTGCTGTTTTTTCTCGACAAGTGCTGCCGCTCACAAGTTGCGGCGATGGCCGCCGCAAACGCCACCGGGACGCCGCTAACGGTGCCTTCCGACGAGGTCGTGGCACATGCGGTGGCGCAATCGCGCAGTTTCATCGAACACCCCCGCTATGTCGCAGACTGGTCAAGTTTCCTAGATCAGCTCGACCAAGAAGACCCTTCCTGGAGGGAATAGGACAGTGGCAGACCTATTGCGAATTAATTCTGAGGTGTCACCTGTCGTAAATGGCTGCATAACTGCCGCCCTAATTATTCGCTGGAATTAGGCCCCGTAATTGTAACGCAACCCAAATAAAAACTCAGTCGACCGGTGTCGACCAGTTCGGGTCGGTGTGTTTCTCCCAATAAAGTGAGGTTAGTCGCTGGGTAACTGGCCCAATCTCGCCATCACCGACGGGCGCGCCATCGATCTTTGAGACCGACATTATACCGCCGGCAGTCGACGTGATAAAAACTTCGTCGGCACCCCGCACCGCCTCCACAGTCAACGATTCCGTCACCGCTTCAACGTTTAGTTCGCCACATAATTCCAACGCCGTCATTCGGGTAATACCCTCAAGAACGCCGTTCTTCGGTGTCACAGCACGACCGTCCTTAACTGCGAACAGATTAAAACCCGGCCCCTCCGTGATGTTACCGTCGAGGTCGACCAAGACGACATTCTCCGCGTTATTTTCATACGCACCATAAAGACCGGAAATAAAATCAAGCCAGTGATAATTCTTGACGGTTGGGTCGACGGATTGCGGCGATATGCGTGGAATATCGCTGATAGAGAGGTTAAGCCCCCTTGCACGTTGTTCTTCATTCGCCACCCAGCCAAACGGTATAGCGAAAGCAATAAACGTGTTGACCGCATCACGTGGATCGCGGCTGAAAGTGGGCGAAACCCCACGCGTGCAAATCATTTCGACATAGGCGTCATCATGCCCCGACCGGCGAACGCATTCCATTAACACGCCAGTCAATCCGTCCCGATCAAACGGCAGTGTCATCTGCAGCTGGTCCACTGAATTTGAGAATCTATCGAGATGCTTGTCGAGGCGAAAGAACCGTTGCCGCCAAACATGAACGACATCATAGGTCGCATCCGATCGAAGAAAGCCCCAGTCCAACACGGAAATTTTCGCTTCAGACATCGGGCGGTAGTCGCCGTCTATATAAGCGACACCCGGGGGAAATTGCAGCTCAACGCTCATTGTTATCCGACCGCCCGTAGATGTCTTCAAATCGCTCAATATCGTCCTCTCCGACATAGTCGCCGGTCTGCACCTCGACAACATGTAAAGGTTCATCGCCCGGATTTTCCAAACGATGGACTTCACCAAGCGGGATATAGGTCGATTGGTCCGGTAACAGATCTCGTATGTCATCGCCGCAAGTAACCCGAGCAACCCCTTTTACAACCACCCAGTGCTCCGCTCGTTGGCTGTGCTTTTGAAGCGACAACCTACCGCCTGGATTTACAACAAGGCGTTTCACCTTAAAGCGCTCACCCAGATCAATATCCTGATAGTAGCCCCACGGCCTGTACAATTTGCGATGTCCAATCACTTCCGGACGGCCCTTGGTATCAAGTTCTTGGACAATATCTTTTAGTCTGCTCGCCTGCGCTTTAGGCAATACAATCGTTGCATCTTCAGTGGCAACAATGATCAGGTCGTCAACTCCATATGCAACAAGAAGACCAGCGGCCTCGCTTCTAACATAGCTGCCTCTGACATCCTTAAGAAACACATCACCAATTGCCGCGTTACCGTCCTGGTCTTGCTCCGACGTTTCCCAAAGGGCCGACCATCCACCAATATCATTCCACCCCATCTCCGTTGGAATAATAGCTGCTCGTTCCGTGTGCTCCATAATCGCATAGTCAATTGAAATTGAATTCGCTGTAGCGAATGAAGCTGCGTCTAATCGAATAAAATCAAGATCGCTTGAAGCTTTGGACACAGCTTTAATGCAAATTGATAAGGTATCCGGTTGAAGGCGCTCCATTTCGTTTAAAAAATCGGCAGCTTTGAACACAAACATACCGCTATTCCAGCTATAAGCATCATCAGCAAGATACGCTTGCGCAACCGTAACATCTGGTTTTTCATCAAAACACTCAACCTCGAAGCATCCCGGCACCGCCTTAATTGGATTACCACGACGGATATATCCGTATCCCGTCTCTGGTTTCTCGGGCTTTATTCCAAAAGTAACAATGCGTCCGTGCTCGGTTGCATCAATTGCCAGCTCTACCGCCGCTTCGAAAGCCATGATTTCTCGGATTATATGATCTGACGGCATCAAAAGGATAATTGCCTCCTGGTCATCTGAGGAAATTATACTTGCAGCTACAGCCGCTGCTGGTGCGGTGTTCCGACCAGTAGGCTCCAAAACAATGCCGCGCTGTGCCTTTCCTATTTCACGTAGCTGTTCTGCTACGATGAAACGATGTTCATCGTTGGTCACAATCAGGGGTAGATGAAAAAGGGTTTCAGATCCAACGCGCAGAACGGTGTCCTGCAACAAGCTTTGCGTCCCATTGAGTGGCAATAACTGTTTTGGGTATAGTGCGCGAGACAATGGCCAGAGCCGGGTCCCGGCACCTCCCGACAGGATCACCGGATAAACGCGGCGTGCGTCAGTCATGCAGAAACCCCATGCAATTTACGATCCTTCGCATTACCATTGGTATACATGGCTGATATCCAGTCGGCAAAGCGCAATACTGAAAACACACCCTTGCCAAGCCCTCTAACAAGCGATCCTTTTAAGTTTCAAAATGGTCGCAGCCCAGAAAACTATGATTACAATTTTAGGTTCAATCAATGTCGACATCATTTTTAGAATGTCGCATCTACCGGCGCCTGGCGAGACGGTCCTTTGCCCACGTTACGAAACTGTGGCCGGTGGCAAGGGTGCTAATCAGGCCTTGGCCGCCGCACGTGCCGGCGGGGACGTGGCATTTGTCGGAAGTGTTGGCCGAGATGGTTTCGCAGAGATCGCATTAAATGACTTAAAAGCTGCAGGCGTGGACCTTTCGGCCACCCTTGAGGTGGCAACACCAACGGCAAGCGCCGCCTGCATGGTTGATGCCTCAGGTGAGAATTCAATCGTCGTCGCCAGCGGTGCCAATCTCGATACAAATGCCGAACAACTGCCCAACGCATTACTAATGCCCGGCGGTATGCTCGTAATGCAAATGGAAATTCCTTGTGAAGAAAACTGGGCCGCAATTGAACGGGCCCGTGCGCGAGGCGTAAAAATAATGCTAAGCGTTGCGCCGGCAGCACCGGTCCCAACTGAATATCTAGACCAAGTTGACTTCATTTTGGTTAATGAGCTTGAAGGACGAGCGATCGCCGAAGCATCCGGTATCCAAAATATCACCAGAGACTTATTGCCAAAAGCACTGGCGGACCGTCATGGTGCGCTTTGCATTCTCACCATCGGCAGCGAAGGTGTCATTGCTGCAAACCCAGATGGGGAATGGAGAGTTCCAGCACTATCTCTGGACAAACTCGTTGATACGACTGGTGCAGGGGATGCCTTTGCAGGCTGCTTGGCTGCCGAGCTGACACGGGGCGCTTGCATTAAAGAAGCGTTGCGTTTTGCCGTCGTGGGTGCAGGCCTTAGTTGTTCTGGTCTAGGGGCTCAGCCAAGCTACGTGGATCGTAAAGCGATACGTGCTGCCATGTCGACGCTACCTTAGTTCAAAGCTTGAAAAGCTTGATCAGGCTAGCTCCTCCAATAAATTGCAATTTGCAAGTTCGTACAATAATAAAACAAGAAAAGGAGAGGTGAGAACGTTCTAGGGTAAACACAACTTTTATACGTTTATCGGATCACACAAATCATTTTCGATATAATATCTAGCGTATATATACGCCCGCTCTATTGCGCGAGCGGTCAACGCAGTGGTGATTTCAAAATAAGACAAACGCCTGAAATGGCGTATGACGATGAAATTCATGCAAATTAGTTGTCAATTTTTGTATCGGCAACCAACTGAAATATTAGATCTAAACGCCGTGGCACAAAGCGAAAATACCACGGATATATCTGTCCAAAGCCCAAACCTTAATCGTCGAAAGGCGCCTCATCCTTCGGCGGATCGATACCAAAAACATTCAAGGTCATGCCTATTAATGTATAGTAGCCGCAAAGTGCTACGAGTTCGACGACGCCACCGTGGCCAAATCGCTCAACGGCTTCGCCATAGGTTGCATCATCAACGTTATGCCCCTCATTTAGAGCCTTTGCAAAATTGTAAACACAGGCCGTGTCCGCATCCTCGATTTGCGGTTCCTGCTTCGTCCGTATCGCCTCGACAATAGCTGGATCAAGGCCCTCCTCTATTCCGATTGGCGCATGGGCAAAGAATTCATATTGCGCGTTGATATGCCGCCCAGTCACCAAGATCGCCAATTCTCGCAAATCGCCAGACAAAGAGCCACCATAGCGCAAATGGCCACCCACTGCTTGGATGAGGTCACCCAACTCTGGTGCGTGTAACAAAGCTTTAAAAGGACCGCGAACACCACCTCTCGGACCCGAAGCAATCCTGTCGTAAACCTCTTTTTGTGCTGCGGTTAGTTTTGTCTCATCAAATTCGGGTAATCTCACCATTGCCCTCACCTTTCATTTAATTCCAAATATCAAATAAATACAATAAATATCTGATATTTATATTATTTAGTATTTTTCTAAAGCAAACGATTTGCGTACTGTCGATTACTTCAGTATGAATTGAAGATATATAATCGAGGCTGCCAAAAGGCAGTCCAATGAGAAGGAAATTTTTACAATGTCCGAAACGCTGCATCGCCGACAAGGTTCGCATTGGGGTGCCTTTACGGCCATTGTCGAAGATGGCCGGATGACGGACGTAGTACCGATCGAAACCGACCCTAAACCCTCTCCTCTCATTGAGTCGATGCCTGATGCGCTTTATGCGGACTGCCGCGTCGAACAGCCAATGATTCGAAAAGGATGGCTGGAAAACGGACCAGTTTCCGCATCTGATCGCCGCGGTGCCGACCCCTTTGTGCCTGTGAGTTGGGAAAAAGCTATAGACCTTGTGACGAACGAACTAACACGCGTGAAAGATGAATTTGGAAACAACGCTATTTTTGGCGGTTCATACGGTTGGTCAAGCGCGGGACGCTTCCACCACGCCCAAACACAATTAAAACGATTTCTGGGCTGTATCGGGGGATTTACAAACAGTTTTGGCAGTTACAGCAACGCAGCTGGCCAGGTTATACTGCCGCACATCCTCGGCGGTGGTGCGGCGGCAGGCTACGGTCCATACACGTCGTGGGACAGTGTTGAAGCCTCAACCGAACTCGTTGTTTCATTTGGCGGGATCGGCTTGAAAAACACCCAGGTTGAACCCGGCGGGATGGGCGAACACGCGACCCATAAATGGCTCCCACGTCTGAAGGATGCCGGAATGGAGTTCATCAGCATCACGCCCTGCCGCGACGATACTGCTGATTACCTGGATGCAGAATGGTGGGCGCCTCGCCCGAATTCGGATGTCGCATTGATGCTGGGCTTGGCACACACCCTATATGTCGAAGCTTTACACGACGGGGCATTCCTCTCGAAATACTGCGTCGGGTTTGAGAAATTTGCGAGCTACTTGACTGGTGAAACCGATGGACAACCAAAAACAGCGAACTGGGCGGCTGTAATTACTGAAATTGATGCCGACAAAATTCGTAATTTAGCGCGAAAAATGGCCTCAAAGCGGACGTTGATAACGACCGCCTACTCTCTTCAACGCGGCGATCATGGTGAGCAAACTTATTGGATGACCGCAACTCTCGCCGCCATGCTGGGAGAAATCGGTCTGCCTGGAGGCGGTTGCGGCTTTGGATATGGCAGTATGAACGGCTACGGAAATCCATCGATGCGCCTTCCGTCGCCCAGTATGCCCACTGGTGAGAACCCAGTGCGAGATTTTATTCCCGTTGCCCGGATTGCCGATCTACTGCTTAATCCTGGCGGCGCTTATCAATTTAACGGTGAAAATCGCACCTATCCCAATATTCGCCTGGTTTATTGGTGCGGCGGCAATCCATTTCATCACCATCAGGATTTAAACCGACTGGTTGAAGCCTGGCGACAGCCGGAGACGATCATCGTCCATGAACCATGGTGGACGTCGACCGCGCGCTTTGCAGACATCGTCTTGCCAGCGACAACGACGATGGAACGCAACGATATCGGCGCTAGTTCGCGCGATCGCTATTGGATCGCAATGCAGCAAGCCGTCGAACCAGTCGGTCAATCCCGCAACGATTACGACATATTTTCCGCATGTGCCCGCAGGATGGGTGTTGAAGAGGCCTATACCGAAGGCCGTACCGAAGACACCTGGATGCGCCACCTCTATGACATTGCACGCCAGCAAGCGGCGCGAAAACGAGTGGAAATGCCCGATTTTGATACCTTTTGGGCAGAGGGTTATGCAGAAAGCCCAGTACCAGATAAACCGTATGTGTTTCTTTCGGAATTTCGGATGGATCCAATTGCCAATCCACTTGAAACACCATCCGGCAAGATTGAGATTTTCTCAGAAACAATTGACAGTTACGATTATGATGATTGTCCCGGGCATGCAACCTGGATGGAGCCTTTCGAATGGCTAGGGGCATCGGCTTCAGAGAACTTCCCGCTGCATTTGATTTCAAATCAGCCAAATACCCGCCTGCACGGCCAACTCGACCCCGGCCGCGTGAGCCGCAATAGCAAAGTATCAGAGCGAGAACCAGTGCGGATTAATCCGACGGATGCCGCTTCACGAGGCATAGCGAACGGCGATGTGGTGCGTATCTTTAATAACCGCGGAGCAATTTTGGCCGGAGCTGTTTTAACAGCCAATGTCCGTCCCAATGTGATCGAGATTTCCACTGGCGCGTGGTATGATCCATTAGAGCCTGGCACTATTGGCAGCCTCGACCGGCATGGAAACCCCAATGTGCTTACATTCGACAAAGGCACCTCAAGATTAGCGCAAGGCCCGACGGCACACAGCACATTAGTCGAAATGGAAAAATTTGCGGGCATCGCGCCAGAAATTAGCGTTTTTGAGCAACCACCAACGGTCTAATCCGGTTCTTAATATTGGTAATCTGCGTCAATTGGCGTAGCTTGTTTTACACATAATGCTTCAAGCGCAGGAGTTTGCTATGCCTGATAGCCTTTTAACCAATTCTAAGATTGTCGCTGCGTATCGCGAAAAAACGAAAAAATCCGCCGAGTTGGCGGAAAAAGCGCGCGGTACTTTCCCTAGTGGCATTACCCACGATTCACGCCACACTGATCCATACGGCATATACGTCGATCATGCCAAAGGATCGCGGAAATGGGACGTCGACGGTAATGAATATGTCGACTTCTTTGGAGGTCACGGCGCCTTGATCCTTGGGCATAATCATGCCGGCGTTATAGATGCCGGTCATGCACAGCTTGACAAAGGAACACATTTCGGTGCCGGCCATCCGGCAGAGGTCGAGTGGGGTGGCCTTGTCCAGGATATGGTGCCGTGCGCAGAACGTATTCGTTTTACATCCTCTGGCACTGAAGCCAATCTTATGGCCTTTCGACTAGCCCGTGCATATACCGGAAAGCCTAAACTCGTTCGCTTTATATGCCATTTTCATGGCTGGCAAGATCATGTCGCTTTCGGGGCCAAAGGGGGAGCCACGGACGGCCCGGTTCCGGGTGTTCTCGATGGCATCATCGAGAACGTCGTGTTGATCGAGCCTGGTAATGAGAAGTTGATGCGAGAGACATTAGCCTCTCGTGACGATATAGCTGGCGTAATCCTTGAGCCTACAGGTGCTAGTTTTGGCACTATTCCGGTAACAAACGACTTCGTAGCCGCATTACGAGACGCCACGACCGAACATGGTATTCTTCTCCTTTTCGACGAGGTTGTGACTGGCTTCAGAGTTTCGCCCGGCGGCGCGCAAGCCCACTACGGAATTACACCAGACCTGACCTCACTCGCAAAAATTCTTTCCGGCGGCCTCCCGGGTGGCGCTGTCTGCGGGCGGGCGGATATTCTAGAATTACTCGACTTCGAAGTCGCAGACAAAAAAGGTTTTCAAAAAATAGGTCATCAAGGTACATACAATGCTAACCCGATGTCTGCTATCGCAGGTGTTGCCGCTTTGAAAGAGATTAAGGCAGGCGGTGTATGCGACAAAGCGAGTGAAAACGGGGCAAAAATCCGAAAACGTGTCAATGAGGTCCTCGCCGAAGAGAATATCCCGTGGGCGGCATTCGGCGATCATTCGGCCTGGTATATTTACACAAATCCAGAGGGCCACGATATTGACCCATTGACCTTCGATGGCTACGCGGGAAGTTTTGCGCAAATGAGTAATTCAGGTGGTCATCCCGCGGCGGCTAAACTTCGGTTGGCTATGTTGGTAAATGGCGTTGACATTACCAGCAAGCCTGGCGGCACTGTCATGGCGGCACATACGGATGAGGATATCGAAAAGACTGCAGAGGCAGTCCGTCAATCCGTTCGAATGATCTGTGAAGAAGGAGACCTTTAAAGCCCAATATAAGTGATCAAGCTTCGATAGCGACGCACTGCTTTGAAGCCACTTGGCTAACCAGAAGGGTACGGTGGCGATATAGCCGCCACCGTACTCGCGACCATTTATGTGAACCCCAAACGTTTTCGGATCACGGCGCAGTAAATTAGAAGTTCGGCATCAACTCGTTTTGAATTTTCTGTGTCCGCGGTGCATTCGCCTTAATGACATGTTCCTGATAGGCGGGACGCGAAACCAATCGCTGATAATATGCCTCGACATTGGCATGCGCTGGTCGGTTAGGCGTCCAATTAATCCAGCGATGCATCAACGATCCAGCTGCGAAATCTGCCATCGTCAATTTTTTACCAACGAGATAGTCATTGTCTGCTAAATGCTTATCCAAAATGTCGACCAGTGGGATGGTTGCCGCAGCTACCGCCTCAATCTTTTGAGCACTCCGTTCTGCATCCGATACCCGGAAGTACTGATCGAGATAGACGGTATTGAACGCGGCAAAATTAATCGAACTCCAATCCATCCACTTATCAGCCGCCGCGCGTACTCGGAGATCATCTGGATAGAGATCCCCCATGCTATACTTTGCGCACAAATATCGCGTCACAGCGCCAGATTCCCAGAGTGTGTAACCGTCTTCTTCCTCTAAAGTCGGCAACCGGCCGTTAGGATTCTTTGCACGATATTCGAGGTCATCATTGCCACCGAATTCACCACCCCAATCAATCCGCTCATAATCAATATCGATCTCGCCGAGACACCAAGTAACTTTGATTACGTTCGAACCGTCTTTTCGGCCCCATAGCTTCAACATCTCTTTCACTCCTAATTGTTTATCGGATGCTAGATTGCGGCAGACTGCAACGACCGCAACCGCCAAATTAGATAGCCGACAATCCCCAGGTTTACGACATTCGCAACAACGCCAATTAGAAAGGCTAAGGTGTAGTTACTCGTCAAATCATGGAGGTAACCACCAATACTGCCACCGGCGGCCATGCCGATCCCGCCGAAAAAGATTACAATAGCGGTGCGACGCCCGATCCCTTTTCCGGATAGATGGTCGCGCAATACCACCGGATACAGCGGCAATATGCCGCCGTAACCGATCCCAAAAAAGACAGCAATCAAATAGAGTAATGGTAATTCATTCACTGCAACGAATAATCCAACGGTGATGGTTTGCACCACCGAGAACAAGAACAGTGTATTCAGTGCTCCAATCCGGTCCGATATGTAGCCCATTAACGTTAAACGAGTAAGACCGGCTACGAGAAGAGCGACTGCTAGGACTTCCGTCGCGCTCGAAAGGGAATGTCCAATATCAGTGATACGAGAGACGATATGGGCAATCGGCATTGCCATCGAGATGCAACAGCCAACTATTCCAATACAAAGTGTAACCATCCAAGTAATCGGCGAGACGCCACCCAAATTTAAGGAGTTGTCAACAGCCGCTTCCTCTGCCTTCGCCACAATAGGTTTCGACGCGCTATTATCGCGATCAATGAATTTATTCTGAAACAAAAAGATCAAGCTTAATGGCAGCAACGTACATACCAACAAGGTGCCATACAAAAAATATGTCTCGCGCCATCCAACCAATTCATTCACATAGCCCGCGATCGGCGGGCAAACGGTTCCCGCGAATGCTTGACCGGACGCAACGATCCCGGCGGCCAATCCGCGTCGCCTATCGAAAAGATTGACGATATTAGCCAAGAGTGGCGAGAACAAAGTAGCTGAACCCAGAAACCCGAAAAGGAGTCCGTAAGCAAACAGAAACTCCCAATAGGTATCCATCCCAGCCACAATAAACGCCGCGATACTCATCATCACTGCGCCGAGGAGGACTGGCGGGCCAATACCAATCCGATCAAACCAGTGGCCCATCAATATTGCGCCAATCCCAGCCAATAGGAATTGCAATGAGAACGCGAGTGAAGGAATAAATCGCGGCCAACCAAACTCACCAGCGATCGGTTTCAGAACAACCGCCACCAAAAAAATACTGTTGCTGCCAATTAAAAGCGCCAACATAGACGCCCAAAGAACTATATATCGGTAGTTCGCAGCAAGCCGCCCACCAGTCTCCGAGACCACAACTCCCGCTGGTCCTCTAACCGGATCTGTGAATGAGATGATAACCGAAGGCTGTTTCCACAACACCGCTGGTATCGCCAACCTCGAGCTCAAAAACCGCTTCGTCAAACTCGGGTACCATATCACCGGGTCCAAATTCGCCGAGATCACCGCCGTCTTTTCCAGAAGGACATTCGGAGTACTCGACAGCAAGATCACTAAAATCAATACCGTTCGCCATTTCAGCTGCCACCATCTGAATTCGCTCAAGCGCCTCATCTTTCGACCGCGAGGCCCCAGACCCTTGCGAACCGGCGTACATCACCAAAATATGCGAAGCTTGAACAGTATCAGCCATAAGGAAACTCCCAAAAATATTGTTTCTGTTATTTAGACGGGACTATAAGCGATCGATCTGTGTGTCACACACTATTTCGTTTCGCAAGACAAATAGGACTGGCAAAAACCCGTACATCAAGAAAAGAGGCAGGAAATCTAACACGCAGACTGCTATTTGGAGTGCTTCCCCATCCAACTTCGGCAGCCTTTTAAGAATTTCTGGAAACACCGATTTCTAACAATTTTAATTTTTAATTTGGAAAGGCCTTCGACACCCTCGCAATGCAATCAAGTCTTCCAGAAAAGTCGATTAGTGCTTCAAGCCACCTGAGACATATCGGGATGCGTTTGGCTGTATCTTAAAAATCAATTTTGAGGGTTGATCAATATTTGGCGTTGCCCAAAATTACTCCACAAATCCTGGGTATAAATGCACGGAGTAATATAGATGTCCGACTGCAACGTCCGGCGCATGAACCTCGCTGTGTTCCTAACATCGTGTGGGAATTATCACCATGAAGGGTGGCGGCACCCCGAAGCTTGGGTGGATGGTAGTACGAACATCCAACGATGGATCGAGATGGCACGAATAGCTGAAGATGCAAAACTGGATATGCTATTTGTCGCCGACCAGATTGCGATTGTGGGAGGTGATGAGCTTACCGCTATCGAAAATAGTTCTAAGGTGAATCGCTTTGAACCAATGACTTTGCTGTCCGCTCTTACCTCACACACTAAGAATATTGGTCTTGCGGGCACATGCGCGACTAGCTATTCGGAACCATATACTGTTGCGAGAATGTTCGCATCGCTTGACCATTTGTCGGGGGGCCGCGCAGCTTGGAACTGTGTAACTGGCGGCCAGAAGGAAGAAGCTCAAAATTTCAATCTTGAACGTCATGCGGTTCATGGGGAACGCTATGAGCGGGCCAATGAGTTTGCCAATGTGGTAATCGGGCTGTGGGATAGTTTTGAAGAAGATGCGTTGCTCTACAATAAAGAAAGTGGCCGTTTTTTTGATGCTTCTAAAATTCATACACTCAACCATAGCGGTAAATATTTTTCTGTTCGAGGCCCATTGAATGTTTCGCGTTCACCTCAAGGGCGGCCTGTAATTATTCAGGCCGGTGGTTCTGAAGAAACTATTAAGATGTCGTCGCAGATAGCGGATGTAGTCTTTACGGCTCAGGCAAATTTCAACTCTGCACAAGATTTTTACAATCGCGTCAAGTCAGCTGCACGCGCATGCGGCCGATCGGAAAAATCCATCCGCGTTATGCCTGGCCTTTCGATATTTGTCGCTCCAACGCGAGAGGAAGCACAAGCTAAATTTGATGCGCTCCATGACATGATTGATGTGAAGGATGCAATAGAAGGTCTCAGCCGACTTTTAGGAGGTGTGGATCTTTCCGAATTTGATCCGGATGCGCCAATGCCGGCTTTAGAAGCCAATGATCTTCGCAAAAGTGGACCGGGCACATTTGCGCAGATTGGGCACGAGAACAACTACACTCTTGGAGAAGTCGCAGTGCAAGCAAAGGCTGCTCGCAACCATTGCCTCGTTATCGGCTCGGTTGAAGAAGTCGCGAACCACATGGAACACTGGTTTCTAAACGGTGCCGCGGATGGTTTTAATCTTCTGCCCGCGATAGTCCCGGGAACCTTGACTGATTTTTGTGAACTTGTAGTGCCCGAGCTCCAATCAAGAGATCTTTTCCGATCAGAGTACGACGGAGTAACTTTGAGAGTTAATATGGGATTTGAAAAAGGCCGGGTGAAGCAATAATCGCTATTAGCAATTTTAAAATCTACTGAATTAAAAATTGTTCGCGATTGGAAGATAGGTTTTCTAAATGACCGGCACCCCCCGCCTTTCCCCAAAGCCGATCTCTCTGAGTGGAAATAACGGCTAAACAGAAGATGTGCACGGTTATACTTCCGCTTAGCTGGGAAACTAAATCCCTAGCCCTTCGTTTCCTGCAGAAATTGCAGTATTGCAGCATTGAATTCTTCCGGTGCTTCGATATTGCAGAGATGGCCCGCATCCGGAATCTCAACAAATTTTGAACCCACGATCTTAGTCCTAATTTCGCGGCCAAGGGCCGAAGAATTTAGCCGGTCGTCACCACCATAAAGCAACAAGGTCGGCACCCGGATACGTTCAAGATCAGCAGAACGGTCGTAAAATGTCGAAGCTTCAATTGTTTTGACGTAACTCTCCTTGTGCAGAATAGCGATACTCTCCACTAACTGCTGGAAATGTGCATCCGTCGACCGTCGTCCCATTAAAGTCTTTGCGATGATGGGCGCGATATCGGCCGGCTCTTTTCCATCTTCCACTAATGGTTTCTTCCGCAATCGCACAAATTCATCGCGTTCAGCCTCTGTTCTTTGCGCAAAACTGGCCCTGGTACCGGACAAAGTCAGCGTCTTGATCCGTTCCGGAAAGCGGGCCACCAGATCAAGTGCAATTCGTCCCCCCATAGACAAGCCCACGATATGCGCAGTGGCGGCTTCTATATGATCGAGAAGACGCACGATGTCGCGAGCAAATTCGCCAAAGTCGAGCGGTCCCGCATAATCATCCGATTCTCCATATCCGCGCGCATCCCAGGCAATCGCCTGATATTTTTCAGAGAAGGCAGGCAATTGATCGTGCCAATTTGTTCGGTTCCCACCAATCCCATGAAGAAATAAAACAATATCGCCCGCTCCCGCTTGATCATATGCAATGCGCGGTTTACCAGGAACGAATGATGTTTCAATAATCATCGGCCTAAACACGGACAGCACGTTGCAGAACCGCGTGCATCAATACATCCGTCCCCGCAGCTAAATCTTCAGGCCGAGCATTCTCCATCTCGTTGTGACTAATACCGTTTTCGCACGGAATAAAGACCATGCCGGAGGGGCAGATATGCGTCATATTGATTGCGTCGTGTCCAGCACCTGAAAAAATATCCATGCATGAGATGCCAAGCACTTCTGACGCCACGCGGATGGCATCAACACATTCATGATTGAAAGTGACAGCATCGCGGTGACTTGTCTTTTCAATTCCAACCTCCAAGCCACGCTCTGCAGCAATTCGCTCGCAAGCATCGATCATCATTCGGCCAACAGCCGCTAAAGTACCGTCGTCCGGATGGCGGCTGTCTATTGTGAACATCACTTGTCCAGGAATGGTATTACGGGAATTTGGTCGGACACGCAGGTGACCAACCGTAATCACTGGATGTGGATCAAAATGAAACGCTACGTTGTCAACCGCATCTATCATGCGGGCACCCCCATGCATCGCATCTTTTCTCAATGCCATAGGCAAGGTGCCCGCATGCCCTTCCTCACCGGTCACCGTCACCATGTAGCCTGTCGACGCTTGGGCACCCTCGACCGCACCGACCTGAATGCCTTCGTTCTCAAGGATAGGGCCCTGCTCAATATGAATTTCAAAAAAACTATCAACGTTGAAGCCGCCCACGGGCTCGCTTCCGGCATAGCCAATTCGTTTTAATTCATCACCTATTGATTTGCCGGTGTCATCACTCATCTTGAGGGTTTCTTCGACACTTCGGCGCCCTACAAAAGCATTTGAGCCAACGCAACCAGCGCCAAAGCGCGAGCCCTCCTCATCAGTCCAACAGACCACATCAATCGGCTTCTCGTGCTCCACGCCGTTTTCGTTCAAAGTACGCACGATCTCGAGGCCCGAGAGTACGCCAAGAATACCGTCGAAACGTCCGCCGAGAGGTTGGGTGTCCAAATGGCTCCCCGTCATCACGGGCAACGCATTCGCATCACGCCCAGCCCGCCGCGCAAAAATATTACCAACAGTATCAACACGAACGTCGCAGCCCGCTTCTTCGGACCAGCGAACGAAGAGATCGCGGGCTTGTTTGTCGTCGTCAGTCAAAGCCAACCGACCCATACCACCTTTCGGAGTTGCACCAAATTGGGCGATCTCCATATGTGCATCCCATAAACGCTTCATATTACTTCTAAGTTCAGTCATCGAGCCAAAATTCCAATTTAATGCATATTAATCAGAGTTTTATATCCATGAACTCAAAGCTAGGTCATTCAAAATGGTACGCCTCCCGTAATGGTCACTCGGTACATGCGCCGGGTGTGCCCTACGTAATCTGCTACAGCATAGTGGCAGGTGCATCTATTGTCCCAAATTAGTAAAGTTCCTGGCTCCCAACGAATGCGACACGTGAATTCCGGGCGCTGTAAATGCTTCATAAGCTGGTCCAGTAATGGTTGGCTTTCCTCAGCTGTTAATTCATCAAATCGCTGCACTTGATCGCCAAGAAAAAGGCACTTCCGTCCCGTTTCGGGGTGTGTACGAATTAAAGGATGAACTGCAATGCGAGGCTTATCGGATGACGTGTTTAGTTTCTGATCCATGCCGCCATCAGCATACCACTCTGCTCGAGATTTGCCGCCGTACCGTGACTTATCCGCGCCATCGCAATAGATCCTGAGCTTCTCAAGAATTGCCTTCATACCGTCGGAAAAAACGTCATAGGCAGTTTCCAGGTTGGAAAATACCGTATCGCCACCGACCGGTGGCAGTTCACGCGCAAAAAGTAAGGTCGCCTTCACCGGTTTTTGGTCATACATTTGGTCTGAATGCCAACGATTGCCAAAGACCCGCTTAGCATCTGGTGCTGTAACAATTTCAAAAACTTCCGGCTGATCTGGAAGTCCTTTCATGTAAGGATAAAAATGAACATTGCCCCATAGACGGGAGAAGGCGAGTAAGGAGGCCGCGTCTAAGCGTTGATTACGGATTGCGAGCACTTTGTGTTCCAAAAATGCGTCGTTCAGTGAAGTAACCATTTTTTTATCGAGTGAGCGCGATACATCGATCCCACTCACGTCAGCACCTATTGCTCCGGAAACAGGGGTAATAACAAGCTCAGGATCCTTATTCATTCTTATGGCGACCCTGGACACCATTCACCTTACGCTGTTCTACACCCATTCCAACCCTCGCTAGTTAGATTGTGACGTTTTGTCTCTCTATGACAGATGTTTGGGTCTGCACTGCTACCATCACTTTTGGGTCACTCATAGAATGCATGTAATTAATGATAGTCGTTAAATTCGTTAAATTCGTTAAATTCGTCATATGCGTATTTCAAAAACACTACTAATTACTTTGCAAACCGCTTAAGCAGTCGCATTGGCATTTTCTTCTACCCAACGTGCAACCCGAAATAAGTTCGCATCGTCTCCTTTTCGACCCATTAATTGGACGCCAAAGGGCATTCCAGCCGGGCCTTTCAGCAGCGGCAAACACAACCCCGGCATCCCAAGCAGGGTCCAAGGAGATTGGAATATAGGGCTACCAGTGGTCGCCAATCCAACTGGCGCCTCACCAGTAGCAGGCGGGACGATCAATACGTCCACGCCGCGAATAGCCTCATAGATTTCTTTCTCAATTGCAGGAACTGCATCTAGTGCACGTAAATATTCTCCTGCGGTTACCGGCAAAGCCGCTTCAATACGCTCAATTGTCCGATGGTCCATCAATGGCGGATTTCGGGTCACTTCTTCCGCATAGAAATAAGCCAATCCCGCACTCATAACCTTGTCATGATGACCGAGCAAGTCACCGAATCTCCCAGGCAATTCTACGGCCTCAACGGCATCACCAAGACTTTCAACAAACTTTTCGAAAATCTTGAATGTTTGCGGATCCCCCTCACTCCAACCAGGTAATCTCGTAAAACCGATACGCGGTGCAGAACCTAACGGCCGTTCAAGCGCATCCGTTAAATGCATTCCTGGATTGGCACGCATCTCCTTATCGCGCGGATCGTAGACCATTAACACATCGCTGAGACGTGCTAAATCTTCTAGCGAACGCGCCAAAGGGCCAACATGATCTAATTTTCGGGAAATCGGACTAACGCCGATACACGAGATAGAGCCAAATGTTGGTTTGTAACCGTGAATCCCGCAATAAGAGGCTGGCCTAAGAGTAGAGCCCGCTGTTTGCGAGCCTAACGCCAACAAGGCCATATTATCGCTTACAGCAGCGCAAGAACCACTAGATGAACCGCCTGGTGTCCGTGACGGATCATGCGGATTTTTAGTTTTGTTTGGCGTCATTAACGCAATCTCCGTTGTGACCGCTTTACCAAGGATCACAGCACCCGCCTGACGTAATAGCATCGTTGCGAAGGCATCTACCGCCGGTCGGCGACCTGTATAGAGATTGCTGCCATTTTCAGTTGGCATATCGTGAGTGTCAAAAATATCCTTCAACGCAATGGGGATGCCATGCAAAGATCCCAGAGCAGCCCCGTTATCTCGTTCAATATCCTTTGCAAGGGCCTGGGTCATAGCCTGATCCGGATCAATATGAACCCAGGCTTGCACAGTTTCCTCACGTGCTTCAATTCGAGCAAGACAGGCTGCGGTGAGTTCTTCCGACGAAAAGTTGCCAGCCTCCATACCAGCCAGCGCTTCTACGGCTAACAGTTGATTCAAAGGCCTACTATTAGGCATTGGTTACCCCTTTGGAAAATCCCAGTATTAATGAGACTAGCCCGTCTGTCTAAAGGACCAATACAGACGCTCCACTATAGTTCAAGTTTCATTTCAAAAAATTAGTCAACGCCGTCGTTAATGGAACGCTGCATGTTGATATTGGGTTAATTGATTTTTTAATTATTGTGCTTACTACCACCGAGACAATCGGGAGAATCACGAACAATGCCGCCTTTTTGGGCCCACTCTTCCACCGTCAACGTTTCCATAGAAAGTGCGTGCAGAGGGCCGGCTAATTCATCTTTCAAAATACCGTTTACCGTCTGATGTCGGCGCACACGCGGTACACCCAAAAATGAATCGGTTACAACAACCAACTTGAAATGGGATTCCGATCCTGGAGGAACACTGTGCATATAACTTTCATTAATCACCTGAAGGTGGTTCGGCGAAAGCGCTTCATTAATTTTTTGCTCAATCGTCTCGTGTACGCTCATTACATTCGTCGCTCCATGTTTTCCAATTTAATTGTGATTTGATCGCCCAATTTCCATGTCCGACACAAAATTTTGTGAGTTGTGGTTAAAACTCCCTATATCTAGTATGCGTAAATAGGAAAAGATTATTTGCAAATCATAACTCAAGCTTTTGAAAAATCCGTGCCTAATATTTGCGACAAACAACTCTATCGGCAACTCTATCGCATCCGCCGCGTAGAAGAAGAGATAATTCGTCTTTATCCATCAGACAGAATTAAGAGCCCGGTGCACCTCTCAATCGGGCAAGAACCTGTTGCGGTAGGCGTTTGCTCCGCCCTTAAGCCCTCTGACATTGTCTTTGGAACCTATCGAGGTCATGCGCTTTACCTTGCGAAAGGCGGCAATCTAAAGGCGATGATGGCCGAGTTGTATGGTAAATCTGGAGGCAACGCGCGAGGCAAAGCCGGATCAATGCATTTGGTCGACACTCAAGCCGGTATGATGGGAACTTCTGCTATTGTGGCAACCACGATACCACAAGCAGTTGGCTATGCGCTTGCCGTACAAATGCGCAAACAAGAAACCGCCGTTGTAGTCTTCTTCGGTGACGGCGCGACAGACGAAGGCGTCTATGCAGAAAGTTTAAACTTTGCCGCGCTTAAGAAGCTCCCCATCTTATTCATCTGCGAGAATAACGGCTACGCCATATACTCGTCGGTCAAACAGCGCATGCCAGCCGATAATTTCTGCGAGCGGGCCGAATCTTATCGAATACCTGCCTCTCGAATCGAGAGCGGCGTGACGCAAGAGATTGGATTGGCTGCAGAGAAAGCAATTCAAAGTATTCGAGATGGCAAAGGGCCCCAATTCTTAGAATGCCTGACGGCTCGCTGGCGTGATCATGTTGGACCCGACGAGGACCGTATTTGGAAGTATCGCTCAGACGAAGAATTGGATGATTGGATAAAGCGCGATGAAATAGCCATTTTGGGGTCAAGGCTCACACCCGACATCAAGTCGAAAATAGACGCAGCCGTTGAACAGGAAATCGTAGATGCGATCACCTATGCAGAAGAAAGCCAATTCCCCGATGCTGGAGAATTATTAGATTATGTCTTCCGCTGAACCATCCGATCGCGAGCTAAGCTACGCCGAAGCCCTATATGAGGCGACGCGGCAGGAAATGGCACGAGATGAAAGCGTTTTCGTCTTCGGTCTTGGCGTCGATGATGCAAAAGGCATGTATGGCACCACTGCCGATCTACACAAAGAATTCGGAAGCACGCGTAATTTCGACACCCCGTTATCGGAGGACGCGATGACGGGCGTAGCCATTGGCGCAGCCTTGGCTGGCATGCGTCCTATACATGTCCATCAACGGATGGATTTTCTTCTATTGTGCATGAACCAACTTATCAATATGGCCGCCAAGACATCCTATATGTTTGCCGGCGCATGTAATGTGCCCATGGTAGTTCGGGCGATCATCGGACGAAGCTGGGGACAGGGTGCACAACACAGCCAGGCCCTTCATTCCTTCTTTATGCACGTCCCCGGCATAAAAGTTGTCGCCCCCACAACGCCGCACGATGCAAAAGGGTGTTTGATTGCGGCTATCCGCGACGACAACCCAGTCATCTTCATGGAACACCGGATGTTGTACGGCAACCGCGGCGTCGTTCCGAAAGAAATATACCAAGTCCCGTTTGGCCAAGCACGGCATCTGACGGAGGGGCAAGATATCACAATCATTGGCGTTAGCCATATGGTGGTCGAATGCTTACGTGCAGCCCAAGTTTTGAAGGATGTCGGAATATCCGCGGAAGTAATCGATCCTGTAACCCTCGCTCCGCTAGACATAAATGCGATTTTAACTTCTGCCAATAAGACAGGCCATTTGCTCATCGTTGATACCAGCTGGACCATCTGCGGCGCTGGAAGTGAAATCGTCGCCCGCGTCGTCGAAGAAACCGGTGAACAAGGCATCCCAAAGATGAAGCGTATGGGTTATGCACCAGCCCCCTGCCCGACGACGCGCCCACTTGAAGATATTTATTACCCGAACGGCCAGACCATCGCTGAAGCAGCTCACCAACTCGTGTGCTCTAATTCGAATTGGTCGGCGCCTAAAACATTGTCTAACGAAGTCCTAGAGTTTCGGGGACCATTTTGAGGTTCAGATCGCATGAGTAATCGAGACGCATTGCGCTTGCGGATAACTAAGGCAGTTAACGCCTACTGCGACGCCGAGCATGATTTTGGATATTCAGCCCTCAATCCAGTTGTACGGCTGCATGAACCAACTTTCTCCGCAGATGAAATCAATGCAGCACTTGACTGCCTACTATCGACGCACGTTACGATGGGCCAAAAGGTAAAATCCTTTGAAACCGCGTTCTCGTCCAGCGGTTCATACGGCCCAGGCGTCATGGTTAATTCCGGGTCTTCGGCCAATTTGCTTGCCATTGCCGCCCTCGCCAATCCAGAAGCCCGGGACGGCCTGCAACCAGGCGACGAGGTTATTGTTCCAGCGATATCCTGGTCAACAACAGTTTGGCCATTGATACAGTTAGGCCTTATACCGGTCGTTGTGGATATTGATCCTGCAACTTTAAATATTGATCCAAACGAAATCGAAGCGGCGATCACAGAAAAGACACGTGGTATTATGGTAGTCCACGTTTACGGCAATCCTTGCGAATTGGCTGCGATCCAAGACATATGTAATCGCCATTCCTTAATATTAATTGAAGATTGTTGCGAGGCCTTAGGCGCTGTCTACGACGGCAAAGCCGTTGGCAATTTTGGCCGTATGGGAACGTTCAGCTTCTATTTCTCGCACCACATTACGACGCTAGAAGGCGGCATCACCATCGCCCAAGAACAGGAAGACGCTGAACTCATGCGAATTTTGCGGGCACATGGCTGGATCCGAGAAGTCGAGGATCAAACTCCTTGGACGGAACGGTATCCTGAAATTCATCCTCGATTTCTTTTTGTAAATCTGGGCTACAATCTGAGGGCGACAGAACTTCAAGGCGCCATTGGTCTCGTACAGCTTCCGAAATTGCCGAAATACGTTAAAACAAGACGCCGTAACGCCGAACGTTTTACACAACGGTTGCTGGCTCATGCGCCACTGATACACACCCAAAAGGAAACAGAAAACGGAAAGCATTCTTGGTTCGGATTTCCTATAACTTTGAATAAAGATGCACCCTTTTCCGCCAACGAAATCATGACAACTCTCGGCGGCGCTGGTATCGAGACCCGCCCCATAATATGCGGCAATATCGCACGCCAACCCGGACTGAATCTTTACCCTTATCGCGCACACGGCGACCTTTCTCATGCCAGCGCAGTCATGGATCGCGGCTTTTCATTCGGCAACCACCAAGATATCGACGTGGAAGCGCAAGATCATATTCTTGGCGTCATTGAAGCATTTCTCTCCGATAAAGGAGCCCTTTCCGCATGACCCACCCGCGAGCATTGGTCACCGGCATCACCGGCATGGTGGGTTCTCATCTCGCCGACTATCTTATCGCTGAAACAGACTGGGACGTGGTTGGGATGTGTCGCTGGCGAAGCCCACTCGACAACCTAGAAAAACTCATTCCCAGTATTAATCTCAACGAACGGATCAAAATTCTCTATGGTGATTTGCGGGACACACTCGCAGTGCAGGACGTTGTTAGACAGTCAAAACCCCACTACGTATTCCACCTTGCCGCGCAAAGCTATCCACGAACAAGCTTCGAAAGTCCGCTTGATACATTCGATACAAATATCCAAGGCACCGTCAGACTTCTCGATGCTTTGAGGCAATATTCGCCGGACGCCATAATCCATGTGTGCGCATCATCTGAAATCTTCGGACGTGTTCCAAAAGATAAAATTCCGATTAGCGAAGAAACTAGCTTCCACCCAGCCTCCCCTTACGCAATTAGCAAGGTAGGAACTGATTTAGTGGGACGGTATTATGCCGAAGCATTTGGCATGAAGGTCATGACGACGCGGATGTTTACACATACTGGTCCTAGGCGCGGCGATGTCTTCGCGGAATCAACTTTCGCGAAGCAAATCGCTCTAATTGAGGCGGGCCTAGTTCCCCCGGTAATCAAAGTCGGAAACTTAGAATCATTACGGACTATCGCCGACGTCAGAGATGCTGTCAGAGCATATTTTCTGCTTGTTACTGTCGACCCAATTGGGGGCGCCTATTATAATATTGGTGGCACCCACAGCTGTACTATCGGTGATATTCTTGAGACCTTGATTTCATTTTCCAGTAGAAAATCCGAGATCAGTATCGAAGTTGACCCTGCGCGCCTGCGGCCAATCGATGCCGACCTGCAAGTGCCTGATATCCGCAAATTCACCAAGCACACCGGCTGGTCGCCAGAAATTTCTTTTGAGCAAACGATGCGCGACTTGCTTGACTACTGGCGAAATCGCGTAGCGCAAGAAGGTAACAAATTTTTAATTCGATAGTTTCGAGCAACCAGAAATGAATTTTTATAAGGGAAAAAATGTCCTTGTGACCGGTGGTACCGGCCTCATAGGCCGTCCGTTAACTGCATTACTTAGCGATAGCGGTGCGCGCGTTCGAGTTGTCTCACTGGACGCTCCAAGCGAGATACCGCAGGGCATTGATTTTGTAAATGCAGACCTTCGCGAGGCTTCCAATTGCGCCGAAGTGGTCAAGGGTATGGACATCGTATTTCATCTCGCCGGCGTGAAAGGCTCACCGAAAATGGCCCGCGAGCGGCCTGCAAGCTTCATGGTTCCGACGATAACATTCTCCTTCAATATGATGGAGGCTGCCAGACAGGAAGGCGTCGAACGATATCTATTTACAAGTTCGGTTGGCGTATACGCCCCATCAGACAAATTTCGGGAAGATGATGTTTGGAAGTCCTTTCCGTCACCAAACGACCGCTTTGCAGGCTGGGCCAAACGTATGGGGGAATTGCAAGCTGAAGCATATGCCATCGAATACGGCTGGGACAAAATATCCATCGTCCGTCCGGCAAATGTCTATGGCCCTTACGATAACTTTAACCCAGGGAATGCAATGGTTATTCCCTCCCTCATTCATCGGGCATTGAGTGGCGAGACACCGCTTAAAGTTTGGGGTGACGGATCCGCCGTTCGTGATTTTATACATGCACGCGACGTCGCAATCGGAATGATGATTATGGTTGAAAATGGTGTCAACAAGCCGGTAAATCTCGGTAGTGGCAAAGGTTTTTCAATCAAGGAGATTGCGGAAACAGTGGTCGCAAACCTGCCAAAGCAAACACCAATTATTTGGGACAAATCTAAACCCTCAGGCGACGCCATGCGCCTCATGGATGTGCGCCGTGCTGCCAATTGTGGTTTTGTGCCATCGGTTACCCTTAGCCAGGGAATCTCGGAAACCATGAATTGGTATCGGAAATACAAAGAGACGACCGGCGAACGCTATAACGCCTTCACCGAAGGGCGCCTAATGCCCAATGGCTAATCGGATACTTGTTTCAGGTACCCAAAGCGGCCTAGGCGCCAGCCTTCTCAATTGGCTAGGCACTGATTCGTTAACAAGGACCGATAATCCAGCTGACCTCTGGGCCCGACCGACCTATGATGCTATCGTTCATTGCGCCATAGATTTAACAGGGGACAACTCTAAGCTGATCACCAAAAATGTCGCCTTGTTGAACGACGTTATGCGGATACCTCATCGTTTATTCGTGCAGATTTCTTCGGTCGATGTCTATCCGAATACAGAAGGCAAAAGACGAGAAAGTGACGAACTCAGCGCTATTCCGAAGGACGGCTCCTATCGCGCAGTAAAACTTGCTTGCGAATTGGCGATTGGGAATACCGATAATCCCATCCTCGTTTTACGGCCAACCGCATTGATCGGCAAGACCGCTCGGCCAAACAGTCTTATCAAAATGATGCACGACCCAAACTGCTGTCTCACACTCAGCCCTAAATCAATTTTCAATTATGTTCGGCATCGCCAGGTCAGTGAATTTATTAAAGTTGCCATCCGCAATGGCTATACCGGCATATATAATATCGCATCTACTGGGAACCTGCGGCTTGATGAGGTTGCCGCAATTGTTGGAGCCAGACCTGAATATGGCCACTACAATTACGAAGTAGGTGATGTCGATAACAGTAAGGCCAAGGCGGTCTTTCCAGGCCTTTCTATGACCAGTGCTCAGACGATCGCAGCCTTTACGAAGGAATTCGCATGACAAAGCAACAAAGAGTTCTCGTATGCGGTGCAACCGGCTTCATCGGACGGAATATCGTCGAAAGGCTCTCCCAAATACAAGGAATGGAAATTATCGCTGTAGAGCATGAAAAGCAGCGCTTCGATTGCGCAAACGTCGAGTGGGTAAAAGCCGACCTTACGGACAAGAAGGATGTGACCAAGGCGCTCCAAAACATCGATATCGTCATTCAGGCAGCAGCCACTACATCCGGTGCTGCCGATATTGTCCATCGACCCTACATCCATACATCCGATAACGCAGTCATGAATTCACATATTTTCCGAATAGCCTACGATCTGAACGTAAAGCATCTCATATTCTTCAGTTGTACCGTCATGTATCCAAGCAGCGACCACCCACTTAGCGAAGACGATTTCATTGGCGAAATATCACCGCAATATTTCGGCGTTGGTTGGACGAAGGTTTATCTGGAGAAAATGGCGGAGTTCTTTGCCGGTCTCGGACGTACGAAATTCACGGTGCTGCGGCACTCCAATATATACGGGCCCCACGACAAATACGATTTGGTGCGATCCCACATGTTCGGTGCAACCGTGGCCAAGGTTATGACATCCACAGACGGCAAGATTGTTGTCTGGGGCGAAGGTGAAGAAGCCCGTGACCTTCTTCACGTCCGCGACCTAATCAATTGCGTTGAGTTGTCAATCGAACGACAACAAGAACGATTTGGGCTTTTCAATATCGGATACGGTGAAGCCTTTACGGTAAAGGACGTTGTCATGAAGATCATTGCCGCCTCAGGCCGCGATATTGAGATAATGTTTGACCGAACAAAACCGACAATCAAAACATCACTATTTCTGAATTGCGCCCGAGCCAGTGCGGCGCTTGGATGGCATCCTCAAACGAGTTTCCAAAACGGCGTCCAATCAACCGTGGATTGGTACCGCCAGGACTTTCAAAGTTGAGCATCACGGTCGGCAAAGAATGGTAAGACAAGCAGTCATCTTGGCTGGTGGAATGGGTAAACGCCTCGGCGCCCTGACTGCGGACACGCCAAAGCCATTACTTAACATCAGTGGCCGCCCCTTTATCGAATATCTTAAAGACGAGCTCACGCGTCACGGTATTCGACGCCTTATTCTTCTCGTTGGACCGCACTCCACCGCCTTTGAATTAGCGACCCGTTCCCCCGCATGGCGCGATGTCGATGTCGAACTCGTCGCCGACCAACCTCTTGCCGGCACCGCCGGAGCATTGCGTTATGCTAAGCACTTGCTAGAACCACAGTTCCTAATGATAAATGGCGACACCTTCTTTGACATTAACCTGCTTGACCCATTTCTTGGGGACGGCACCGCTAAAATCGCACTCAGGGAAGTCACGGACATCAGCCGTTATGGTGGCGTGACTTTAAATAAAGGACGGGTCCGCAAGTTTGGAGAGAAATCCAGTGCCGGCCACGGTCTCATAAATGCTGGCGTCTATTGTTTCAGCCGCGACGTATTGGACATTATTGGTGATGGATCAGTTTCGCTCGAAACCGATACACTCCCCCAACTCGTTGAACGAGGCACAGTCGAAGGTCGGGTCTACGACGCTCCTTTCATCGATATTGGTATCCAGGAAGATTTCGAACGCGCGCAGCTCCTCCTCTCGAAATGGCAGCGACGGCCAGCAGCCTTCCTTGACAGAGACGGTATTATCAATCACGACACTGGTTACGTTTGGCACAAAGACAACTACCGATGGATGGAGGGCATAGAAGCGGCGATCAAACGCCTCAACGACCTCGGTTATTATGTCTTCGTTGTAACCAATCAGGCGGGTGTCTCGCGTGAACTCTATGATACCGCCGACATTGAGAGCTTACACGCTTATATCAACGAAACCCTAATGCGACAGGGTGCCCATATCGACGCGTTCTATTACTGTCCGTACCATCCCGATTTTGGCGGAGACCAGTACCAAGAATTTTCGAACTGGCGTAAACCGAAACCAGGCATGCTACTGAAAGCGATGGAAGAATGGCCGGTTGATCTATCTCGTAGTTTCATGATTGGCGACAAGGAGACTGACATGCAGGCTGGTGCCGCAGCTGGGGTGCCAAATCTTCGGCTCTTTCTCGACGGAAACATATACGACGCACTTGAGGAAATTGCACCACCCTGGCGCAAATAGAATTTAACAAATAAGCAGAGCTTTTTCGAAAAAATTGAATATTTGATAAAGTTATTATGATATTTACCGATTCTCATCACACCAAACATGCCACATCGCCCGATAGAAGCGCTCCATATTTCGTGCATATCGACGCGCATCAAAAAGCGCTGATGCTTTAATCTTCGCTCGCAAATCGAACCGAATTGATGAAAGGCGTTCATAGTCAGTGGCAAGAGATACTGCAATTTTTTCGTATTCGTCTGGGCAGTGTCCAATCAATTCCGAGAGACCCGCCGTCGTTATCAAACTAGCAGCAGAACGCGCGAGCAATTGTTGCCCAAGAAGACTGATGACCGGTACGCCCATCAATAGTGCCTCGAAAGTTGTGGTCGCCCCGTTAAAGGGAGCAGGGTCCAGCGCAATATCGACCTGACCATAGTGGGACAAATGGCCAGACCTTGCGTCGGTATCCGACTTAAACATCAAGCGCTCCGAACCAATTCCGGCAGTTTCAAAAAAACCTACGATCCGGTCGCGGACTTCCGATACCCCGTATAAGTCGTAATACTTTAAATACAGCCGCGAATTTGGAACGTTACACATAATTCCCGTCCACAGGGACAGCGTCGTTTCATTAAGCTTAATTGGATTGTTAAATGATCCGAATGTTATGTAACCGTTGCATGCAAAGGGTGGCGGCTTAACCGCTTCTGCTTCGGCTGGAAAGGCTTGGACCGTCCAGCACGGCAGACGCAGTATACGTTCGCTAAATTGCTCCGAGCCGCCATGAGGCGTGATAATTCTATCGCCAATGAAATAGTCATAGTCGGAAATGAAGCTGCTGCATTGGCCATGATGCAGCACTTGGATCGGTGCTGGACGGGTTCGTCCTATGAAAAGCCGGTTCCGGTCCATATGTCCCGCCAAGACCACCAGAATATCAATTTCATCCTGTACAATTAATTCCGCCGCAGCATCATCATGCATCCCTGCAATATCGCGCCACCAATCACAAAGGCCTTTTATCTGCTCAGTCGCTCCGTCTTGGTTCGGTACGTCGGCATAGGAATATACTTCGACGGCGTCTCGGTTGTGGAAATGTAAGAGTGGTAAAATAGCCATACCAACCGGGTGTGCGTGAAAATCGGAACTGCAATATCCAATACGTAGTCGCCTAATCGGGTTTTTATCATTTGCGAAAACCCTTGGCGGAGCGCGCCGCGCCGCGTAAAATTCCGCTAAGGCGTGTTGAGCGGCCTCGCGATCTGCTACGCTTGCCTTATCGCTGTACAACAAACACTGCAGCCGCGCACGATGCGCAACTAGAGGTTCCGAAGACCGCGATATCACTTCAGAGAAACATTTTATTGCATTTGAATACTGCCCAACACGTTGATAAGAGAGCCCTTTACGCATTAATCCATCAAGATCTTTCGGGTTGATTGTAATTACCTGCTGCCACGCGTCCTCTGCTTGACGCGCTAGACCTAAAGATTCTGCACATCGTGCTAATCCTTTGATAGCGCCGACGGCCGATGGATTTTGGGCCAAGATTTCCTGATATATTTGAATGGCGACGTCGACTTGGCCTTCTTGAAAATGAGTATCAGCTTCGTTCAGTGTTGGCATATGAATCATTTGATAATGCGTGGATCAGCTAAAACGAAGTTACGGCGAAGTTTCAAGTATGGAAAGTCAACTTCCACTTGACCCTCCAGTTACTGTAGCCAGTATTTGATTTAAAAGTTTAGCATTAGGAATTTGACCCCGAATGAACGTCCGGCAGAAATCAAATTGGCCAAAAGACCCAGTGTGCGGAATGTTGCTCAATCCAGCTTGCGAGCCATCTGCCCCATCGCGTGATTACAAAGGTAAAACCTATTATTTCTGTTGTGAAGGCTGCGCCTCAAAGTTTGCAGCAGCCCCAAACCACTACGTTGAAAACAGACCGGGAAGTCCGGCTCACAAGCCGAAAGACAAAACCAGCGGCTATATTTGCCCAATGTGCCCGAGCGTCTGGAGCAATGCACCCAACATCTGCCCATCATGCGGCATGGGGCTCGAGCCTGCCGACCCATTAAAGTCTGAAGAAGATTATTCTGAACTTAATAATATGAAACGTCGCCTTACCGTGGCGAGCATTCTCACCGCACCGGTCTTTGTAATAGCTATGAGGGAGCATTTGCTAGGTCTTGAGGAAATTATCTCCGCATCAATGAGCGGATGGCTGCAATTCGTTCTATCAACACCGGTTGTCCTATGGGCTGGTTGGCCCTTCTTCCAGCGCGGGTGGCGCTCGATCCATCCATGGCGACCGAATATGTTCACGCTTATAACCATTGGTACCGGAGCCGCCTATCTATTCAGCCTAATCGCTTTCCTTACGCCGGGAATATTCCCTAAGTCGCTCCAAGGTATTAACGGCACGATCGATCTCTACTTCGAACCCGCAGCGGTCATCATCACTCTTATTTTATTAGGACAAGTGATGGAATTGGGCGCCCGATACAAAACAAAAGAAGCGCTTCGCCATTTGACCGACCTTTCGCCAAAAACGGCCCGACGCAAACTTCCGGACGGCCAAGTGAAAAGCGTGCCGTTGGCAGAACTTCAAATAGGAGACATCCTGCAAGTTCGGCCCGGCGAAACCGTGCCAACAGACGGTCAAATTACTGAAGGATCCAGCTGGGTCGATGAATCGATGATTACCGGAGAGCCTATTCCCATTAAGAAAACAATCAGCGACCGCGTATTTGGCGGCACGCTCAACGGTTCAGGTGCTTTTAACTTCCGCACTGATCAAATTGGTAGTGAAACCATCCTATCAAAAATAACAAAGATGGTCATCGAAGCTCAACGAAGCCAGGCGCCCATTCAAAGAAGTGTTGATCGGGTTTCAGCTTATTTCGTACCGGGGGTGGTTTTCATCGCCCTTACGGCATTCATCATATGGTCGCTCTTCGGACCTTCACCTGCCGTCATCCATGCTCTCGTCGCTTTCGTTTCCGTGCTGATTATTGCATGCCCTTGTGCGCTCGGCCTAGCAACTCCGATGTCGATCATGGTCGGCATGGGGCAAGGTGCACGCGCTGGCGTATTGATCCGACATGCGGAAGCACTAGAAAAGCTCGGAGCAGTCGATACCATCGTATTGGACAAAACCGGAACACTAACCGAAGGGAAGCCCACCGTTACGGATATCCTTCCGATGCCTGATTTCAGTGAAATTGAGTTACTGCAGATCGCCGCCAGTCTCGAACAAAGCAGTGAACATCCATTGGCCCATGCGATAATATCGTTCGCAAAAGAGCGCGACGTGCATCCGAAACCTGTTTCCGAATTCACATCCGAGACTGGCCGTGGCGTAATGGGACGCATAGACGACGAGCTGGTTCTGATCGGGAGCGATGCATTCCTCGCGCGCGAGGGTATCAACATTTCTCTTCCCGAGAATAAAATAGAAGCTTTGCGGGCACAGGGAGCTACCGTCGTCTTCATTACACACAATAACAAGGCTGTGGGCGCTATTGCCATCACTGACCCGATTAAGACCCATGCGCGTGCTGCCATTAAACAATTAGCCCGAGACGGAATCCGTACTGTCATGCTGAGTGGCGATGCGAAACACACAGCCGAGGCAGTAGCCGCCCAATTAGGAATTACGGAAATATATGCGGAGGCATTACCCAGCAAAAAACGCGATGTGATTAAGAAACTCCGCGCCGGCGGCCAAATCGTTGCAATGGCTGGCGATGGCATAAATGACGCCCCTGCTCTCGCAGAAGCGGACATCGGAATTGCTATGGGTACCGGAACGGATATCGCCATCGAGAGCGCAGATGTCATCCTTGTCAAAGGCAGTCTCGATGGCCTTTTGCGTGCCCGCCGTCTCAGCCGACTTACAATCCGAAACATCCACCAAAACCTCTTCTTTGCCTTTAGTTACAATGCGCTCGGTATTCCGATTGCTGCCGGTGTCTTTTTTCCCTTCTTTGGGCTCTTGCTAAGCCCAATAGTCGCTGCCGCTGCTATGAGCCTGAGCTCGGTCTCGGTAATCGCAAACGCGCTTCGCCTCCGAACAGCCCGTCTATAAGAGATTGTGATGAATATTGGAAAAGCATCTGCTATAACTGGCCTTCCCGTTCGCACCATTCATTATTACGAGGAAATAGCACTCGTCGTGCCAGGGCGACGCGCAAATGGCTACCGAAACTATGGCGATACAGACCTTCACAAACTAAGCTTCCTACGCCGCGCACGCGGCTTGGGCTTTTCAGTCGAGGACTGCCGTGCTCTGCTGACCCTCTACGAAGATCGCAAACGCGCAAGTGCCGATGTAAAGCACATTGCAACTTCTCATCTCCAACGGATCGAAGATAAACTTGCCGAATTGAAGTCACTGCAAAAAGTGCTGATCCATCTCATCAACGCCTGCGATGGCGATACACGACCTAATTGCCCGATCCTTGATGACCTCGCGGGAAAGCGCTTAAAAGGAACGAAAATTACAGAATGAAAACACTGCTAACCCTGATCGGCCTATTAATGGGTTTCGCCATGACCCAGGCATGCGCGGTCGAACTCAAACCAGATGACAAAGCGACCATCGCCAAAGGCAAGAGCGTTTACAAAAGCCAATGCGCCGCCTGTCATGGCTTCCGGCTACGAGGTCAAAGAAATTGGCGAGTTCGGAAACCGGACGGCAAACTGCCAGCCCCGCCCCACGACAAGAGCGGTCATACCTGGCATCACTCGTCCAAACAGTTGTTTGAATTGACAAAATTTGGCCCGAAAGCGCTCATCGGTGGAGATTACCAGACTGATATGCCTGGTTATAAAGACATCCTATCCGACGAGGAAATAATCGCCGTGCTGTCCTATATCAAAAGCACCTGGCCACCGAATATTCGCGAACGCCACGATGCAGTTGACCACAATCACAAACATTAAACATTATAATCTCAACGAGGCGGCGGTACGGTATCTGCGATAGCTGGAACTTGCCCAATACGATCAATCCATGTGCGAAGGTTTGGTCGGGCGTCCTGCCATGTGAAGCCGATGGGGCTGCCGTTTGGCCGACCGTGTAGGACACAGGCAAGGGTAAGTTGCGCCATGTTAATGGGGCCAGTCATAACATCGCCCAGTACCTCTTTCTCAAAAGCATCCGCCATACGTAGGGCACGATCCCGTTCGTGGTTTATGATCACGTCCGACCTCTGTTCACGCTCCCGGTAAAGATACTCTCGCGCCCAAAGACTTATCCCATCGAACATACTCCGGGCCATCGCCTCGAGGCGTCGTTGTTCAAGCCCTGCCATACCCTCAAGAGCATGTAGTGTGGGCATGTCGTCTATATTGTCGAGGAACCAGCAAACTAAAGCTGAATCTTCGAGTACCGTACCATCATCGAGAACCAAACACGGAACACGACCTGAAGGATTAACGTCATAGAACGGGTTGTCCGCGCCTCGTGTCTGAACAACTTCGAATAAAACACGCTCGTCCAAGCCCTTCAAAATTCGCACCATTCTCGCCAATCGACCATACGGGCTGGTTGCTGTGGAACAGAGTTTCATCGGCTACCTCTATAATATCTTCCGCAACTCATGGCGGCGGTTAAGAGTATGAGGGCGGACTTTGGTCGGCCATAGACCGATTTCGGCTTGCGCCGCCCAGGCGTCACTAGCCGGTATATCGGCTCGTTCTAGCTCGTAGATTGCCATATATTTCTGTGGTGTCTCTGCGCTCTTATTCGCAGCCCGGCTGCCAACACTGAGCTCGGCTTCTTCTAGTTTCAAACGATAGGCGGTAATTACGCCGGGCACTTTACAAATATTTGGTACATGCTCCGTATCGTAAACTTCGTTGAATAGGTCTTCGTATTCAGGTTCAACATCCATACTTACGATGAAGAGGTAATTTGCGGTCAGCGCCATAATTCGTCCTCCCGTTAGGATATGCGCTCGGCCACCGCCAGAAGACGATGCATAGAGCGCAACACTGGTTTCTCGATGAGCTTACCGTCGACGACGACAAGACCCGTTTCCGCATTCGCGAAGGCATCGACAATTTTTTGCGCATGGGCAATCTCATCCGCACTCGGTGAAAAAACGTCATTCAAAACACCTATTTGTTTTGGATGAATTGAACCCTTGCCTGAAAATCCCAGATCGCGAGCTGCTTCAGCTTCCCGTCTCATTCCGTCCATATCGTTCAGGTCGAGATACGGAACGTCAATAACATCCACCCCAGCGCCGGCTGCGGCATGTACGACACGGGAACGCGCATAGAGCAAGGTGCTCCATTCACCACTGGCGCGGAGCTCCGCCGCCATATCCACACCACCAAAGAAAACCGCATCAAGACGCAGACTTGCTTGGGCGATCTCGTAAGCAGCCTCAAGTCCGTGATTGGTCTCAATTATTGCGTGAAGCCTAACATCAATGTCATGTTCGTCGAATAGCTCGTCGATTGCGCGCAACTCATCCGGCGATTTTACCTTCGGCAGCATAATGGCCGGTGGGCGCGCAGGGCCCTCAATGATCGCCTGAAGGTCAGCCATACCGTAGGGGTCGCGAGTGCAATTTATTCTCACCATTCGCTCGACACCGTCGTCGGCCTGCGGTTCAGCAAATAATGCCATGGTTCGCTCTCGAGAAATTTCCTTGTGCTGCGGTGCTATTGCATCCTCAAGATCGATACAAACGATGTCCGCCCCCGTCTTAAGTGCTTTCGGGAACATCTCAGGCTGAAACCCTGGCGCAAAGATAAAGCTTCTTCGTGCTTGGAATTTCTTTTCTTCTTTCATTGTCTCGCCCTTTCTTCTTGCAGACGCACCTTAAGTACCGCTAACAAACAGATGGAACAAATTCTCCGGTGGTAGAGGCAATAGCCAAAGCAGTTTATCAATCATATCACCGATAAAATGCCAAAAGTTGCCTACAATGAATTTAAGTTCGAAACCTCAAGGTTTCCGCAAACCTATCCGCACTCCATTCGAATGCTTAACGGTCCAAATTAATCCTCGTATCGGTGTCAGCGACACATCTTTAATCAGCCTTGGTATGCATATCGGCTCCAATAATGTTTAGCTCCGATGGCAAACTTGGAAAAACCTTAGCCCGTTATTCACAAAAGCCGAGAAATGCAAGGTGAGGTAGTTCCCATGCTTCTCCCAATCCCTCCTCTTTTTCCGTTATTTCCGGAATGAGGCCCCGCACTATCAAGCAATCTCATGAAAATGACCTACGTCGGTCACAGCGATACAGAGAAAAGGTTAAGTCCGCCGCAAACCAATATTTTAGTCCGTTTCGATGGGTAATGAGCTGTCCATCGCCCATTGGCTCATAGAATCATCATAAACCGTTAAGTTTTCATAGCCGAGTTGATGCAGAAGAAAGGCATCCAACGTCGCGGCAATACCGCCGCCGCAGTAATTGATCACACGCTGGTCGCGTCTTACGCCAACATTATCAAATGCTTGTTGCGCTTCATCCAACGAAACAAACGTTTTGTCTTCCGGATTCGCCAACGACATCGCAGGAACGTTCACACTACCCGGAACCCGGCCTGCCCGACCGTAACGAGTATTTTCGCCTCTATGCAAGTCGGCGGTTAAGGCGTTCAGTGTACAGACAGCGTTATCCCCGATAGCGTCCAATACACCTTTTTTGTCAACAAACAATTCCGGCCGCGGACTAGCTCTATAATTTGCGGGAGCATATTCGCAGTTGCCTCCCTCAGTCCCTCGTCTCTCAGCCTCCCATTTTTCCCAGCCGCCGTTGAGAATTGCAGCATTATCAAAACCGACGGAACGCAGCATCCACCAAATACGCGTTGCCCACTGCATCGCAACCCGGCTGTACAGCACAACCCGAAAGCCATCACCCACACCTTTTGCGGCAAAACGATTTGCAAGGTCATCATATGCCGGCATTGTAAAGCGGAACGGACTATCGGGATTAGATAACTCACCCTGCAAATCCAAAAACGCTGCACCCTTAATGTGGCTGCTTTCGTATTCAGAGCGCCCACTCTCAACGACGTATGGGAGACTAGGATCGTCATCCATGTAGTGGAGATATGTAGTGCACTCGAAGATGCGTACATTCTCATCGTCCAAATGCTTTTCGAGCCAATCGGTTTCAACAATGGCGTCTGGATAAAGCCATTCACTCATTAGGTTCTCCTTATCTATCGCTTGAGAAGAGCGAGCTGCCCGCTAATTTTCAAGATAGCATATGAGGAGATATAAAGATGGAGTTTGAAACGATCCGAATCAATGGCGATGGACCCATTCGCCACATCGTACTCAACCGCCCACAAATACATAACGCAATTAACAAACAGTTTGGCAAAGACTTGTTAGCCGCGTGCCGCGAGCTCGACGAGATAGGTGATCTCCGTGTCGTCATTATACGTGGCGAAGGACCAAGTTTTTGCTCCGGCGCCGATTTGAAGGAACGCCCGTTCGATGAGACATCCACATCCATCATCTCACGATCGAAGGCTGGAATGCGCATGGCCGATGCGGTCGCGAACCTAAATGCAGTAACTATCGCCTGCATACACAACCACTGCATCGGGGGCGGAGCCGTCTTACCGGCCTTTTGTGATTTTCGTATTGCCGCGCGAAGCACCAAGCTCACAATAAACGAAATCAGTATAGGTGTGAACTTAAGTTGGAATGCGATACCGCCCGTCGTACAATTGGTAGGTCCAGCGCGCGCCAAAGAAATGATCATCCTTGGCCGGACGTATACGGGCGAACAACTCCATAACATTGGTTATGTGAATGACGTGGTCGATGATGATGAACTAGTTCCGGCGGGCGAGCGTCTAGCAGCAGAAATTTGCCGACAACCACCAATGCCAGTTTGGTCGACCAAAGCATCAATCAATGCTTATACGCGTGCACTTGATCAATCCATCCAGCATCTTGACCATCTATCAATGGCCTTCATGGGCAAAAGTCCAAATTTGAGGATTGCCCGCGAAAGTTACTTTGCGAAAACACGACCAAACTACGTAGATGAGTAAAAGGAAGACCAATGACCAATAACCCCGATTATATAGTTGTTGGAGCCGGTTCAGCTGGTTGTGTTTTAGCAAACCGTCTTAGTGAAGACCCAGATGTCCGGGTAACCCTTCTAGAAGCTGGACCAAAAGACCGCCATCCGATGATTCATATTCCTGCAGGCATCCGTACTTTGCTCGAACACCCAGTAATTAACTGGAACTATAGCAGTGAGCCCGAGGAAGGAAGCGGCGGGCGACGAATTCACTGGCCACGTGGCAAAGTTCTCGGGGGATCTAGCTCCATAAATGGAATGCTCTACGTGCGGGGTAATGCTGCCGACTACGATGGCTGGGCACAACGGGGATGCAAGGGTTGGAGTTATGAAGAGGTCCTACCTTACTTCATGAAATCAGAAGACTTCCGCGGCAGTGGCTCCGATGAAAGCTACCGAAGCCGGGGTGGACCACTTTCCGTTGAAGATTACCGAACGGTCCTACCAATCACAGACCGTTTCGTGGAAGCTGCGCAACAAGCCGGATTTCCTTTAACGAAAGACTATAATGGCGCCCAACAGGAAGGCGTATCCTATTCGCAAATGACCCGAAATCATCGCTTCAGAGCTTCGACAGCTCAGACATTCTTGGCAAAAGCGAAAGGGCGCCCAAACCTCGATATCATCACCGAAGCACAAACGAAGACACTGTTGTTTGATGGAAAAAAATGTATCGGCGTATCTTATGTGCGGGGTAACAGGGATTTGGAAGTCAAAGCACGTCGAGAAGTAATTGTATCGGCTGGTGCAGTAAACTCGCCACACATCCTGCAAGTCTCTGGCATCGGACCGGCTACCCATTTGCAATCGATCGGCGTAGATGTTGTTCATAACGCCCCTGATGTCGGCGAAAACCTAACAGACCATTATGTCGTTCGTATCTCTCACCGGATCAAAGACATGATTACAATTAATCAGATGGCTTATGGACCTCGCTTGGTTAGTGAAATTTTCAAATATGTATTTAAGGGTAACGGAGCGCTGACAATGGGTGTGACGGCGGCAATGGTTTTCTCACGTAGTCGTGAAGGCCTAAGCAGCCCCGACCTACAACTTCTCTTTACGCCAACGAGCTACAGTGGGCGGGTGATAGGTGACCTGGAAAAAAAACCGGGTATATCAGTTGCTATCTGTCCCGTGCGACCAGAAAGCCGCGGCACAATCATGGCAGAAAGCTCAGATCCCCTAGAACGGCCAATTATCCGGCCAAACTACCTCTCTGCCGAGAGCGACACGCATGTCCTTTTTGCTGGCATTCAACAGACAAAGCGTATTCTCGAAGCGCCTGCCCTGGCTGAAGTCAGCCTTGGCGAGACAGTCCCCAACCGTGAAATTGATTCCGCCGAAGAGGCTAAAAAGTATGCACAGGAAGCGGGTGCCACGATTTACCATCCAGTTGGGACTTGCCGCATGGGTGAAGATGCTACGGCCGTTGTGGATTCCCGTCTGCGGGTCAATGGTATTGATGGCCTGCGCGTCATCGATGCCTCTGTCATGCCGACCGTGACAACCGGTAACACCAACGCACCGACTATAATGATCGGTGAGAAAGGTGCCGCCATGATTAAGGAAGACGCAGACGCGTCATAACCAAAAGGAATACCATTATGGGCAAACTAGACGACAAGGTTGCAATTATCACCGGCGGATCTGGCGGTATCGGCAAGGCGGCGGGCAAACTCTTCGCAGAAGAAGGCGGGAAAGTCATGCTCGTTGACATTGACGAGAGTGCCCTAATTGCTGCGGTTTCGGAAATTGGGGAAGAGAATGCGACATACGCCGTGG